>VTLG01004660.1_pt1 | contig 16013 bp, 17 predicted proteins | sample 4694571 | NCBI WGS metagenome assembly VTLG01 (sample SAMN12604809, study PRJNA352737) | marine metagenome | biome: ENVO:00000447; feature: ENVO:00000209|ENVO:00000569|ENVO:01000036; material: ENVO:00002151; isolation source: viral sequences binned using virsorter ...
CAACTACAAACTTGCTTGGCTGAATTTTATACTTTTGATAATGGGATCCTCCGTGCTGCTTATCCCAAACTTTCGATGTCATAACTTCTCTCCTTATTTTTTCCTGCCATAAGATAAAGATTTTGTTTTGCTCGAGTCACACCTACGTACCAAACTCTGTGCTCCTCATCTTGTTTCTCTAGGCTTTTTTGTAATGATTCTAGCGTACGTCTAGAACTATCTAGTATTAATAAAACATTATCAGCTTCACCACCTTTTGCTGTGTGTATAGTTGATAGTGTTACTCTTGCCGAATGGCTTAACGGTTCTTTTCTTTCTAACATCTTTCTAATATATAAACTGTCATCTAAATCTAATTGAAATGCTTCATACCATTTTAGTTTTAAATGGTCATCTGTTATAGATTTAAAACCTGTGTACTCTAATATATCTTTAGTCTCAGCTTCATTTAAATTCTCATCCTTAATTAACCTAGTCCAGTTTGATATTGCTTTGTATAGTTTTGTAGAATAACTTTTTCTATTTTTGTATTCATAATAAATACCCATACTCTTTAGTGATGTCATTTGATCAATTAGAGTTCTGTTTGTTCTTGCAAGAATTAACCATTGACCCTCTTGTAAAGGTGCTTCTTCAACAGTATAAATCTCAGGATGAATAGCGCCTTGATGTGTTGTTGGTTTCCATTGTTTTTTAATTCTACGTTCATCAGGTATTCGATCTAATATATTGTTGGCTAAATTTTGTATTAACTGTGGAACTCGATATGACTTCGGTAATACTCTTTCGACCGCTGGTTCTTTTTGAAATCTTTCTACATCAGCGCCGGCCCAACCATAAATAGCTTGATCATCATCACCTGCTAATATAAAATGTTTAGAATTTTTTCGAAGTTCATCATACATCTTCCATTGTATTGGTGATAAATCTTGAGCCTCATCAATAAATATAACATCAAACTTAGGACAAAGTTCATCTGACCTTATAATAAATCGTTCTATCATATCGGTAAAGTCTGCCATTTTGAAAGCATCCTTACGATTAAATACTTCATCTTCTAGTATCTTTACAATTTCAAAATCTAAATTTTCTGAGTACATATTTGTATTGTATTCATCTTCAATCGATATGTTCTTTACTCTAGCTGAGGATATGAGTTTAAAGTATTCACTACTTGAATCAATAAATCCTGTGCTGTCCTCACCTTTAGAATACACAGTCATTTCAATACCTAGTTCTCTACCAATGGCAGCATAGTCTTCATTCTGTAATACATTACTTTTCTTCATACCCAGGGATGTAAAAGCAAAGGAGTGTAGAGTTTGGAAATAAGGTAGATCATCGTCCTCTAGTTCTGGATGACTTTCCAACATTCTTTTTCTAGCTTCACCAGCAGCTTTTTTAGTAAAAGCAAAATAGCCTATTTTATGTAGCGGGGTTCCTAGTTTAACAAAGGTTCTTACATAATGTAGTAACTTGGTTGTCTTACCTGTACCAGGTGGCCCAAGTATTTTACGAATGCTCATATAATCTCCTTATCGTAATCAATTTTATTATGTAGTATTTTTACTTTCTCAAACTTCTTAGCTGATATCTTAACTAAATGTTTGGTTGGTGTATTGTATTTACCTTTTTCTTGAGAGGGAAATCTTTTCTCTTCAATAAATTCTACATCACACTTATCATAATATTCTCTGATCATTACCCCTGTCTTATCTTCGGGATACTTCCAGCCGTTTGTTTTAAGTTTGTTGTAAAAATTTGTAAACTTAAAGTAAGCATAGTCATCATCAATAAGTACACCGCCTGATTTAAAACTAACATCGTTCTGTGCCTTAGCACCGTTTATCTTTTGATGTAATTGATCGTGTAGTTTTTCTTTTGGTGTTGTGCCGATAGGTGGTGCTTGAACATCTAATGTTCTGTATAAATCTTCTAAAACTTTTTGATCATCAGATCCACGTATAATTGGCGGTGGGAATCCTGCATACTTGGCAATTGCATTTCGTCTTTTTCTCTGATCGTTAACGTGCTCAATAGTTTTACAATGCACAGTTCTTGTATCAACACCATCGGGTAAGGTTACATCAAAAGTATACTCAGCTTCCGGTTCTAAATCAATCTTGACTAAATTAGTAAGGATTGGATAACTTCCTTTTGATCCGTGTAAGACTCCAAACTTTCTTTTTACGCAAATACCTTTTTTACAAAACTCATTGATAGGACTTTGTGTGCAGGTATATCCTTTATAAGATTCTTTCCAGGATTTAAGTTTAGCTTTTAGTTTTTGTTTGTCCCAAGAATGAGCGTTAGCTCCTGAGAAAAATTTTACTGGTGCATCCATAACCATCTGTTCCCAGTTGTCTTCAAACTTTGCTTTAACAAAAACGTGATAGTTATATAAAAATCTATCTTTACCATCAAAGCCATCTTCATTACTAATCTTTGAGATGTCAGCCAAACAAGGTGGACCATCTTTGAATACATCATCCACACCTTCCATTGTTTGTAATTCTATTTGTTCTGTAATTTTTTTAAGCAGTATCTCCGGTGTTAAGTTAGCCTCAATAACTTTCATAAACTGTTCAAAAGTAAATTCTGTGCCGTCTGTATTAAGTGCTGTTCTTTCTGATTTTTTAAAGTAAGGTAGATTAATAAAATTACCCTTGTTGACTTTACCTGTCTCTGAATCTTTTACTAACTTGGTTTGCTTTGGAAATATTTCTGTGTCTTGTTTTAATCTGAAGAGAGGAAGAAGATTACTTAGAAAAGATCGTAGAGTTATTGCACTTATATAATCATCTAAGAAAAGATAGAGATGCATACCTCCGCTTTTAGAAAGGATTGGAATTAAGGGTAACTTATATTTTTGAATTGTGTCTAAGAATTTTTTTCTGTCGTAGTCTTGGTAGTCTTTGAAATCAACGTCAATGGCACCAAACCTAGCTAGTCCAGCCTCGTTACAAGGCTGGATACCAATTGATATTTCACCGTTAAGGTGTTGCTCGTAGATATCCTGTGTTGCCTCTTCATCGTTCCAACGATAAACAGGTTTTTGTTTTTTAGTGACAGGATCTACTTCTAGTCTAGCCATATCGGCTTGACCATAGGCAAGATTATAGCCAGCAAAATATTTACAAAAAAGTTTTTCCATAACTATCTAAAGGGCGGATCCAGTCTCCCATCACCGCCCTTCTTCCAACGAGGGAAGTTCTAAATAATGGAATCCTTTTCCTTCTCTGTGTCGCCACCGTGTTTAGCTTTGACATTTCCTGCGGAAATATTTTCAGAGAAAGTTTTTGCCTGCTCGTATAGTTGACTGTCCGTTATCGGGCCAATCTTATTTACTCTCCAACCAAACCAAGTACCTTTGTCATTCGACATTTGAGTAGTGGCTAAGTTATAGATATGACTAAATGAAGGTGGTTGATATAAACCATTCTTACCTTTTAGTCTAAGACTAGACATCATTGAGTTCCAGTTTCTACTAACCTTAAGTTGAGTAGATTTCATTGTAATCAATGCTGTACACGGACTATCACCTGTTACAATTACATAATGACTTGCAGTTTTTTCTACATAATTACCGTTTGGTAATCTGTCTTTGTAATTTGCATCAGGTTTTGTCTTACTGATTATGTCTGATGTAGCAGAGTGAACCGTGATCGGTGCCCCGGTCCCTTCTCCCCTATCCTTCCATTCGACATATTCTAGCTTGTAGAAACAAGGTATAATATTAATGCCCTTCTCACCATCAAACAATTGATGTGATACTGAGTTATATATCATTCCTGGTTCTGCTCCTTGGATATATTTACCATCTCTTTTATTTACTTCCGGAGATAGTTGTCCAAGTATTTTTAGAAAAGGTAACGCTAGATCTTCTTGACCCAACGTACCCAAACCTTTACCAGCATCCTGCTCCATTACATTAGCAGGGAGACTAGTGGTTTTTTTCGTTACGTTTCCTGTTTCCATTTTATTTGCTCCTTGTTATTTTTGTTCTGTTTCCTGCGAACACATTAAATAAGTCCGCTGGCATATCTTGTCCAGCTTCGATACGCTCACGGACTAACGCTTTAAGTGTCATAGGTTCAACCTTCAGTTTCTGGACCGGTTGATACCCCTGACCTTGTGCAAGGACTGCGTACTGCTGTGCCTTGTTATCTTCGTCCCGACCAAAGGAAACGGTTACCTCATTTTTAATAAGGTCTCCTAGACCGTGATCACGAAGCCATTTAAATGCCTCTTCCCTTTTTGCTAATGGGATGTTGGCACCGTAGACGGGTTTCACTTCTACTGCTGATCCGTCTGCTAATTTAAGTGATGAGATATTCATCTCCTGCATTATTGTAGGAATGACCTCACCTGAAACTTTATCAGCCTCTCTTTTTATGTCTTTAAGTTGAATATCTAGATCTTTTATTTGATCCTCCAATCCTTTCAACTTAATTACTTGTGAAGATAGTTCTCCTGCATTGTCTGCAGAAGCCATATCTTGCGTCTTGTCTTTTTCAAAATCAATACTACTCATTTAGTTCTCCTTTCTCATATAGATTAATTTCAATAGGATAATATTTTCTTTCTTGCTTATCCCATTTCAATAAGTTGTATTTACCATTTGTTAACTCTGATATAATAGAACAGGCTACACCAATTATAGCGGGATCACCTGTTAGCAATAAATAATCCATTGGTTTATAATCTCTTAAAAGTTTTCTTAACTTAAAGATTAATGGGCCGGGTGAAAATATTATTTGTGACAACTCAGGAAGTAAAAATCTAATTCTACCATACTCAGATGCACCCATAATATTAAACTTAGGTCTACCTTCTTTTGTTCCTGCAATTTCTTGCAATACAAAAACAGTAGGCTTACGCTCACTCTTAGCCTCAGAATAATTTATGCTTTCTACCATTGACATCGTTTATAATATATCCTATATTTCGTGTCAATAGAAAGATGAAATATAAGTTTAAAACAACTCCCTATGAGCATCAGCTCAAGGCATTAGAGATGTCTTGGGACAAAGAATATTTTGCCTTATTTATTGAGATGGGTACTGGAAAATCTAAAGTGTTAATTGATAATATTGCTATGCTTTATGACAAAGGTAAGATCGATGGTGCCTTAATTATAGCACCAAAAGGTGTTGTAGGTACTTGGTATCTTAATCAAATACCTGATCATCTACCTGACCATATTGAGCGTAAAAATGTTTTATGGAAGGCAACTATAACTAAAAAACAAAAACAAAGATTATCTAGTCTTTTCGAGACCGACGAACAATTACATATTTTAATTATGAATGTTGAAGCATTCTCTACAACGAAGGGTTGTGAGTTTGCACAAAAGTTTTTAAATAGTCATAGAACACTAATGGCTGTGGATGAGTCTACAACTATAAAAAATCCTGAGGCAAAGAGAACAAAGAATATTTGTAATCTAGCTAAGTTAAGTAGATATAGAAGAATACTTACCGGTTCACCTGTAACTAAATCACCGTTAGATTTATTTAAACAATGTGATTACTTAGAAGAAGAACTGTTGGGTCACACATCGTACTACACTTTTAGAACAAGATATGCGATTATGAAGACGGCTAATTTTGGGGGACGATCTGTTCAAATTGTGGTGGGCTACCGTAACCTTGATGAACTATCTGATAAACTAAAAGTATTTTCTTACAGGGTATTAAAAGAAGATTGTTTAGATTTACCACCTAAAATATTTATGAAGCGTATTGTGCAGTTAACACCTGAACAACAAAAGGTTTATAAGGAAATGAAGTCTCTTGCCCTAGCAGAAATGAATGGCAAAACAATGTCAACAGCTACAGTATTAACACAACTTATGCGTTTACATCAAATAACTTGCGGTCATTTTACATCTGATGATGGGTCTATTCAGAAAATAAAAAACAATAGGCTTGATGAACTAATGGATGTTCTAGAAGAAATGGAAGGTAAGGTTGTAATTTGGGCACATTATCAGAACGATGTACAGACAATTAAAGAACATATAAGAAAAAAGTATGGGGATAATTCTGTTGTGGATTACTTTGGTAAAACTCGACCTGAGCACAGACAGGCTAATATCGAGAAGTTTCAAAAAGACGAGGAGTGTAGGTTCTTTATTGGTACACCTGCAACCGGTGGTTATGGTATTACTTTAACAGAAGCCAGTAATGTAGTATATTATTCTAATGGCTATGACCTTGAGAAAAGAATGCAGTCTGAAGATCGGGCGCATAGAATTGGTCAAAAGAAAACAGTGACCTATGTAGATTTTATAGCCGAAGAAACGGTTGACGAGAAGATAGTAAAATCGTTAAGAAAAAAAGTAAATATTGCTACCCAAATTATGGGCGAAGAATTAAAAGATTGGATATGATTTTATTTAATAGAAATGATAAAAACGATTTACAAACACAACTAGAATATCTAAACAGCTTACCTCAATATAAATTATCAAACTTAAGTATAGCAAAAGACACAAAAAGATCTTTTGATTTTTACAATGTAAAATGTATCATAGAGTACAAGCGACGAAACTCTAACCACAATACTTTTCCTGATTTTATTCTAGAGAAATATAAATACGATACCAATATGGACATTGCTCTAAGGAACAAGCTATCCTTCTATTATCAAAATCGATTTAACGATGGTAAAGTTTGGGAGTGGGACCTGACTACAATGACAGAAAAAAATCTTATGCCCGAACCTATAGAAAAAGAAATGAATAGATATACTTATGTGGCAGATCCAACTAAAACAACAAAGAAAGTTTATATGTTAAAACTAGATCAAGGCTATGAAATTTAAATGCAATATCCCTACTATATAAGAATGGCTATATTGTTTTGCGTTGGAGCATTTGCACCAATAATGATTCATCGTATTGTATATAAACTATGGGATGTAAGTGTCCTAAGAGCAGCGGAAATAACTTTTTTTCTATGTATTCCTGTGGCTTACTGGATGGCTAAAAAAATTAACGAGCGTTGGCACGACGATAGAGAATAATTATTCTACGACTTGTCCGTCTTTCCATTTCATTTCAGGAAGTCCATTCTCGTATTTCTTCCCGTCAAAAGTTAAAACTTGTTTTCTGTTCGCACCTTTCTCATTGTAAGATACGTGAACCCATCCCGCTTGTCCGTCGTTTGGTTTGTAGTATTCAAGAATTAATTGATCAAAATCACAGTTAGCTTCTATCCAATAAGCTATTTTAATATTAGGAATGGACATAATTTCTAGGTCTACGGCCTGGCCCTTTGCGTGTTGCGAAGTTTTTTTCGATCCTATGGCTTCGCAAAGCGCTTCGGATCGATAGCCTGATGTTATTGTAATTGGTTTATCAAACTTTGCACGAAGTGGTTCTAATATCTTATAACAAATTTCGGTAAGATTATGTATCTCACCTGACCCTGGTGTATTGTCGATGCCCTTACGAGCAGCCGTCATTGAACGGGTCATCTCTTCGAGACTAAAATTTTTACTGAGTTTCATTATGTCAAGAGTTTGTCTAGAAAGAATAAGGCCACAGTCCCCACTGTAGCTAAAAGAACCCAGTAGATTTTGTCTACCTTGCCACCCAATTTGTCAATATCTTCGTGCATATGTTTAAGATGATTATTTTTAATCTGGGAAATATCTCTTTTAACTCCTGTAAGATAACCGTACAGGGCTATAATATGTTCTCGGGTGCTTTTAGGTTCTATTGCCATATTTAATTTTATCCGAATGGAAAGAACTTAGCAAATCTATTAGGGTTTGTTAAGTTATTTTCTACTTTTAAATTAGGAGAAGCACCAGGTAAATTAAGGGTATTTGGACCACTTAAGGGTGATGTTGATGGTAGTAGAGGATTTTGTATTAAAGGAAACGAATCATCACTTAAGTTCAAACTTCTTAGTTCCTGTTGAACTTCTATAATGGCAGAAAAAGCTTCTAAGAAAGGGTTTGTTACTCCTAGATTCGCTGCGTTGTTTGCAAAGGCTATTCTTACATTATCTGATATTGCTAATGGTCTAAAGATATCATTATCAATTGATCTAAAATCTATTGAGGACATACGATCAGAAACTTCACTTAATAAATCGCTTTCGCTCAAACCTAAAACTCTAGCACCATCTATATCTTTTTGAAAATCTTGCCGTGTACTGTATAACGCTCTATTAGCATTAATATAATTTTGCACAATTTCTTGAGGATCAACGGGTCCACCTCTTAAAGACTTTGCTGTAAACAAAGATCTCGAGTCTCTAACTCCTTGTTGATAATCTCTAATTTTAAATTTCAAAGATTTAGCAGGATTAACTTCAACTGCTCTAAATCCAACTAAACCTCCTAACTCATTTCCTAGTTCATATGTTTCGCCATACTTATTAAATACACCTTTTTGATCCACTCCTACTTCTTTAAGAGCACCCATACCAATTCTTTTTAATTGATCTGCTGAAAATGGAACTTGTGATCTTAAAATATGTTTAAAAATTGCTCCCGCTTTATCACCATAAGTATCTTCAGGATTGTATACTCTAGAGCCAGATGATGAAACACCTCCTCTGCCTAGTATGCCTTTTGGTAAAACATCAACAGCTGCTTCTGTCCAGATTGATTCACTAACAAAAGGTTCACCTAATTCCTTTGTGGCATTAAACAGTCCAGCAAGAAAATCATCCATAATACCATCTTGGTCTGTTCTGCCTTGAGATATAGAATTTAATACTGTTTGTATAGGTCTTGTTAAAGTATCGTAAGCATTGGTATGACTAAAATCAATATATTTAAATTTACCATCCTCACCTTTAATTGGAATTAAAGTAGAGTTTTTTGACCAATCAGGAACATATCTTCGTAGTGCTTCCATCTCTTCGGATGTAACATTGTATAAAGCTTTAAATGCTTCTGTTAACGCGTATGGAACAGCAACTGTTGTAGCACCCATACCAAATAATCTTGTGTAACCAATGCTTTCAAAAGGTTTTACCGTTGTGCCATCAGCTCTTACAATAGTTTCATTTACTTCTTTTAGGCCTCTTCTTACAATATTAGTTCCTGTTCTCAATATTTCTGCAGGAAAAGAAACAAAGTTACCAACCGGTAATTTTCTTAAACCTTTAACAAACTCACCAACATAATCATAGTTAGGCACGTTGTTTTTAACAATGTCAGCTGCTTCTCTTTTAATATAATCATCAGTAAACCTTATTGTTCGTCCGGCACCATCTGTAAACGTCTCTCCTTTTTTAATACCATTTTTTAATAAAGCATCGGCTAATCTTTTTTGTTCTTGAGAAAATGTATATATTTTCCAAAAATCATCCTCAGCTGTGTATAAATCTTCTGACATTCTTTTTAATCGTGAAAGAGGTTTTAATAATAAACGTAAACCTTTATCTGATGTCATTGTTTCACCAAACTTAACGTCCTCAAGTAGTCTACTTAAATCTCCTAACCGTACATTACTATTTACAACACCAAGTTCTAATAGCTCTTCATAAAATTCTTGTTGTTGTTTGGTGCCTTTGAAATTAGCTCCCGCTAATCGAAATGCATTTTTAACTGCTTCAGGATCTCGTAACGGAATAATACCGTTTGCAGCAGCAAAAGCTGTAGCACTAATAAAGTTACGTGCGTGTGTGACCGGAGAAAAAATTGTTTTTGCCATTTGAGAAGTAGCCTTTGGATACAAAATAAAATTTTCATAAAGCCTCATCATTGCACCGCTATCTCTATTAGTTTTATTTGTTTCAATTAAAGCTTCTGCTACACCTCTTCTTGCATACTTACCTTGAAGAGGATTAATAGAACCTGCTTCTAAAGTTTTATTAGGATCAATATCTATTGGTCCTGTAAAATCATCACCAAAAAATCTTCTAGCTTCATCCTCTGTACTAACAACAAAAGGTTCGTTTGGTCTTTTAGGTCTAAGCGCTGGATTAGATCCTGCCGCTCTCCAATCATCTAATTTTTTTGAAAATCCATCTGCTTCTTCAACAGCATTTTTAGATATGTTATCTAAGTTGCTAAAAAATTCATTACGTCTTGTGATTAGTGCTAGTCTAGATGTAGCCGTTAAAATAGTTTGCATTGGGTTTTGTGTTTTACCCAACAACTCTTCAAATACTTTTTTGTCAAAACCTGCTTGTTCTAATTCATTTAATCCTTTTACGGTTGAATAACTTTTAATTTTATTAGTTGCAGATTTTTGTGTAAAAAAATCTTCAGGCACTTTAAATGATGGACCAATTTTTTCATCCATCCTAGGTTTAAGTTTTGCTGTCTTTAATATATTATTAACATAGTAAAGAGCTTGTTCTTTCTGTAAATCTATTCCTTTTGTTGCGGCTACTTTTTGAAATTCTTTTACAGCTTTAGCGATTGTTTCATCAGCTGGTCTCCAAGATTCTAAACCCATAACATTTCTGTTTTGAAATAATTCATAAGTTTGTCCTAACCAACTAGATACTGTGTCTTTGTATATTTTTGCAAATTCACCAAAGTTTTCTTTACTTTGAGTTGCACCTAGGGTTGTAAACATATCTCCCCATTTACTACGTATTCTACTTAGTCCACCTAGTATTGCATTAATATTTTCTTTATCTTTTAATCTTGGTTCATCTTTTAGTAATTTAAAAAGTTTATCTTTTTCTGCATCTGCTATTGGACCAAAGTCTGCTGTTTGAGTTGTTTTTGTAAATTGTCTACGTGAACTTAAATCTAGTTGTTTTATGAAATCATCTTTAGTTAGATTAGGTGTAGTTGTTCTAGCTTGTGTAAATAAATCTTCACCCGCTTCATTTAAAACTCTCTTTCCTACAATTTTAGGATCACCTGATAATAGAATATCATTAATAACTTTTAATGCAGCATCTCTTTTCTGTAGTATGTTTGCACCCTTTAAATTAAATTTTTGAGCCATCACACCTTTAAAAGGAGGAAATATCTCATCAATAATTTGTTCTATTTCTTTACTAATAAATTTTGCTCTAGCTGCATCTGAAGATCTCTTTCCAATTTCAGATCTTTGTTGATCAAAAAACTCTTTGGTAGTCTTACCTTGTTTTCTTAAATTAGTAGCAATAACATCAAAAAACCATTGTTCTAACCTTGAGCCATTTTTAAAAGCATCATCAGATCTTGTAGCTAATTTTTTTATTGTAGCTCCAATACCACCTAACACTCCAGTAAACAATGCACCTTCAGTTCCAAACTTAATTCTATTAATTAATTGTCTAGCAGGATCGTTCTTATCTTCTTCTCGATTAATTTCTGTAGGCCCACTTAATAAATCACCAAAGGTTCCAATGCCTTCTACGTCTCCAACGAAAACTCCTTCGGCAACTCCACCAGCGGCAGCTCCTGTTAAAAACTTAGATCTCTTTAAACGTTTTCTAAGTTCCTTGCTCCCTGTGCCTGGAACCAACCCAGCTTGTCTCACATTTAATTTACCAACGCCTTCTGCTGTTTCAACTAATGCTTGACTTGGTTTAAAATAAGTATTGCTCCGCACTGCTCTTACTGCAGACTTAGCTAATCTCTGTCCTTGTTTAAAAGCTATACCACCAGGGATTCCAATGTTAACGAGTGTCTCCACAAGTTTACCTGCGGCTGTTGCTTCTGCTTTTTCATCAAAGGTTGTAAGATCATCAAAGAATGCTTCGACCTCTGCGGCTTTGTTTGTACCCGCACCAAGATCTAATAATGTTGCACCGAGAGAAAAAAAACCTTTTGGTATTGCGATAAGACCAGATGCAACTCCTGAGAAAACAGATTCAAGAGTGCCAACTCTATTGTTGGGGCCTGAGGATGTATTACTTAATAATTCGTCTATTGTTGCCATTGTTTATTCCTGCCTACCATTAATATATAGGTATGAAACTATTTTAATTTTTTTACTACACCATTTAAGTATTCGTATATATCTTCTCCTAGAGTGTAAGTTCCATTGCCGCCGTTAACTTTTTCAATTGACTCTTTAACTACTGACTCTGGGTTAAGTTTAAAGTCATCTGTTTTTTTAAGGTCTTTTAATGCATCATCGCCACCCAAAGATCCTTGATATAAGACACCCGTATTTCTTTCAAACTCTTGAGCTAAAAGTTTTGCTCCGCCTTTCGCTCCATATATTGTGCCACCTCGATCCATTGACCGTATTTCATTTATTGACAAATTAGCACGTTTTCTTCTATCAAGAGCAATCGGATCTGTTGCTATAGCTTGTGCTTGAATTTGTTCTTTTTTAAGTTCACTTTCAATTCTAGCTAGATCTAATTTTTGTCTTAACTCAACATCTTTATCAAATTCTTTACTTACTCTTTTTGTAATATTTCCAACTGTATCTGAATCAATACCACCTGTTCTGATCTCTTCACCTGCTGCAATTAAGGAATCTGCAACAGCAGCATCTCTAGATCTTTTCTCAACAGCTTTTAATAATCTTGATACTGAAGTTTCTTTTTTACTTCCGTCTTCATTAAACTGATTTCCTTTTTCAGTTGTTTGATTGATGGTATCTGGCGTTTTACCTCTTTGTCCAACAGTGCTACCTTTTTGTCCAACATCTAGATCGGGTTTTTCTTTACCAAATTCAGTTCCTAATAAATAATTTGCAGCTCCTTGAACAGTGCTTTTTCCAATGTTGTAAGCACCTTCTAGTATTTCTGGTGTATTTTTAATTTGTCCTGCTAATAAAAAAGCTGAACCTGGGTTTGATCTTAGTAACGATCCTGTTCTAAATCCTAATCCTTCTGCTCTTGAACCAGCCATTGGAGCGCCAAGTCCTGATTTAGGTAAGAACAAATCTTTAGCTCTACCAAGAAAACCTAAATTTTGTGATGCGGGTTTGTAAGCCTTAGCTGCTTTAAATCCTCTAGCCGCTGCTGGACCAAATGTTTTTAAAAATCTAGGAGAAGCTCTTAACGCCGCTAGACCAGATGTTGCAAGGTACGGAAGAGGATTAAAAAATCCAGTTCTAGTTCCCATTGGTTGTCCTTTAATAACACCACCACCAATAGTTCCGCCACCGGCTTTTGGTTCTCTAATGCCATCCATTATACCTTCTTTGACAGCACCACCCATTTTAAACATTGGTCTATTTAATGGTTTCATCTTACCTCACTACTATTTGTGGTTTAGCAAATATCTTAGCGTACAATCCACCAACACCTAATGCAGTTCCTAATGCTTTATCTAACGCACTTGTTTCTGCACCTGTCGGTAGTTGTGGAGCAACTGCACCAAATCCTGCTAGTTGTCCTAAACCAGCTCCGTATTGTTGTAATCTTTGTTGTGCTTCAAAGGCTTCTGTTTGTGCTGCTTGTTGATCAGCGGATAATTGTGCTTGTGAAATTCCTTGTCTCAAAGATCCTAAGCCACCTAAAGCTTGTATATCTGCTGCTCTACTTGCGGCTTCAAAGTTTGATAGACCTGTTTGAAATCCTGCTTGACCAAATTGTTGTCCAGCTAAACCTTGTTGTGCTCCAGAAAATTGTTGTTGAGCACCTGCTAAACCTAATTGATTAGCTAATGCTTGTTGTGCTGATTGTTGTGCTTGACCAAAACCTTGTTGTAATAATCCAGCTTGTAATAAAGCTCTTTCTCTATCTGCTCCAGAACCATACTCAGCTAATTGTACTCCAGCTCTACCCGCACCTAACACTCCAAGTTGTGCTTGTTGGTCTCTAATAGATTGTTCTTGTATTGCTCTATTTCTATCAAACTCCGTTAGTGTTGTATCAATAACTTGTTGTTGATACGGAGACATAAAATCTTGTGTTAACGTTTGTGCCGCTGCACCTGTTGTTGGCGCTAGACCTTGAGCACCTGTTAAAAATTGTTGAGCACCACCTAATGTTGTAGCTGCTGTGCCTAACGTTGCTTCTCCTTGTGTACCTGCTGCTTGAGCTGCAGTTAAGAAAGGTGAGTAAGACCCAACACCTTGTTGGGCTATACCGATAGCCTGTGTTTGTAATGGATCTTCAGTTCCAACGAACTGTCTGCCTGTAAATTTTGTTGTATCTATTGGAACAGCTGTTGTTGCTGTTAACTGTTTTGCAAAATCTTTTGCTGTATCCTGTAAATAATCTGGTAATGCCATTATACTGTTCTATTCTCCAATTGTTTCATTTGATCATACATCTTTTGGGCTCCTTTTTCTACATTTCCTTCTCCCATACCTCTAACAGCATCTGCTGTCATAACAAACTCATTCTTTGATAACATCGCTGGGACATCATCTGCTTTTTCTTTTTTACCTACAGGTACAAAGCCCCCTGATTGTCTGTAATCTATTTCCGGTACACCACCCTCTAACATTCTAACTGCTGGTATATCTGCTATACCACCACCTGCAAACTTACCTAGCAACATATCAATCTCTTGTTGAATCATTCTTCTATCCATAGGATCTTTTGTGCCTTCTAGTAATTGTAATAATTGAGTAACTCTATTTCCGCCGCCAGCTAATTGTGCTCTACCACCTTCAGCTGCATTAAAGAAACCCGATTGAGCTACTGATGTTTTAGGTAAAAATCTTAAACTTGGATCTCTGTTTCTAGCTTGCGCTACAATATCAGAAATATTTGTAGGTGTTACACTAAATGGATCCTCTAAAATTTCCTCCTCTTCTTCAGCACCTCCCATAAAAAAAGGTAATGCAGATAAGGCAGCACTACCACCTAAAAATGCTTTCTGACCAAACGATAAACCATCGAAACCTGTTTTAGCTTTTCCTAATACTCTACTTAATATACTACCTAATCCACCAGTTGATCCAGGACCTGCTGGATTAGTAACTCTTCCTGAGAAAAGTCTACTAATAGCTCCTTGTCCAAATCCACTTGTTCCAGGTATGCCAAATCTATTAACACCATATAATGCAGCAGCTCCTAAAGCTGCTTTACCAATAGGACTTTTAACTATCTTCTTAATAGGTCTAGTAATTTTTTTTACTAGGCTACCAAGGCCGTATAGTTGTCTGGGTTGTTGCATTCTTGATATTGTCATAGTTGTAAATTAGTTCTAATTAAGGCAGGTATAGTACCTGAGTTTTCCACATTACTTTGTTTTTCCAAACAAATCAAGCGCAGGCATTATTAATGTAACATCTTTTCTGATATCTGATTCTGGTATATTCAAAGCTTTCCACTCTGTATCATCCTTATATTCTACGCCTGTCTTCATATTTGTTATTTTTGTTATTGTTTTTGATGGTTTTATAACCGGTATATCTTTCATTATGAAATTACCTCTCTTGGCTGTATCTCTAATATTGAGGCTATAACGTGTAGCTCATTTGCATCACTAGCCTGTACCTTTAGTATCTCACTTTCTTCCATAACAAGGGGTTGAGTTAATAGCTCTGTTGTAGCATTTGAAGCTATAGCTTTTGTCTTAAATAAGCTAAATATATTTGATGATGAGTCTACCAAAGTCACAGTTATATTAGCCCCGGACCCTGCATCCTCAGAAACTAAAATAGATTTAATAACAGCGGTTTTAAAAGAAGGGACCGTGTACAGAGTTGTTAAATCCGTTGTTGTTAAGTCTGCTTTTTTATTTATAAAACTATTAGCCATTAATTTAAAAAGAAGTTAAATGCTTCTACCTCATCTTTAAGTTCTTGTTGATACGTTGTATTTAGTTTTTGTATTACAGCATCGAGATCTCTAACTTGTGAGTCAGCTATATTCTGTTGATACTCTTTACTAGGTCTTGTTAATACTTGTACTATCTTTGCCATTACTCTCCTCCACCTGGATCGTATGGATCACTATATGATGTATCGTCTCCTGGTGTTGACTCACCTCCATCATATGTACCAGACTCTCCTGTGTAATCTAAAGTTTTACCTGTTGAGTCTGTTGTTGGCATTGCGAACTGACCAATACCTTGATTGTAATTAAAAGCAAATTCTCTTGGAGTCATTGTTCTATTTGCAACCGAATCTCTATACCCTCTCATTTTAGCGCCTGTTGTTAGATAAGCATTTAACTCTGCTT
>VTLG01006378.1_pt1 | contig 16012 bp, 11 predicted proteins | sample 4694571 | NCBI WGS metagenome assembly VTLG01 (sample SAMN12604809, study PRJNA352737) | marine metagenome | biome: ENVO:00000447; feature: ENVO:00000209|ENVO:00000569|ENVO:01000036; material: ENVO:00002151; isolation source: viral sequences binned using virsorter ...
ACTGATACCAGTCAGGCAACTCATTCAGCCTGTCAAAGCCAGACTTTACAAGTTCTTCAGTGCCAGGAATGAAGCACATTATTACAGGAACCAGCACAACAATCGTGACAGCCTCGTCTTTCCAGCTTCCTTTTGTAGACTCAGCCATGATAAGTTCCCATTTACTATCATGTTGAGCCGCAGTCTTCATAACCTCTGCTTTGGCTTTTTCTTTTTCTACCTTCCCCTCGATGAAGGTCTGTGCAAGATTACCTACTACACTTAAAAGCTGTATCATTTTTCACTCCCAAGCCAAACAGCCAGACTTCCTGTCATTGCACCAGTAACCACTGATATTAGCGAAGCTTGCTGAGTTGTTAAATCTGGCTGCGACAATGCCCATTCAATACAGCGTATATACACGCCTGTCATACACAACATCATAAATCTAGGAAGTATTTTTAGTTCTAGCATTTTGCGAGCTATATCTTCTGCACTCATTTGAAGCCTCCTTTTAGCCAAACTATCCATGCAACTAATCCACCGACCATAGTTGCTATTAGTATGCTTACAAAACCAAGACCAAGCATTTCCATAATTTGTTCTAATCGTTTTTGTTTTAACCGCTTTTCCTCTAATTTAGCTTTTCTCATATCACGTTGTATGCGCTGTAAATCAGTCCAAGCATTAAAACCATAATTAGCTATAAGAAAGTTTTTTAAATCCATTTCCATTTTTTCTGCTTTTTTAAGAGCAGCAAAAGTGTCTAGTGCCTGTTCATCTACACTTTTAAATCTAGATGTTTTCTTTTCTTGGTGGGCTTGCTTTATATCAGAAATAGCACCCATCCATTTGCCTATGTCTTTTGACATAGCTTCAATTTCTTTGCCTGTCTGAAAGGCTTTGACTATACCCTTGTAAGCTGTAGTTGCTACAGCAATGGCGGTAACAGGGTCGATAGCCATATTATTGTATGTTTGTTTTTGTGTGGCTGATAAGTTGATAGTTTGAGCCAGTGTCATGGGTTTCAAACTCTAGGAAATGCCTATATCCTCTTGTAAAGAAATTAAAAGCACCGCTAAAGGCTGTAGAAAAAGTTGGTATGTATCTTGTGCCACGCTCAATAACTATGTTTTGGTCAGACCAATGGATTCTATCTAGCGTGGGCATGGGTGTCCACACAGGACCGCCACCTGGTATGTGTGCGTTAAAACCAAATCTAAATATATTGTTTTGATCAACTTGTGTAGTAGAATGAATAATATAAGGAGAGTTGGGTATAAGAGTGTAGATGCAACTACTTGCACTATTTGAAGGACCGAAGAACATTTTAGTTCCGTCACTATTCCAAAACATCAACCCCCCAACAGTAGCAACACCACTTGCATCAATTAAGGAAGACATTGAGTCAAACCTAAAGAACGAGGCAGTAGATACATCATAACCAGTAGACAAGTTATATTGGTCTATTCCGTCTCCAGTAGTTCCGGCAACATATAATTTTGTGCCGTCATTATTAAAAGTAAAATTAAGTGGGTTTGTTTCATTAGAGCCAACAGAGAAGGAAGAGTCCAATGATATAGTGGATAGGTCAAAAGCAGTAGACAAATGAAACTCTTTTATTGCATCAGAGCTACGCCCCAATACAAATAACTTTGTACCATTAGGATTAAATCTCATGCACTCAGGGATAGCCAATGAAGCAGATATTGAGTTTTTTACAACAGGGCCAACTTGGCTTGAAGTTTCACCATTAAGATAAACTCTGTGACTCCAAACCATATTATCAAATTGAAATGGAGCAGATAGGGTAAATTCATTTATCTGGTCGCCATTGTAAGTTAATACATAGAATTTAAGGCCATCATTGCTAAAAATTTTGCATACACCAGCAGTCTCTACAGTGTTATCGTGTTGATTTCCATCAATAACCCAAGTACTTGTGTCATCTACTGAAGACGCACTAGTGTCATAAGAAGGAATGAAAGTATAGATAAATCTTTTGTTCGCACTGCTTGGTGTTCCAAAAGTGATGGCAGTTGTGCCTGTGAGTGTGCCAGCGTCAAAATAGTTATCATCACCACTCAAATTTAAAGTAACATTTCCGGAAGAAGCAACAGACGCTCTACTATGTCCACCACCAGAAGGTGCATTTGTCAAACGCCCTGCATCAAATGAACCACTTGTAATTTTAGAAGCAGCTAGGTTTGGTATTCTACCATCAGCAAAACTACCAGATGTTATCTTAGACGCTGACAAAGCGGGAATGTCTGCTTCAGTAAAACCACCAGAAATGATGTCAGCTAAATCTCTTGCTCGTGTCATGGTTTACTCCGGCTTATCAGGCCACACGACTGTTCGTGGGTTGTTATGTGTTTTAGTTATGTCTCTCAATGCTTGTCGATAAGTTGTATATGCCCCTTTAATTGCATCAGGGACATCAGACCCTTGAGTCCAATCAGTCTCAGCCAGCTTTCTATTACGCAGTTCACGCAAACTCCTCATTGCTCGTTCTGCGTCAGTGCCGTCTGCGGCTTCTTCAGCCTGTCTTGCAGCAGTTTCTTCAGATGTCATTTCAACTTCTGAACCAGTAATTTTAATTGCTGTTGGATTTGTTAAAGCATCATACCCATCAGGCGTGGCTTTAAAATCGACTACAAATTTTTTCATGTATTCTGTATCCCATAAAGATGCGCTGTTGCCCTCGCTATATCGCCACTAGAAAAACTAAATTTTATTCCTCTAATAGCTTGCGCATTAGTATTAGTTAGCACTCCATAAAAATTTCCACCGCTATAATTACTATTACTATAATGACCAATTACAGTTCCTTGAATAGAAGGTGGCACAACTTGGGCATTAGCTGTTGTATAGTTTCTGCCTTGCAGTGTTATATCAGCAACTACACCCTCTTGATCAGCAGAACCAATAGAAACTCCTGTCAATGGTATTGCGTTGGCAGAATCACTAGAAGTGTTGCCACCGTCTGTACCAAAATAATAAGCGTAAGCCGTGCTATCTGAAATCTCAACTCCAGAAGTATTTAAAAAATGTGCTCTGAATTGTGCGCCATCATTGACAGGATGAACATTTAAATGAATCTTGAAAGTATCAAACTCATCAAATAAATTATCAAATTCAAGAGAAGTAGTGTCAGATGTTATTGATACTGTGCTAAGTGCAACATAGCCTAGTGTGCCACTTGAGACATTTGGCAAGAAAACGTTAGTACTTTGTGTTGGTGTTTCCCAAAATAATCTACAGGAAAAATTTGTTCCTCGATGGGCAGTCCAGTGCAATATTTGTTCATCAAGAAAGTACAAAAATTTATTGGAAATATTAGGCCGATAGAGTTGCATCCTACAATCAGACTGCGCCTCAAAGTGCATTGTACTTGATTCAACAAGATGGGTTACATCCTCAGCTTCAACGCTTATTTTTCCATATATCTCATCGTTTCCAGCACTATCCTTACCATAAAAACGAATAGCACCAAGAAGGTCATTGTCAGCTGGACTTGCACTTATTCTACGCAAATCAAGATTTGGTGCTTGAGAAGCAGTATCTGCACTTTCTATAATTTGAAGATTATCTGTATTAATAACAACATTGCCAGTGCCATCTGGTGTAAGTGTAATGTCTTGATTGCTTGTACTTACAATCGAATGTGTCTGAACATCCAAATTGCCGCCCAACTGCGGAGTGGTATCTGATACTAAATCTGTATTTATGCCTGTTAAGTTTGCACCTGACACGGCTGGCAGTGTAGCAGGGAATCTAGCATCAGGTATTGTCCCGCTTGTAAGTGCAGCAGCACTGATTGCTGCAACATTAAATATACCAAACGCAACCATGTCAACAATGTCGCCAGATGCAGCCGCAGTATCCAATATAACTGATGTGCCATTACTCGCAGTAAAATCTGCACCAGCCAGCTTAACACCGTTTAGATAAACATCAACAAAACCCACATCATAGGTAATTGGGAATATTGTAGTTGAACCATCATAGCCACCAGATGCTGAACCAACAGTGTAGGTTTGACGAACAGATGTTCCATTGACAGCACTTGTTGCTGCAACCCATGCAGAGCCATTGTAAACTTTTAGTTCATTATCTGTTGTATTAAAAAATAAATCACCAGCATCTAATGAACCTGTTGGGTTTGATGAGCCAATTCTATATCGTTCAGCAAAACTATTTATTCCTGCCAGATTACTACTTTGTGCTAGTGTATTAATGTTAGCTACAGCACCAGCAACGTCATTTAAATTAGAGACATTTTGTGCTGTAGCCATTGTGTTAAGGTCAGCAACAAAATCTGATGTAGCAAGCAAATTCAAATCTGTAACAATATCAGATGTTGCGAGTGTATTTATATCACTCACAATGTCACTTGTTGCAAGAGTGTTCAAATCACTTACAATGTCGCTTGTAGCTAATGTATTAAGGTCGCTGACAATATCGCTAGTAGCCAATGTATTAATATCATTGATTACATCAGTTACAGCCAAAGTATTTAAATCTGAAACAAAGTCAGCTGTTATAAGACTAGATTTTGCAGCAACGTCATTCACGTTACTGATGTTTGAAGCAACCGTTCCAATATCAGTTGCATCTGCAATAACATCAGCTATATTTGATTGCATTCCGGCTACAGTGGTGACATTACCGTGAATGCCAGCCACAGTATCAATATTATTACTAATTCCAGCCAAGGTCGATATTGCATTTGTTGAAGTTGTTCCGTCTTGTAAGTGAGCAACAGTTTGTATGTCAGCAGATGCAGTAGAAACAGTTTGAACATCATTAATACTTGGGCCAGCTTCTGGTAATCCGGATGTTTCATTAAAAGCAAGAGTCTTGCCTTTACGAGTATCAATATTAGGAAGTGTAAGAGAAGCTGCTGTGTCAGATTCAGCCAACTTCATGGTTCTACCAACTTTTGTTTCAAGTTCTTGCTCAATAGCAAAAATCTTGTCTAACTCAGTATTCAAAGCAGAAACATTAAAAGGCCCAGATGTAGGAAAGTCTGTTGTTCTTTCTACTGGGATATCACGAAAAATGGTAAACTTAGTGCCGCTAGGATAAGTATCACCAACAGTAATGTTGCCACCAGAGAAACCATCATCAACAGAAGTTCCTGTAACAGCAAAAGTTCCTGTGCCAGTTCCTCTAGTAAGCGTAGTATCCACACCTGATGTATTGGTGACAATAACATTTATGTCATCTAAACTAAAAAAGGGAAAGTCAATAGTAAGCTGTGTGCTATTCGCAGTCGCAGCTTGCGTATATTGCTTTCTCGCATCATTATCTGCTATCGATATAGTAGCCATAGTCTATTCTATCTCCTGTTAACTTCTGGTTGTCTATTCACATTACCTCCAAATACTCCATCCATAATGGGGTCTAAATAGAACAAATTCCCTGCTGGAAATATAAACCTAAGGTCATTTGAAGTTTGTTGTGTAAAGTCTCCACGAAGAACATCACCTAACACACTGTTCGCATTAAGTATTGTGCTTGCTGCTGGTCCAAACACAGAACTAACTTTAGCGTTAGAATGTACTGGGTATGGATTCATATCTGTAAGTAGGGGTCTCATACCAAGTTTATAGTCGCTAACCTTTTCAATAGCGTTGTTTACATCTGTAAACCAACCAAGAATCCCAGACCTATCAATAGCATTAATAAGCTTTTGATCTGCTGTTTCATCATGCGTTATACCATATTGCGTTCTTTTAATTTCATTAACCATAGCTGCAAGACCAACAATTAAGAAAGCACCTTGCCAGAAAGCGGCATCCTTTTCTTGTAACCCAGCAGTAAGCATTCTAACCATTGCGCCTTGACCAAATGATTTAAACTGGGTCATGAGAGAGCCAAGCTCGGTTGATGTCCATAAAGCTCTATCACCAGCCCCTGGAGTAATAATTATCCTTTCAACATTTTGATTTAAAGCATTTCTAAACTTAAGCCTTTGAGCCAACGCTTCCTGTGACCAACCATCAGTATTAGGCAACCATTCTCCATTTTCTTGAAAACCATTTCTGCGTATTTCTTTTCGCATAATCTTATAATCATTTTTGCCAATGCCATTTTTAAGAAGCTTTTCTCTTTCCATTCTTGTTAAAGAAGACCAGCCACCTTTTTTCATAAGGCTTTCGGTCATTCTTAGCATGGTAATATTTCCAGAAATTTCTTTAAGAGCCTGATTCCATATATTTAAACCATTCATTAAAAAGAACATACCTGTGGCATCATTTAAGCTACGTTCTATTTGATATCGAGAGCCAAACAAATCACCCATATCTGACATTGCTCTGGCTCTTAAGCCAAGAACAGCATCAACGGCAATAGCTGCTTTGTTAAGTTCTGGCTTAGCCATTTCCCTTACTATATTTGCATTATTATCAAATAAAGCTTTAAAACCTTTGTGATATGTGTTTGCAAAACCCTCTACCATTACAAGCCTTGCTATATCAGGAACAGAAGAAACCATAGCACTGCCCATACCAACAAGAGTATTGAATGATTTCATAACCCTTACTGTTCTACTGGACAAAGTGTGTGGGTCTTTAGAAGCACCATAAGTTCCACGCAACCTGTCACGCAAAGCCCTTATGTCTCTAACATCTGCTTCTTTTGCTTTGGCAAGTTCAGACCTTCTAGCAAAGTTTGTAGTTTCACCTATCAGTCTGTCATACTCTGCGGCAATGTCATCAATTTGTTGGGACATATCAAAGCTTCCATATCTACGAGCAAGCTCTATATCCATTCCCATAGTGAATGTATGATGCCTAATAATAGACTCTACATCTCGTTCTAAAAATTCTTCTATAAGTTCATCTGGTATTTCAAATGTCCTTCTTTGTGCGCCAGATGAGTTTTTAATAAAATCAAAGTAATCAGAACCACCTTCTAAATCTATGAAAGGTTTTCTTCTGGTAATATTGTCTAATATTTCTGCAGCAATCCTGTCGGCATCTGCGGCTTTTTCGCCCTTTTGAATAAAATAATTTCTAACTATAGATAAAAATCTAGGAACATTTTCTTCTATTTTATCTATACGAAAAATTCTAGGAAGATAGCTTTGTGCTGTGTTAACATTTACACCCATTTCTTGAACACGGCGTAACTCATTTTCTAATGCTCTTACTTGTGCTGGTTGACCACTACGTCTTGCAGCATCAAGTTCTTTTTCTAATTGCTTTGTAAACAAACCTACTTGCTCTGCTTGTTCTTTAATAAAATTCATATATGGTCTGTAACCTTGTGCAGCCCGTGTTACAAACTCGCTTACCTCATCGCCTACATTGTCAATATCGCCACGAATCATAGCCATACCAACTCTTTGTCTAAATTGTACTTCACTTAAAGTTCCGTCTGCTCTTCTAAAAATGTCTCCTGCATACAAGGTAAACATTTGAATAGCTCTTTCCTTATCACCACTCCTTGCTGAAACATTGCGATATGCTAAATAAGCCTCATCTTGAATACGAATAGCCTCTAACAATTTGGGCAAATATGTAGTTCTAAATGTAGCTTCTACAGATTGATCCATTTCAATTCCAAAGGAACGAACCTTCTTCTGCATAACACCACCAACATCAACCATGCCAACCGCAAGGTTTCTGACAAATGGATTAGGGCTTGCAAGCATTCTATTAACTGGATTCCAGCCTAGCTTTTCAATCCCAATGCCTGTTTCTTCCATACCTTCCATTTCTATTTGACGATAGGCTGTTGTTCTTACTGTTTCTGGATTAGCACTAGCACCAGCAGATTGAGGCAATCTTTCATAATCTTCACCATATCGCATTTTAGCCGTATTAACTGCTGCCATATTTTTTCCAAAAGCAACAGTAAGAGTGCCGCCTAGTATTGAGGATGCAGCTAATGCCATTGCGCTATGAGACGCATCTCTTGCTTCATTTTGAGTTTCAATAAGACCTTGTTGACCACCTTGTAAAAGATAAGTAAAAGCAGCACCACCAAAAAACCTTCTAACAGGACCAGCTCTCATTATTCTAACAGGAGCAATAGGTGCGAATACTGTTGGTGTAGCAAGTGCAGCACCTATACTAGCAGTTCCACCTAAGGGAGAAACTTGCAGCTTAAACATATCATCTCTATCTTCACGCATTCTTCTTAGCTTTTGCATTGATTGTGCGTGGCTGCCAGAATGACGGAAGAAAAATAAACCGTCTTCACCAATTTCTTTTTTAAGAATGGTATCATTAAATGCTGAGTAGCCAGGAACTGCTCTCATCTTAGGGTCTATCGAATTGTTAATCATTCTGCCAAGAGCATGACCTACATGATATTGCCTAAATCCAGCCGCCCAAGTTTGGGCAACAGTAGGCATAAATAAGCTGTACTCATAAGTATCAATATCTAACTGGCTTGGAACTCTCGTTCCGTAACGCTCAGAAGACGAGCCATACATTTGATTATGCAAGTCTCTATACAAATCATTTTTAGGAAACCCAGCTTCTTTGGCTTCCTTTTCATACTCATTTAAAGCAAGTCTTGTAGCCTTTTGCGAAGCATCTTCTCTGTAATCTTTTGGTAAAGCAAAAGTAAATTCTGCAGCAATTTTGCTTGGCTCAAATAAAGCTGCAAAACTACCTTCTTCTGGTAAGGGGACTCCAGCTTCAACTAATTTTTTTTTTACAAGCGGTGATTCTAAGAAGTCTGCTTCTTTATTTCTACGAGTGGAGTACCTATCTCCAAAGTTTCGTAAGTTGGCAAGAGCTTCATCCCATTGGCCTTCTGTAACTTGTTTCCAAAAGTTAGGTGTTTTTGATTCCAAATCACCATATTGGAATGCAACAGAAGCAACAACAGTTTGCTGCTCAGGGGTTAGGTCATCAAAGCTACTTTGAGTAGCTGTATTCCATTTACCACGAAGTTTATCTAATTCTTTATCTTTTGCGAACCTATCTACACGATTGGCTTGTTCTTCTGTAAGATTTAAATTTTGTGCAATAAACTCTGCTTCTGCGCCTTTAAAGCCAAGAAACGGAGTAAGTATTTCAATAAGGTCATTATCCATACCCTCTAGGTCTGATTCTTGCCTTGCACCTAAATCAAAACCTGTACCAATGGTAACACCAGAAGCAGATGCACCAGCATCAGGAACATACCCTCTGGTTTCAAAACCTTCTAAACTCCTGATAAAATCCCAATCAACTTTGCTCATTAACCAAATCCAAATCTAAATATTGTTTCTTTTAGTTTCAAAAGGTCTTTTATTTCTTCTGTTGTAAAAGGAGTCATTTCTTTTCCACGCAAAAAATCTGAATCCCCAAATTGATATTGCATTTGGTTAAGAAACCTTACTATTCCATCAAAAGAACGAGCATCACCTCTAGATTCTTCGTAAGCTTCAAATGATGATTGAAGCAACTGCTTATCCATAAGGCCACCAAGGTCAAGTATTCTTTTGACTCTGCTTGTAGTTACAAGCTCTTTTGCTTTTAGATAACTTTCATTTTGAACAGAGTTATTAAAATCATATCTATAATTGTCAGATATTACATAAGGAACTCTAAACTTATCAAACACCATAACAGTATATGTTTGCGGTCCTCCAAAATCATCATTAGCAAAAAATCTCATGACCGCATCACCTGACCTTACATCATTAATTGCCTTACCAAATTCAGTGGTAGATGCAGCAGGAACAGAAAGAACAGCTTCAATAACATTATCTTCTATCATTTTTTGACTTAACGAAACAACTGGAGAAGCATTTGGATCATCTAGGTTATCTAATGGAACTGTCTTTTGAGCTTCGCCTAAAATGGGACTCTTAACCATTTCTATTTGACCAGAAGCTTCATTTGGCTCAAAGCCATATCTATTTCCAAGAGTCATGAAAACACCAAGCATAACTTGCTCTGGGTCTGCATAACCTCGATGTGCAATTAGCCTTGAAAAGAACAAATCTTTCAAAGCTTGTTTAATTGGCTCATTGTTTATAACAATATCATTAACATCGCTAATAGACAGATTGTTATTTCTAGCAAACTCTTGAATCAAAAACTTTTGATTATCTGGCATACTTTTCATGCCCATATAATCTGCAAGGAACATAAGAGTAGGACTAGCAAACCCAGGAGGGGTCTGCATAGTTAGCATATCTCTCATGGTTTCTTCCATAAACTTGTCTGATGCTAAACCAATATCTTCGTCTGCATTAAATTTATTCCCAAGAACAAGAGACAATCCTCTCTGATAATCAGGAGGATTTTTTGTAATTTCAACAGCGGCTTGAGGAGTTAAATCTGTAGCTAATTGAATAAAAGCTCTGTCTTCTTCTTTGATGTTATTTTTGTCCATAACATCAAACATGACAGCATATCTTGGTCTGTTATCATTTGCTACTTGAGCATTAATGACTTGACCGAATATACGGCTGGCTCTATCCGCTAACTCAGGAGAAAACTTTGCTTGGTTGATAATTTGCAAAGCTTCATCTGGAATAAGACCATTTGTTCTTACAGAAAAACCAGCAACGGCATCTATAGATGAAGCCAAAACACTTTCATTATCAGACATTAAGTTTATAGGTTGTGTCACCCCATTTATAACAGAAAATTCTGTGTAGTAATTCTTTTCAATCAATTCTTTTTGAGATTTAGTAGGAACTCCCCCAAGAACTACAGTTTGCATACCCTTTTGAAATTCACCTATTTCTGCATGATGTTTATCATAAGCAGTTTTATATTTACTAATCGCTGTCCTTGCCGCACTCTCCGATGAAAATGCTCTGCCAACAGTTCTTTGGTCAGGAGAAATCAAATTACTCTCAGTCATATACGGAATCATTTCTGCATAATACTGAGGAGTCATGTTAAAACTGCTTGTGGTTGGGTCTAACTCTCTTAATAAAGTAGCTTTTGCTACAGCACGTTTTGGCCCTCTAACAGTAGCATCAAAGTATGATAAATAATGAGATTGAGTTTCCCACCATTGAGCATCATTTATTAATTCTCTATTTTCTTTGATAGTCATATAAGCATTGTAAATATCATCTAATGCCTTAGGGTCTCCTGTTTTTAGGGCATTAGGCCAGTTTGCAATAAGTGTCCGAGCTGGGTTTATTATCTCTGCCGCTTGTTGGTCTTTGAATGATTTATCTTGCAGTAATAATCCTATTAACTGACTTGGATTCATGCCTAAAACATCGGGGTCATTGTTAGCTATTAAATCAGCAACAGACTCACCACCAAGCAAAGTTCTTTGTACTACATTTTGATATAAAGCTTCTTTTATTCGAGAGTCTTCAGCAAGACCTGCTCTTTTTAGTCTCTCTAATCCAAATGCTGTTTGTTGTAATGACTTGCTTAATGCATCTAGATTTGCATCTGAGTCTGTGCTTGCTTCAATTAACTCTTCAATAGCAATTAAGGCTGCACTAAGTCCACGTTCTGGATTGGATGAATAAACTCTTTCAACATGTGCTTGTCCCATTCTAAGGGCAATAGCATTATCTCTTTGATCACGCATTGCATCTATGGAAGCTTCATCACCAGTTTCTAAAGCGATGGTTTCTAAATATTGTTCGCTTTCTGCAAACAACTCTTCCACTCTTTTGTTATAACCTTCAGCATTTTCAGAAGGTGGACCTTTTGCAAGCAAAACGCCTAATTGATTCGCATTTGTATTGAAAGCTTTTGTATTAACTTCAACGGCATAATCAATTTGATTTTTACGTTGATTAGCAGACGCTTTAGATGCAGCTGTTTTAAATGCAGCATCAACTTTAGGGGATAAAGCAAGACGAACTTCTTCTGGTAAATCTTCTGCTAAACCAGATATATATCCTGCACCAGCACTTCTTATTTCTTCTGGATTAGAAGGATTTTTTATAAATTCCGCATCAGCAGCGGCTTCAATATCATTTGTAGCGTGAGCAACATAAGTTTTAATTGCAGATTCTCTGTAAGCACGAAGAACACCTTCACGCTCACCTTTTGAGAAAAAGTTTGCCGCCTCACCATAATTTAAATTAGTAAGGGGGACTAAGTTATTTTTTTCATCGTAAGTAACCCCAGCAGTCTTTCCATCTGCTTCCGCTTGTATAATAGCGTTGTTATACTTACGTCTACGGTCATCTAAGCCAATATTATAAGCAAGCTGACCCATTTCTTCATAAGCCTTTGCAGCTTGTCTAAAACCAGAAAAATCTGGCAAACCACTAAGTTGCAAGCTAACTGTTCTTCCTTTTGTTGGTTTAAAGCTCATGTGTCTGTTGGCCCTTTATCAATGCTATATGCTTGACCAGCAGCTTTACTCAAGCCAGCAAGCATAACAGCTCTACCACCTGCTCTTTTTCCTGATGCCCCAATTTCATATTTTCTTCTAGTGTTTTCACCCATCAGCCGTATGTTGTTAATGTCTTTTTTAGCTATTTCTTTTTCTGCACCGGCTATAGCACCAAATGATGCAGATGTTCCTATAGCTATTCCAGAAGCAGTTACACTTGTCCCTAAAGATGCAAGTTGTCTTCTAAGCTGTTGATTTCTTTCTGCTTCATCTTGTTTTGCCTTTATCATAGCCATGTGAGCCTGCTCTTTATAAGAGTCTGACTCCATTTTTGCTATGTCTGACTGCTGTTTAGCAGCGGCTAAACCTAAAACAGCACCAGCTATTTGCATTTGTACGCCCATTACACTTCTACCTCTAGCAACAGGCCATTGATTGTAAGTGGCAATGGCTGGTCTTGTGTTATTGTAACTGTACCTTCTTTACCCCAACCCAGTAAATACACTTCCTTGCGTTCAGTAAGTGGCGTTGGCTCAAGAGAAAAGTCATCTGTAACTCGCCTTATAAGAATGCTTGTACCTTTTGTTTTAACATCAAGTGTTTCATTTAAGTCAAGCACAGCACGAACAACTCTACGCTTTTGACCTACAGATATGCCATCATTTAACTGAAACTCAGGAGGAAGTGTTGTAAGTTCTGGTGTAAAGTTAAGCCCTATCTCAACATTAGTGACAGCATCTGTAAGTGTAAGTTCTCCACTTCCATTTGTTGTATAAGTACCCATAGAATAGTTACCAGACTTAACAACAACTTCAGTGTTAGGCAAATGAGCAACTGTCCAGTTTTTTGTTGCTGAACCAGTTTGCTTAGACGCAGAATCAGTGTGATATGTATTATCCAAAAGCTCTAAAGTTGTGACTGTTGAGCTATTAATAGTTCTTTCAACAATAGAATAAACTTGTCGATTTACATTAACCAAGTTCTTAAAACTGCCTTGTGTTGACCACTCACACCAACCTTGTAGCTGTTCTTTGCGAATTGACATAAACACAGGCATTTTGCCATCACTATTCACAAGATAAAGATAAGCTTCTACTTGGTCTTGTGCTTCACGCTGAGAAACCATTTGAGACGGCACACCTATTATGTGTGGTGACAATAAAGTAAGTGCATCAGCATTATATGCTTGGCTTACATCAGAGTAGACAAACTCTCTTACTGCACCTTTGGATTTAGTAAGAAAAACCAAAGCACCATCAAAATCAGCAGCAACAACTTCTCCGCTGCCGTAAGAGGTTTGTTTCTTAACTGATATAGTAGACGGAGTAAGTGGTCTGTTTTCCGAAGTAGGAACAAATAACTCTTGCTCTGATGTAAATATAACCAGATGTCTAAATGAAGCCAAAGACTTGATTTCTGATATTTGGTTTTCAGCTATCTGCACTTGTATCGATTCATCATCTAATCCAGTGCCAACATCAAAGTTAAAGAACTCTCCGGCTTTAGACATGAATAAATGATTAGGTAAATCCCTTGAACCACCGAATATAAGTCTTTGGTCATGAAACGTAACAGAACGAGCAAAACCTTTTCTTGTAGAAAAAACCTGTTCTTTGAATGTGTCTCTTGCATTTGTATTAGCTATTGCAGCACTTAGAGTTCCAGTGACGTTCTGAGCGTCTGTAAAACCAGTAATTGATATCTGAACAATAGTTCCAGCAGAATCAGTAAACTCTATCTTTTCTCCAACCATGTCACTGCTAAACAAGTTTGCACTTGCTTGAAAGTTTTGCGAAGCAGTAGTTGTTGCAGCAGGGGTTATAGTAATAGATGGTGCAGAAAATCTAAAGAATGGTTGTAATGTTTTATTATCAGAAACATCGAAAGCATAATCAGTTCTAGCAAAAGTATCTACTGCTGTACGAGTAAGCTTTTGCATAGCCATGTCTTTATGAACAACAATCATTGTATCACCAGACTGAGATACTCTTAACTCGCCAATCATGGCAGTTGTCCAAGGACATCCTGTTATTGTCTGAGTGATTACTGTAGGTGCAGTAACATCTATTACTTCTAGCTTTGTATTTGAGAAAAGCAATATGTAAGCTTCATCTTCATCAAAGATATAAGCTTCAGACTGATAAGCTGTATTAGTTAAAGTTTGTAGAAAACGAAAGCCACCTCTGCGCCTTATACCGCCCTGAGATAGCATACGAAAGTTACGGAGCTTTTTAGTTCCGTTTTTATATGCGTTGGAGTCAACCCTTGAAGACAGCAAGGGTGTTAGCTCTCCTGAAGTAAAGTTGGTGTAAAACTGACGAAGTAGTGCCATTCATCTTTTTCTTTTCTTTTTATCTGAGCCGGGGCCATAAAGAGCAGAACCCTGTCCCGCTGGTTTAGAGTCAAAAATACTTAAAATTGCTCCTGCAACACCACCAGCTTTTGCAAACTTGCCCATTGTTCTAATTGCTCTTTGAAACTTAGGAATATTTTCTTGTCCAGTAAAAGATGCTTTTATTCTTTGAGTTGGTGCTGTATTATAACGAGTTGGCTTCGCAACATTCTCGTAAATTTTATATGCAGCATTCATTGATCTTCCAGTGCTTCGAGAAATTTTTTCACCCCTTTGCACCAAAGCTTCTTTAGAGGCATATCTTGGGTCTTGAAACCTTCCCTTATTTCCTAAATATTTTACATTTTTAGAAGAAGGTCTTGTATTGGTATTAGCGGTTACAGGTTTTTTTTGGGCTAAACCTTGTGCTTTTTTTAAATCATTTAATCTTGTATTTTGAGATGCCTTTGCTGTAGCACTAGTGTTTCTATCTGCAATAACATGAAGTTTTTGTGAAAGATTCGCTTTAGTAATCCTTCTATCCAACGAACTTATTTTTTTGCTTTGCCTTTGATATTTAGGCTTTTTGCCTATAACATATGCACCAGCGGCTAAAATTCCAGCATTTACAGCTATAGAAGCAGGGTAATTTATTTTTTCTTCTTTAGCCATTATGTACCCTCTATATTTTGATAAATACCGCTACCAAGTCTAGCCCTATTAAACCTGTTAAGACGTAGACCTTGGCTTGTTACCTGTTGTGAATCTCTGGCTTTGGCTCTTCTAAACTGACCTTCTGCTAGTTGTGTATAAGACTGAGCAATATCTGCCTTACGAGTAACAGACAGGGCAAAAACAGAAGCCAACCTGAATATAACCCACATAGTAAATGTAGGAGGCCAATGCTGCGTTTCTGGTCTAAACACATAATTTAAAACAACAGTGTCATCTTCTTCTGCATTTATAAAAACGTTTCTTTCATAAATGTCGTATTGTTGAGGAACATCTTCTATTGTAACAGTTTGCACCTGTATAACAGCAGGACTAGTAGGCAATGCATAAGCAGCATCCCATCTATCTACAGGAACATCTGTAAGTCTAGATAATGTCTTTTGACCTGTTGCAAAATTCCATGTGTGCTGACCAAGGCAGTCACTAACAACATCTTCAAATATTGTATTAGCGACAAGTGCTTCATCAGTATTATCTGTAAATGAAGTCAAAGGCTCTAGTCCAATCATGACCATAGCCTTTTGTGCAACCTCAATATCTGTAGATGGAGTTGTTGGCATTAATAACCTCTACCGCCCTTACGTCCTTTTTTCTTTGTCTTCATTTTTCTTTCCTTTCTTAGCAGCTAAGATTTTCTTTTGAAGTGCAGGTGGAAGAGTCTTTTGTTTTTTAGTTAAACCATTCCCACCATTT
>VTLG01007216.1_pt1 | contig 16011 bp, 24 predicted proteins | sample 4694571 | NCBI WGS metagenome assembly VTLG01 (sample SAMN12604809, study PRJNA352737) | marine metagenome | biome: ENVO:00000447; feature: ENVO:00000209|ENVO:00000569|ENVO:01000036; material: ENVO:00002151; isolation source: viral sequences binned using virsorter ...
AAACTTCATTCTGAATTCAACCTTAACCTTCACCAACGCCTTAGCGTGTGAGCATTACCAAGTGTCGTTAGCCTTCCACTCATTTGTATGAGCTTAGGTACTGGGGAGCAGTGTTGCTATCTGTGAGTCTAACTTCACTCCCACTTCGCCTCTCTTGGTGCCAGCACTTTTACCCGACTGCTAGGTTCACATTTAAGATCTCTTTCAGATCACCCCTTCGGGGCCGTGGCAAACTTGGTGACCCTCAGTCCGTTCGAGGGGACGCCAGCAAGGGCCAGCGACAAAACGAATAATACCTAACTGGTAACTAAAAACAAGCAACAAAGAATATTTAATTGGTGACTATTTGATCGTTATGAATTGAGCGGCTAAGTATTGATTTGAGTTGAGATTCAAAACCACTGTTAAAAGTACAGTTCTGTGAGGGGTTTGTGTGCGTCCTTTATATGCGTAACAAAGTACGCCGCACTTACTACAAGTAAATGTGAAATACAAGAGTTGACAGTGTAATTAATGCAAATTCCTTGTTTTTTCTTTTTTCTTCTTTGTTATCAATAAGTTAGAGTCGAATTTCCCGTAGCGAGTTTTAAATCCGTTACACGATAGATCATAAGCGGAGGGTCAAAAGTCGCTTAGAACGCATCTGAGGGCGTCAGGGGATGTGTCAAGTATTTTCTACTAATTATATGAATTAAATATTGCGGATTAAATACTTAAAACATCAGACATATAAAGGGGGTTATATTAATCAGCGAATAGATGACGGGATTCTGCAATGGGTAAAAGAAAGGATGGCCTCACTCCAAAACAGAGAGCCTTCGCGATAGCCGTGGGGAATGGCAGTGACTTCACCTCTGCGTATGAGCAAGCCTACGAGTGCGACAATATGAGCAGGGCTGCAATGCGCAACGAAGCCAGCAAGTTAATGTCTGGTGCTTACCCTGATATCACCCTGTTGGCTAATAGGATAAAAGACGAGAATGAGGTGAAAAAACAACAGAGTCTTCACGCTTCTGAATTGAATGACCGCGAAAAGGTGTTAAGTCGGCTTCGATACTTTTTGGATCACGCTGAGAACACTGACAGTACGAAACTTATGGCCGCCAAGCTATTAGGTCAGACCGTGGGATTGTTCAAGGACGTTACGATAACAGAAGACGCCCGAAGTCCTGATGATATAGCACGACAGCTAGAGGATCGGTTAGCAAGCTTGTTAGAAGGTAGTGACAAAGAAGGTGTGACAGAAGACCACACACAAGAGAGTGTTCACTAACTAGTCAACACACGGACTACTGACAACTTGTTACACGGACGTATGACAAACTGTTAGACGCTCTGGCCTTTTTCCTTTTCGCTGGGATCTCTATCATCCGACCCGTCACCCCCCTGTGCTATATAGCTTGACCATCTTCTATATATAGAGAAACGCTCAAATAATTACCTACTTTTTACATTTGTCCGACAATACATATTCTCTCTTCTCCCTTTTTTCTCCCTGAATGATGTCAGGAGTCCCATACCCCAAAAAAATTTTTCTAAAAAATCCGACTTTTTTGTTGACATCATTTGTCAACCCCTTCACCATGCTATAATCACCAAAGTTAACAGAGAACATCAATAGAAGGCTTTCGATTCTGATGTTCTCCTAGATTGCCCCTCTGGGTTCCGGGGCAATCGTAATCATACGAATGAATACGTCTTACCAGAGGACGTTCTATAGAAACTTTGACGGCTGATTCTATGCCTTTAGATCGCATTGATCCTGATCTTTTAAAAAAGATACCTAACCTCCCTATAGAAGAGCAGAAAGAAATTCTCTCTTTGATTGAGGAGTTAGAACAGGCTGAGAAGAAAGAAGTAGCAAAAGACTCGTTTCTAGGATTCACTAAGAATGTGTGGCCCGCTTTTATTGAGGGTAGGCACCACAAGATCATGGCTGAAGCCTTTGAAAGGGTTGCCAGAGGTGAATTGAAGCGTTTGATCGTGAATATGCCGCCTAGGCATACGAAGTCTGAGTTTGCTTCCTATCTACTCCCGGCTTGGTTCTTGGGCAAGTATCCTGAGAAGAAGATCATACAGACGGCACATACCGCAGAGTTAAGTGTGGGTTTTGGTAGAAAGGTTAGAAACCTAGTCGATAGTGATGATTTCAAGAACATATTCTCTAAAGTTGCCTTACGGGCTGACTCCAAGGCTGCTGGTCGATGGAGTACCAATGAAGGTGGCGAGTACTTCGCTATCGGTGTTGGTGGTGCGGTAACAGGAAAGGGCGCTGATCTTCTTATAATCGACGATCCCCATAGCGAGCAGGAGGGTCAGAGCGCAGACCCATCAGTTTTTGATAAGGTCTATGAATGGTACACATCCGGCCCTAGGCAGCGTTTGCAGCCCGGAGGAGCCATCGTTATGGTGATGACTCGCTGGCACAAAAGAGATTTGACCGGGCAGATCATTAAATCGTCCGTTCAACGCTCTGGCACCGATGAATGGGAAGTAATCGAGTTCCCGGCGATTATGCCTTCAGGTAAGGCGCTGTGGCCTGAGTTTTGGTCGATAGAGGAATTAACCTCATTAAGGAACGAACTGCCTTCTCCTAAATGGAACGCGCAGTATCAACAAAACCCAACATCCGAAGAGGGTGCGCTGGTTAAACGGGAATGGTGGAAAGAATGGGAAGAAGATTCCCCGCCTCCCTGTGAGTTTATTATACAGTCTTGGGATACGGCTTTCTTAAAGACCCAACGTGCAGACTACTCAGCCTGTACCACTTGGGGAGTCTTTTACAAGCCGGATGACGAAGGACTGCAACAACCGAATATAATACTGATGGATGCTTATAAGGAACGCCTTGAGTTTCCAGAGTTAAAAAAGACCGCATTTGAGTTCTATAAACATTGGGAACCGGATGCATTTGTGGTGGAGGCTAAAGCAGCCGGAACACCCTTGATCTTTGAGTTGCGAGCTATGGGCATTCCTGTCGCTGAGTATACCCCCTCCAGAGGGAATGATAAGATAGCTCGTGTTAACGCCGTGGCGGATCTCTTTGCAAGTGGTATTGTCTGGGCTCCTCAAACCAGATTTGCAGAAGAGGTTATCGAGGAATTCGCTGCTTTTCCGGCAGGAGAGCATGACGACTTGGTAGACTCTTCTACTCAAGCTTTGCTTAGATTCCGTCAGGGCGGTTTTTTAAGATTAACATCCGACGAGGATGAAGAGCCGTTTTACAACAGAAAGGCTAATTATTACTAATGGCTTTCTTACAAAGCAATATCCCGCATTTTAAATGCTGGGTTAGAAAGGAATACACACACAATCACCAGAAGTATCATGGCGAATTCATCCATGCGATGGCGATTGCAGTTACATCAATCCCGTGTCGATGCTTGAGCTTCCAGATAATATTTACTGGCGCTGAGACTTATGACACGGACGAGCCTAACGTTCATGGCGGTGCCATGTGGGCAAGGATGCCGATTACGGGTTTAGTGGCAGATACGCCATTTGAAGAATGGCCTGAACCAATGCCAGTGTGGGCGGCGCAGCCTTGGGATTGTTCATCGAGGACACACAGCGTCTATGTCTTGGACAGGGCGACACCATGTCCTTGGCTTGCCAAGATCGATAACGAGTTCTACCCAGCCAAGTATTACTTCACGGTAGATTACACCGACTCAGAAATAGCAGACGACCCAGCCCAACACAAACAGTCCCATGTGATGGAGCTATTGGATGCTGGAAAATGGACAGGTAATATTGTGGCACTGCCTAATAATCGTGTTAGGGTCACACATCCTGCTTGGTTTGAGGTTGGAGAAGGTGCGCCAGACTTCAGGCCATCTCAAAACATTCATTACAGCAAGTCAGATCTAGACTATACGCTGGATGTAAATAAGGTTTTTGATAATTTATACGCAGAGGGTTCGGATGAAGAAGAAGACTAAAGGTTACGCTAATGGCGGCAAACTTAGGATGAGTACTAAAATGATGGCGGGTGGAGGAAAAACGACAGTTTCCGTAAAGGGTGACGATAGCATTACCCCCGGACATTCTTCTAGAGCGGCAATCAGAAGAAAGAAGATGGCTGCAAAAAAGAAGAAAATGGCCTCTGGCGGGCAAGTGCCTAAAACAACCGCTAGAGGTAGTGGTGCGGCTAGGACACAGTATTTTAGGAAAAACGGCTAAGTGGCAGTAGATCGCCCGTTACAGACTCCTGATGGCCCAAATCCCTTCGCGGGTGGTCAGGATGCAATTGAGGTTGAAATTGTCAACCCTGAGTCCGTTTCGATTGAAACGCCCGATGGTGGCGTATTGCTGGATTTTAATCCAGAAGGCCCGATGGGCCGAATTCCGCATGATGCTAATTTAGCGGAGTACATTGAAGATACAGATCTTTTTTCAATTTCTCAGGATTTGATCGGTTCTTATAAAGCTGACAAAGAAAGCCGTTCAGACTGGGAAAGAGCATATATTGAAGGTTTGGACTTGTTGGGTCTCAAGCATGAAGACCGGACAACTCCTTGGGACGGAGCGTGTGGCGTATTTCACCCCTTGCTAACAGAATCCGTTATACGTTTCCAATCCCAAGCTATTCAGGAAATCTTCCCCGCTGGCGGCCCAGTTAAAACAAGCATTGTCGGGGTAGTAGATACTGAGAAAGAAAAACAGGCACATCGTGTTCAGGACTACTTGAACTACCTGTTAACTGAGAAAATGACCGAGTACAGGTCGGAAACAGAGAAGATGCTTTTCTCTCTACCCTTGGCTGGTAGTGCTTTCAGGAAGGTTTACTATGATCCTAATATGGCAAGACCTTGTAGTATGTTTGTCCCGGCAGAAGACTTTGTGGTTAGCTATGGAGCGTCAGACCTAGAGACTTGCGAACGCGCAACTCATGTAATGAAGCGCAGCTCTAACGATGTTCGTAAACTGCAAGTATCCGGTTTCTATGTTGATGTTGATTTGCCATCACCCACACCCGATGTGGATGAGATTGAAAGAAAATATAATGAGTTAACGGGAGACTCCGCTAACTATGATCTTGACTCAAGGCACACCATTCTTGAGGTTCAGGTCAATCTAGACCTTCCCGGCTTTGAAGACACTGAGAAGGGAGAAGAGACAGGCATACAGTTACCGTATGTAGTAAGTATTGACCTGTCTTCACGAACGATTTTATCGATTAGACGTAACTGGTACGAGGATGATCCTACTAAGTTAAAGCGTGAACACTTCGTTCATTACCAGTATATGCCCGGATTAGGGTTTTACGGCTTCGGACTGATCCATATGATCGGTGGATTGGCTAAATCAGCCACTTCACTGCTTAGGCAATTGGTTGATGCGGGTACATTATCCAACTTACCCGGAGGCTTGAAGTCCAGAGGACTTAGAATCAAGGGTGATGACACGCCAATCATGCCCGGAGAGTTCCGAGATGTAGACGTTCCCGGTGGAGCGATCAAAGATAACATCAGTTTCTTGCCGTACAAAGAGCCAAGCTCCGTTTTGTACCAGTTACTAGGCGATATCGTCGAAGAAGGACGAAGATTTGCCTCTGCTGCTGACGTAAAGGCAGCGGATATGAACGCTGAAGCCCCTGTTGGGACGACTTTAGCGATACTAGAACGCTCTATGAAGGTGATGAGCGCGGTTCAGGCCCGCTTACACGCCTCTATGAGGTCAGAATTAAAGCTTTTATCGAATATTGTACGGGACTTCGGCCCTTCATCTTATCCCTACCTTCCAGATGAGGAGCCGATAACCCGTCAAGACTTCGATGATCGCGTAGATATCATTCCAGTCAGCGATCCTAACGCCGGAACGATGGCACAACGCATTATGCAGTACCAAGCAGCGCTACAATTGGCCCAACAAGCGCCAGAAATGTACGATTTGCCGCTTTTACACCGCCAAATGCTGGAAATACTGAATATTCAGGACGCAGACAAGATTGTTCCGCTTGAAGATGAAATAAAACCGACTGATCCGGTCAGTGAGAACATGAATATCATCAATGGAGAGCCGGTTAAGGCGTTTATTTACCAAGATCACGAAGCGCACATACAAACACACATGGCAATGGCCCAAGACCCGCAGATCCAAGAGATTATGGGTAAAAGTCCTAATGCTCAGAAGGTTATGGCGCAAATGGCGGCCCATATACAAGAACATTTGGCGTTTAAGTACCGTCAAGAGGTTGAAAAGCAGCTTGGAGTGGAGCTTCCGCCCCCTGACCAGCCTTTACCAGAAGATATTGAGTACAGAATCTCCAGATTGGTGGCTCCTGCGGCAGAACAAGTCCTTCAGCAGGGCCAACAGCAACAACAACAGAAACAAGCTCAAGAACAGGCGCAAGACCCTGTTATCCAGATGCAACAGCAAGAGCTTCAGATTAAACAGCAGCAAGCTCAGACTAAAGCCCAGACAGAAATGGCTAAAATACAGATTGATATGCAGAAAACCGCTGATAAGTCTTCTATTGAAAGGGAGAGAATGAATCAGCAAGAGCGTATCGAGATGGCTAAGATTGACGCGAAGAGAGAGGCTGAGATGTCTAAGGAAGAGATGGAGCGTGATCGACTTGAGTCTGATGAAGAGATGCAAGAAGCCAAGCTTGGTCTTGAACTAGCCAAACAGGTGATGGAAAACGAAAGACAAGCAGAAGAAGTCTCTTCAAAAGAAACGATAGAAGGATTTAAGGCTGGCGTTCAGACGGCACGAGATTTAAGAAATGAGTGATCTGGTATCAGATAACTTGTTTGAAGCCGTTAGAAAGGGTATAAGGGCGCAGATGAATGAGATGAGCGACCACATCAGTGGAGGTGGTTGTTCTGATTTTAGCGAATACTCTAAGTGTTGCGGGATCATACAAGGTCTGGCAATAGCTGAGAGAGAACTTCTCGACCTAAAAGAAAGGTACGAGAAAGCATAATTCTCCGCATAAGCGGTGCAACGCGACTCTGGACGCGAATTTCCAGTGCAAAAGGTACAACTAATGGCTGAAACATTAGCAATCGAAGAAGAGAGTTTGAAGCAAGAAGCTGAAGACGCTCGAAGCGCCAATCAATTACCTGACCCGAAAGGGTATAAAGTGTTAATTGCTTTGCCAGAACCAGAAGAAAAGACGGATGGAGGAATCCTGAAGGCTGTTCAAACGCTGCAACAAGAAGAAGTGGGATCAATCGTAGGCTTTGTTCTAAAGTTAGGGCCAGATGCTTATAGCGATTCACAGCGTTTCCCTTCTGGCCCCTACTGTAAAGAAGGGGATTGGATATTAATGCGTTCTTATTCAGGCACCAGATTCAAGGTGCATGACCGAGAATTCCGTTTAATCAATGACGATAGCATTGAAGCTGTTGTTGAAGATCCAAGAGGCATTGTTAAGGTATGAGTGAGCTGCAACAGGAACTGGAGACTGATTCTCCTGCAAGTGCTGAAGAGAAATTCTTTGGCGTTAAAACAACTATTGGTAAGAAAGGCGAGGTTAGCCAGCAAGAGTCGGACTCAGAGGTCTCAGACGTTGAGTACGAAATTGTTGATGACAGGCCGCCTGAAGACCGAAGACCGCCAAAATCGTCAGCTTCTCCTCAAGATGAAGATGATGAGTTAAGTGGTTATAGCGAAAAAGTTAAGAAGCGAATCAATAAGCTGCGTTACGAGCAAAACGAGGAACGTAGGCAACGAGAAGCTTCTGAAAGGATGCGAGATGAAGCGGTAAAGATCGCTCAAGTCCTCGCAAACAAAAACAAAGAGTATGAAGCTTTAATCAATCGAGGCGAAGGCGCATTGATTAATACTGTTAAGCAGAAAGCTGAAATGACTCTTGAAAACGCCAGATCTAAGTATAAGAAGGCGTATGAAGAGGGGGATACGGACAACGTAGTCTCTGCTCAAGAACAATTGATGAAGGCTCAGGCAGAGCTAACAGAGGCTGAACGGTATGAAGACAGCTTGCCCCAGCAGGGTCAGTGGCAACCACCACCCCCTCAACAGCAAGCGTATCAACCGCAACCCCCTGTAGCACCAGCGGTTTCGCAGGAAGTGCCTCCGCCTGAACCTTCTCCAGAATCGTCAGCTTGGGCTGAACGCAATCCTTGGTTTATGAATCCAGAAAATAAAGCAATGACTGCGACAGCTTATGGCTTACATGAGGAGGCGTTGAGAGATCATGGGTTAAGACCTAATTCTCCTCAATACTTCCAGTATGTGGATAATGGTATGAGAGGTTCATACCCAGATTTTGGATGGCAGGATGAAAGCGATACAGATGGACGTACCGCGACTGTGACTGCCAACCAGCCCTCGTCGGTGGTGGCACCTTCCGCAAGGAATAATGGTGCTAAACCGCGCAAAGTACAGCTAACGTCCACTCAGGTAGCTCTCGCCAAGCGACTTGGGTTAACCAATGAACAGTATGCAAAAGAACTCATTAAGGGGAATTTTTGATGTCTGAAGAGCGCACACCAAGAAACAATACTTCGCGTAAAGCGGATGAGAGACCGAGCGATAAGTGGATACCAGCTTCAACGCTGCCAGATCCAGAACCACAAGAGGGTTGGGTTTTCCGATGGGTACGAACCAGTATCCTTGGACAAGCAGACAACACTCATGTTTCGCAGATGTTTAGAGAAGGTTGGAGTCCTTGTAAGGCCGAAGACCATCCTGAGCTAAAACTGCAACCAGATGTTGGTTCTAAGTTTGAAGGCAATCTTGAAGTAGGTGGTTTGCTTTTATGCAAAGCTCCCGCAGAAACAATGGCTGCCAGAGAGGCTCATTTCCAGAATATGGCAAATGACCAGATGGATTCCGTTGATAATAACTTTATGCGCGAAAACGACCCTCGTATGCCTCTGTTAAATCCAGAGAGAAGTACGAGAACAACTTTTGGTAGAGACTAACCCAAGTTGCTGGGTTGTTTCTATAATTAAAGGAGGTCATTTATGGCTACCACAGCAACCCCAATGGGCGCTGAACCAGTAAACACTCTTAGTGCGAGCGGCTCTTACACAGGTAAAGTTCGGCACATTAAGATTGCCAATGCTTATGGTACAGCAATTTTTTACGGTGATTTCGTTAAGCTAGTTGCCGCTGGTACTTTAGAGAAAGCGGCGGTTACAACTTCTGTTGTAGCTGGCACTGTCGGTATCTTTGTAGGATGCTCCTACACTGATCCAAGTACTAGTCAGTTAACTTTTAACCAGACTTTCCCGGCTTCTACAGCAGCAGATGACATTATGGCATATGTTGTTGATGACCCTAAACTTGTATTCCAAATGCAGGGTGATGAGGCTATTGCTCAAACCGGACTTGGAAACAATGTTTCGGCGGTTAGCACTGCTGGTTCAACCACAATCGGTAGAAGCAAGAACGCTCTTGACGGCGGTTCTATTGCTACTACTAATACTTTACCACTTCGTATCGTTGAATTTGTAGACGGCCCAACTAGTTCAGTTGGTGATACTTATACAGATTGTTTGGTGACATACTTGCCACTAAGCCATGCATACGAAACCAAGCTAGGCGTATAAGGAGAATAACGAATGGCTATTTCTAGAGCGCAAATGCTTAAAGAACTCCTGCCGGGACTTAATGCCCTTTTTGGTTTGGAGTATGGAAAATACGAAGACGAGCATGAACTCATTTATGAGACAGAAAGCTCCGAGCGTAGTTTTGAAGAGGAAGTGAAGTTGAGCGGCTTTGGTGCTGCTCCTGTGAAAAACGAAGGTTCTGCAATCTCTTATGATTCAGCACAAGAAGCTTTCACTGCACGATACAATCACGAAACTATTGCTATGGGATTCGCAATTACGGAAGAAGCGATGGAAGATAACTTGTATGACTCACTGTCTGCACGTTATACCAAAGCTCTTGCCCGTGCTATGGCGTATACCAAGCAAGTTAAGTCGGTTAATCCTCTTAACAACGGTTTTACGACAGCTTACAGCTCAGGTGACGGTGTTGCTTTGTTCAGCGCTTCTCACCCGCTTGTAAATGGCGGTACGAATTCGAATCGTCCATCGACTGGCGCAGACCTTAACGAGACATCATTAGAAAATGCAATCATCTCGATTGCTGCTTTCACTGATGAGCGTGGTTTGTTAATCGCTGCACGGCCTCGTCGTTTGATTGTTCCGCCCGCTTTGATGTTTACAGCAACTAGATTGCTGGAATCCACTCAACGTGTTGCTACAGCAGACAATGATGTTAACGCTATCCAGAACATGGGAGCTATCCCTGAAGGATACGCGGTAAATCATTACCTGACTGACTCAAATGCATTTTTCATCATTACGGATGTTCCTAATGGTCTGAAGCATTTCGAGCGTACCGCGCTTGAGACAAGCATGGACGGAGACTTCGATACTGGTAACGTGAGATACAAGGCAAGGGAGCGATACTCTTTTGGAGTAAGTGACCCACTTGGAATTTACGGTTCACCCGGATCAAGCTAACGGATATGGGGGTGCTTTGCGCCCCCTTTCTTTCCTGACTAATTGTTCCACATGGAACATTAGACAATAGCCAAGACAGGAGACACACATGGCTAAGACTACTTTTACAGGCCCAGTCCGTTCGGAAAATGGGTTTCAACAAGTTTCTAAGAACACAACTACTGGTGCTATTACAGTTACTAGTGGTGACAAAATGGCTACTGAGGCTACCTCAAGTGCTGGTATTGAAGGCACTGCTGCTGTTTATGTAACTCAAGTTAATCGCTTAAAGAGTGATGTTGACACCAATGTAAATATTGTTAAGACGACAATTATGATCGATCTTACCGATTTGCGAGATGGCGGCACTGCTGGCGACATCATTGGTAAAGATGGTGATGGAGTTGCGTTTATTGGCCGAGTAACCACTGCTAACCAAGGCGTTGTATTTGGTGTAACTATGACTTGCACAGAGACACCCGCTGGCGGCGGCACGGATATAGACTTATATTCTGCTACCGAAGGCACTGGTGTTAACGATACAGCCATTGGTGATTTAACTGAAACTCAAATCATTAACGCTGGCGCTGCTTCCGCAGGAACAATGGTTGCTGGCGGCACTATAGCTGCTGACCAATACTTATACTTAGTGGGTCAAGGAACCGGCCACGCTGCCTATACGGCAGGACGCTTTCTGATTGAGATCACTGGGTATGACGTAGCTTCGTAGGGAGTAATTTATGGCTGATGCAGTTACATCACAAACCATTGTTGATGGCGGCAAAAACCTTGTAGTGAAGATAACCAACATTAGCGATGGCACTGGAGAAAGTGAGGTCGCTAAGGTTGATGTTTCCGCTTTGGAAAATGATCCGATTACTGGCAAAGCTTGCAGTCGGATCACATTGCAAAGGCTTTGGTTTAGTAATATAGGCATGGGTTTCAAACTTCATTGGAATGCAGATACCAATGTCTTTATTGCTCAAGCTCCTAAAGACTGGACTGATACTTGGGATTTCACCGACAGCAGCATTGCGTTGCCCGGAATATCTAATAATGCTGGTACTGGCGTTAATGGCGATTTGTTGCTTACAACAAACGATCATTCAAACGGCGATACCTATAGCGTTGTTATCTGGGCATTAAAACATTTTAGTAGTTAGGAGGATTCATGGCTAAACTACAAATATTCGTCAATGGTAATTTTGCTGATGGCGAAGAGGTTTACCAGATCGGATCAAAAAATACGGATGGTACAGGCGAAACCAATGATGGCGAGTATGACATTGTTGTTTATGATCCTATGCGTAAGCCGGAAGCAGAGGCTAGGTTAAAGGAGCTTTCAAAAAATGCTGACAAGTCTTCAGAGAAAAAAGAAGAAAAGAAGGCGTCTAAGAAAGATACAGAGGCTAAACCAACTGCGAAAAAGCGAAAAACTCCAACAAAATCTAAAAGTTAATGGCTAGAAACTACAAGGAAGAGTACAAACACTTCCATTCAAAGCCAGATCAAAAGAAGCGTCGAGCAGGTAGAAATGCCGCTCGACGTAAGCTTTTGAAGACAGGCGCTGTTAGCAAAGGTGATGGAAAGGATGTTCATCATAAAGACGGTAACGCCTTGAATAATAAGAAGAAAAATCTTAAAGTAGTTTCTAAGAAAAAGAACAGAGGTTCTTTAAGAGTCAAGTGACGATTTCTAGAGCGCAACAAAAGAAACAAACTTCTAGCTCGCCCGCCAAGCGTAAAGTGAAAAAGGTGATGGGTGAGTATAAACAGGGAAAGCTTAAATCTAGCTCAGGTAAAAAGGTAACAAGCAAAAAGCAAGCGGTTGCTATTGCCTTGTCTGAGTCTAGGAAGAAGAAAAGGAAAAAGTAATATGCCAGATAAAATACTTGCGGCTATAAGTCCTGCTTACGGGATTGCTACCGGAACCGGCCCTTATAAACATCTTCTAGGAACTCTTGGCCGTGACCATTACGATAAGAAAGCAAATGAAAGAAAAGAAAAAGAAGAAGAAGCGAAAGAGCTGGCTAAAAAAGAAATGATTAGGCGAGGAATAGAATCCGCAGCTTCACACACCACAACCGTTCAGAAAAAAGCTGGCGGTAGAGTTAGGGCTATTGATGGCAAGGCTATAAAAGGCAAGACTAGAGGTAGGTTTATCTAGGATGGCTACTAGCGGAACATATGCATTTACATTAGATCTTGGCGATGCCATTGAAGAGGCTTTTGAAAGGGCTGGGCTTCAGCTTCGAGGCGGCTATGACTATCGCACAGCGAGAAGAAGTATTGATCTGTTAATGCTTGAATGGCAAAACAGAGGATTAAACCTGTGGACGGTCCAAGAAGGCAGCCAAGCTCTCACTGCTGGTACTAGCAGATATACTTTGTCTGGTGATGTGCTTGATATTGTAGAAGCATTTATAAGAACTGATGCTGATGATGTAAGCAATCAGTTTGACCAAACCCTTAACAGAATGTCTATAAGTCAATACGCTCATCTTTCAAACAAGCTTACTCAAAGCAAGCCTCTTCAGTATTACGTTGAAAAAGATCCTTCTGCGATTTCTGTAAATCTTTGGCCTTCTCCAGACAGCCAAAAGACTTACACGCTTATTTATTATTATATGCAGAGGGTGGAGGATGCCGGTTCTCCTGCCTCCAACAACATGGATGTTCCGTCTAGATTCCTTCCTTGCTTGGTAGCCGGTTTGGCTTACAAGCTGAGTATTAAGTATGGGCCAGACACCAATAGAAGCACTTTCTTAAAAGCAGATTATGAAGAGCAGTGGGTTGAAGCTGCCGATGCCGATAGAGGAAAAGCTTCTTTGTATATTTCACCGGGAGGCTATGCAACAGTATGACGAGCTTTGCTGCTGGAAAATATGCTTTTGGCTATTGTGATCGAACAGGATTTCGGTACGCAAAAAAAGACCTTGTTCCTCAGATCGAGAATCAAAGACCGACAGGGTTGTTGGTTGGTAAAGATGTATTAGACGAAGATCAACCGCAATTACAGCTTGGAAAGATCCGTATGGATGATCCTCAAGCGTTAAGGAATCCGCGACCAGATCAATCTCTTGATGAAAGTAGAAGGCTTTTTGCTTGGAATCCTGTTGGCGGAGGAGTCACTTCTCTTGGTAGCAGGACGGTTGGTCTTGATATAGAAGCTAAATTAGGAAGAGTAACGGTGACAACAAGCTAATGGCGTGGACATATACAACATTAAAGAGTGCGATTCAGGACTACCTAGAGACAACTGAAACTACGTTTGTCAATAATCTAGGCATTATTGTTAAGCAAGCTGAAGATAGAATACTAAAAACAATACAGCTTCCTGATTTCCGCAAAAACGTTACAGGCACAACTACTGATGGAACCGCTTATCTTAGTATGCCCTCAGATTTCTTAGCTCCGTATTCTCTTGCTGTAGACAATAGCGGCTACGAGTTTCTTTTATTCAAAGATGTCAGCTTTATAAGAGAGGCTTATCCAGTAGGCACGACAGAAGGTGTGCCAAAACATTATGCTGTGTTTGACGAAAATAGTTTTATTTTAGGGCCAACGCCTAGCTCAAACTTAACAGCAGAACTTCATTATTTTTACAAGCCAGAGTCTATTACAGCGTCCGGCGATGGTACTAGTTGGCTTGGAGACAACGCTGAAAGCACATTGCTATATGGTTGCTTGGTCGAGTCATACACCTTTTTGAAAGGTGACCCGGATATGCTTAATTTGTATATGTCTAGATACGAGGATGCTCTAGGTAAGCTTAAAATTCTTGGGGAAGGGTATAGTACTACCGATAGTTATAGATCTGGATCAGTGAGGCAAGCAAGACAATGATGGATGTAGGTGTAGGAGAAGTTGGGAATGTTAATGTTGTTACAACTAACAACGCTGGACTCCCTATTGAGCATTGGGCTGAAAGAGCGACAAATACAATTGTTTCTGTAGGATCAAACAGTCATCCGCTAATCAAAGAACAGGCAGAAGCTTTTAAAGAACAGGTTCGTCATGTGGTTAAGTACTATATGGATGAGGCTGTAAAGAGCGATAGAACGACTTTAATTGCTGAACTGGAAATGAATAACCAAAAAGACATGGCCGATATTTTAAGGAGACTATAATGGCGATCACCCAAGCTGTGGCGACCTCGTTTAAATCTGAGCTTTTACAGGGAATTCATAATTTCCATAATGGCTCTGGTGGAGGAACAACTACTACAACAGGCACAGGCAATACCTTTAAGATTGCTTTGTATACAAGTAGCGCAACTATGTCGGCATCTACTACCGCTTATGCGACTACTAACGAAGTGTCTGCTACTGGTACGGGCTACACGGCTGGTGGCAATACACTGACTAATGTAGATCCGACCACCTCAGGAACTACAGCACTTACAGACTTTGCCGATACTACTTGGTCTAGCAGCTCGATTACTGCAAGAGGCGCGTTAATTTATAATTCCTCCACTACCGCAGGATCAGCTAATAGAGCAGTAGTTGTACTGGATTTTGGTGCAGATAAGACATCTACAAGCGGTGACTTTACTATTGCATTTCCAACGGCGGATGCGAGTAACGCAATAATTAGGATTGCGTAAGGCATAATGTGGCAGATGTCAAAGTTGCATTTGATGGATGGAATTCGTCCTCTCATGGATGGGGTGACGGAACGTGGGGAAATGGGTCTGCATTCCCGGCTAGTACAACGTCTGTCGGCTCTGTCTCAGTCAGCGCGGATGCAAATGTTACGCTTACTGGCAACTCGGCGACAGTCTCTGTCGGCTCAGTATCTGTATCCGCTGATGCGAATGTCTCTCCTTCTGGTAATTCTGTTACTGGGAGCGTTGGTTCGGTTAGTGTCACGGGTACGGCAAATGTATCACCAAGCGGAAATGCGGCTACAGTATCCGTTGGATCAGTATCGGTATCGGCTGATGCAAATGTGTCGCCAAGTGGTAACGAGAGTACAGTTGGGCTGGGATCGGTTACAGCTACAGGGACAGCGACAGTATCCCCTACAGGAAGTGCTGCAACGGTTTCGGTTGGAACTATTACGCTTATCACAAGCAATACGGTTGCAGTCAGCAGTACAGCGCTCACAGCGTCTACAGCAAGCGTTAGCATCAATGGTGACTCGGTTGTTGGGGTCACAGGAAATTCGGTCACAGTATCAACAACAACTCCCCTTGTCTGGAGCTTGGTTGACGACAGTCAAACAGCAAGCTGGTCAGGGGTTAGCACAAGTCAAACACCAAACTGGACGGCTATTGACGACAGTCAAACGCCTAATTGGAAAGAGGTAGCATAAATGGCAACTTACGTTAATGACCTAAGATTAAAAGAGATCGCCACTGGCGATGAATCAGGAACTTGGGGAACAAGTACAAATACAAATTTGGAGCTGATCGCTGAAAAATTCGGGGCGGCAAGCGAGGCTCTTTCGGACGCTAGTACTGCTACCATAACGATGGCGGATGGGACTAGTGATGCCTTTCGCTCAATGGCCCTTACCCTTACAGGATCTCTCTCACAGGCTTGTACGGTCACGTTAGCTCCAAATACTCTTTCTAACGT
>VTLG01009913.1_pt1 | contig 16011 bp, 25 predicted proteins | sample 4694571 | NCBI WGS metagenome assembly VTLG01 (sample SAMN12604809, study PRJNA352737) | marine metagenome | biome: ENVO:00000447; feature: ENVO:00000209|ENVO:00000569|ENVO:01000036; material: ENVO:00002151; isolation source: viral sequences binned using virsorter ...
CTCCTACTGTTAGGTTTCCGCCAACTATAAGGTCGCTCGTAAATCTGCCAGTGTTATTGACATCAAGGGCGTATGAAGGGCTGGTATCACCAATCCCTACCATTTGATTTTTCAGTGTAAGAATGGCGCTGCCATCTAAATAGAAATCAGTCCTAGCATTACCCGCGCCATTATTAATTTGGAAATTTGAAGAATTGGAAGCATTGTTATCCATTTCAAATATCTGGTCGCCAGAAGAAGTCTCAATCTCCAAAGTGTTACCAAAGTCAATTTTACTAACAGCAATGGCTGCATCAGATGCTACATCTGCGTTGGCAATAGTGCCGTCAAGAATTGTGGTGGTGGTTACTGTACCTGACCCACCCTGTTGTGTTGCTGCAAAATTATTTAACATTTTTAATTACCTCACGGGTATCCGCCAGTGTTCATAACCCTGAGTTGTGAACCTGAGTGACGATCTTTATTATCTTGGTTTTGTATGTCGTCTATTGCTTGCCTAAAGGCTGTTGCCCATAAAGCAACTCTTTCATCATTCATAATGAAAGGTTCAGCCTCTAATAATGTCCCATATAAATATACATCTGGGTTATTAGTCAGCATATCATTTGTTGTTGCTGAGTCAGATAAAGCGGTAAAGGCTTTATAGTAAAGCATTGAGGTTGTATAGACAGCATCAGGGTTTGGCCCTAATCTTACTTTGTCAGCTATAATTGTAAAAACTTCCGGTTTTGCTTTAGTGCTGCCAGCTTGCATCCTTGACATCATCTCAGGAGTAATGTAGGCCAGTGGCGTTATTGGATCAGTAGACAAGTGAAACTCCCTCATCTGTACAAATCCTGTTGGCAGGTTATATTCTCTTGTCCCCGCAGAAGTAGATATTGCAGTAGAGACAGTTTCCATATCCCTAATTCTTAGAATACGGTTAAACCTAGCCTCTGCCAGAGTAATAAACTCTGGTATCCTATCGGTTAGATCACTTCTGTCTAACCAATTTGCGGCTGCGGTCTTAAGCTGCGCGAACGTCCCTATCGCCATCAGACATGAACCAATCGCATACTTACATTAGAACCACCTACTCTCTGGTGATGTAAATACTGAGATACACCCTGACCAGAGAACTTAGGTACGTTAATGAATGTGAGTCCAGCCGCTAATTTAAGATCATTGGCTGTGCTGACAGAGGCACTTGAAGATGAAGAGAAGTTAAAGTAAATCTCCCCATCTGTATGGATACCTAATATTTTCGCGGAAGTAACATTTGTCGCGGCGGCAGAAGAACCTACCGTAACAACGCTCTGCACATCCCACCTGTTGAAACTACCATCATCGCTTCGTCTATACATAATTTATACCCTTAGATATTTGTTGGAGCAACTTTAAAATACTTGTAATCGGGATCATTAAGATACCGAGCAAGAAGTTTGGGGTCTTTTTGGATTGCCCCGTTTGTATCCATCATCCACTGTTCCCATACATTTATGGGTATAGAAGCCGTGTGATGCCACTCGCCCCTCTTACCTAAAGATAATTTATCTCCATAGGCGTTCATCTTCCTTTTGTTTTCATCAACAATAGGCTCTGCATCCTGTACCGTATTTAATGTAACCTTATTCTCTGATTCATCAAAATGGAAATCAGTTCTGCGCCAAGGCTCGTGATCTACGACTAATCTTTTAGACATAACCTATATTCCCTACCTTTGGTGCACCATCTGCCGGATCGTTATCAATATACGCCTTCTTTAACCAACCCATAGCATCGGTTGGCTCTTTAGGTTTCTCCACCTTAGGTGAAGCCTTCTTTCCTTTCACCATTTTCTTGGCGGCGGATTCAAGTTCTTTATCTATATTTTTCATCTATGCCCCATTTCGGCTAATTACAATTCTATCGGTTAATGTGAAGTTTCCTGATACGCTTACACGCTCCTCATCTACCCAGAATGGATGAACCATATGATCTAGTGTGGCAGGAAACATGAGGATTAGGTTATTCTGGGGGGTTACATTCCACATACTTACACTGAGTGGACTGATAGACTCCCCATACTTAAATACTATATGACCAGCATCCTGAACATTAGACTTCGCCTGTTCCTTAAATATCTTCTCTGGTACATCCAGATATACAACAAAGGAAACAATGCCATGATGCTGATGTGGTGGATTATGGTCGTACCGTCTTTGGAAGTTTATCCAGAGAGTATCCAGATTAATCTCTAGATCTTCCTTACCCGGCGCGAAATTTACTCTCCCACCGTCATAGTGGTAAACCATGAAATCAAACCACTGAAATAGAATCTTCAGCAATTCTGGAAATACCTTTACGATATATTCATTTCCATAGTCATAAGATCCGCCGAAATACATATTACCAGCCAATCTCTTGCCATAATCATGATCTTTATTTCTGATTCTCTTTCCTTCCTCAAGAAGAGATTCTCTTAGGTCATCAGAGATAAAGTTCTGATATATACACGGCCCGAATGGGAATACTACTTTACCGCCGTATTCGTCCTGAATATTAGGACAGTTAGTTTCTAATTCTTGCATAAAATGGGGGCGAGTTTCCCCGCCCCCGGTACTTATCTACTCTTTTGCATCAGCAAGGATACCGCTTGACTTCTCGTTCTTGGAAATCAGGCCATACTCAGCAAGCAACAACTGCTTGTGGGCATCACCAGTCTTTGCAAGTTCAACAGTCTGGAAAGGACGGAGCCAACCAATGGCCCAAAAGTCCATATCCAAAAAGAACACGTGTTCCGTGCTTTTTACGTTACGGTCACTTACGATTCTGAACGTACCAAAATCGCTGACGTAAACGTCAACAGCGGCCACAACGTGCGCGGGTGCATCACCCTTAGTATTAGTTCTAAGAGATGATACAGACTGTGCTAGATCAGAGATCGCCTGTTTAATGGCAGACGGGGCTAAGATCAAGTCAGGATTACCACCAGCATCATAGCAGTCTTTGATGACGTTCTTAATGCCAGCTTCTGTAATAGAAGCAGTAGCGGTAGCTTCTGTCATTGCAGTCGTACCCGTTGCACCAGCAGCCGGAGAACCGGACGTTGGATTCATGGATACATAGTTGGTAGCAAGCCATGCAGGAACACCAGCCGTTGCTCTGGCTGTAGTTGAGTTACCAGCAGCACGGACGATATTTTCAAGTAACATACCTTCCATATCGCGCTTCATGCGCTTGCCATTTTTAGCCAATTGATAGGCTTGATGTTTGCCGTGTCCGGCATAGTTAACCGCATCGTCAGTTCCAGATGTCTGATTTACATATTGTGATATCTGGCAGTAATTTCCAAGTCGCGTTGGAAGTACCCGTGCGGTAGCAGCAATGCTGTCATCGCCTTCAATTTTACGGTTAGTTGCACCAGCCGTGATTGAGTCAGTTTGCCACTCAAAGAAAGTATTATCAACACTTTGCTTAGAGCAACCCGACATGAAGGGGGTATCCATAGGAGCGATATTGTAAATTACATCTGACAATTGTTCGCGGATCGCTACTGACGAATAAGTCAGTGACGTATTTGTAGCAATTGCCATTTGTTTTTCTCCCTAAAGAAATTTATTAATCTTGCATCATATCTTCCAGAATAGAGATCGCGTCATCGACATGACCTGACTTCTGAAGACGTTTCATTTTTGCAGCACGTTTGACCTTATTGTCTTCACCCTTACTCTTTCCCTTTCCTGACCGGACTACTTTGGGCTTATTTTTAAGCTTTTTAGACTTAACATCAGCGTTCTGTAGACTGTCATATTTTTGGGCTTTTATAAGAACTAATAAAGACCTATGGTCTACAAGAGAACCTACCTCCTCAGGTGTATAGCCTACTGACAGAGCATATTCTTTTATATCTTTGGCAATTTTCTTTTGCTTGTCTGGTTCTTTCCATTCCGGCAAAACTTGCGCCATCTTAGAGTGTTCCTGTTGTAGAACCTGATGGGCTTGCTGTTGATATTCCTGATACTGCTTCTGATATGCTTCGTCCTGCTGTGCCTGATACTGGGCAATGTTATCTTGCGCTTCTCTAAACTCTTCCTTCTTTGTGATAAATGCTATTGGGTCTTCGGCTTTTAGTTGTTCCCAGTTTATACTGGCATACTGTTCCAGACCCGGAGCAGAACTATCTACAATTTGTTGTAAAGAATCTATATACTGCTGCCTTTCTGCCTGAATCTGCTGGTATTCTTGCGCCATTTGTTGTCTAGCGCCGTCAAATGCCTTCCGGTGTTCTGACAGTTCTTGTGTTTTCTTGGTATAGTCTGATTGACGCGAATAACCTTTCAGTAGTTCGTCCATGGTTACTTCATGCTCCTCACCATTTATAGTAATAGCATAAAGGTCATCTCCTTCTACTGCGCGTTCCTCAGTGCCTTCATCGTCTTCCTCTTCAGATTCCTCTTCAGATTCATCTTCTTCAGGCTCCTCTTCCAATGATTCGTCTTGAATTTCTTCTGTAGACTCTTCCTCTTCTGTAGGTGCGGCTTCCTCAGTTTCTGGTGTCTCCTCTTCAGGAACCAAAAGCCCAAGTAATACCTCTTCTGCTTCCGCTATACTGCCGGGAGCGGGTTGTAGTGGCTGTGTAGCCGGTTGCGGGGCTGGTTGCGTGTCCGCCATAATTTATTCCTCTTAAATGAATGGGTGTTGCTTTTCAAGAACTTTATTCATGTGTCCAGTTTCAACTATGGACGTTATATGACCATAAAGTCTATCAAGCAGTCTCATCGCTAGCCAGATTGATTCTCTGGCCTCTGATTCTCTTGAACCGCTGGCGTTCCAGCGGGACATCAAATCTTCTTTTAGTACATCAAATGCTTCATTAAACAACTCATCAGAAAGGAGGCGTTTAGCGTGTTCCTCTCTTTGTAAATCTACCATTAACTTATTCCCCTTTTTAACCTATTCCTACAGGCCTCTCCTGTTCAGCCTCTAATTGAATTTCTGCCGCTTTCATAGCTGTGTCTGCCTGTAACTTAGCGGCATCAAGTTGAACCTTTTGTTGCTTAATTTGTGTTTCAGCAACTTTAACATCTAGTTCACCCTTCTTAATTTGAAGCTCGGTTTGTGCCATTTGTTCTTGTGGTGATGGACCTTTAGGTTGAGCCTGAGATGGGTCAGTCAGGAAGTCACTAACATTCTGAAATCCCATTGCTTTAACAAGCGCGGCTCCAAGATTGTACATATTTTGTTCAGTAACGATTCCTAAACCACCCTGCATAGACTGTCCTGCAAAACTAAGCATTTGTGATAGATGAGCCATCTGCTGATCTTTACTTCCATTGCCCAAGGCAACAGATACCGTACAATCATATTTATCTTTCCAAGAATCCGGGCGTACAGGAATCCATTGATTCCTTAACATAATAGTTCTTTGTTTGTCTTGGTTTTTAAGGAGAAGTTCATAAATAGTTCTCATTAAATCTTTAACCCCGGTTTCTGCAAAATTTCTTGCAATGAGTTCTACGCGACTCTGGGCGGCTGTCATAACGGCATTGACAGCAGTAGCCGTGGTATGTGATGTTAAAGCATTTTCATTCATGCCCTGAGAGTATTTGGTTACACCGGCTCTTGATTCCCTAATACCGTCTATATACTTGAGCATCTCAAAGGAATATGGTTCTAGAGTTGGCGTATCTAATCTTGTAACAGCGCCGGGTGCTTTTACCCTGACTACACCGCCCGGTCTTTGCGTGAGAAGGTCGTCTAGGTTAGCTTGCCCCTCTATCACCGCATACCTGCCGAAATTCTGGTTATACATATTATCCATAAGATTTCTTGTCAGTGTGGATTTCATTAACTGTAAATCCATCACTAAATCTGCAACAGACAAACCAAAAAACTTATGCGGGATTTTCACCGGGGTAATAGAAACAAACGGGATAGAGTCTATCTCATCATTCTGTAAAACTTTATCCCCAACTGTACAGACTTTTCTTAACTCTGCAATACCATCGCTATTAAAGTCAGTCTTCAGAAAAGACTCATGTAACCAATATGACCTTAATGCTTCCTCATGTTCAGACTCACCAAATGTAAACCCTGAAGTATTATCAAAGCCAAACCTTGACTCTCTTTCCCCCGGAAATACATCATCATATTCACCACTGCTTAGATCTTCCGGGCCAAGATTTTCATCTGGATACATCTCCCTTAATTCAGATAAAGTCTTTTTAACACGATGGCAAACAAATCTTGCATCGTTAATATGTTTTGCTTCCCTTGAGATTAAGAATTCAGATGGAGGGACATTTTCTATTTTTATTCTACCGTCATAGTTTGTTCTTTTAATAACTACATCATGTAGCATCTGAGGAACTCCACCAGCTTCTCCGCCATAACCGGCAGAGTCTTCATATGCGGTGTGTTCTATGACTTCAACACCCTCGTCCATCAAGAGAGCCTGAATACCTATATCATCTAAACCACTATATTCCTCTCTTTGCTCCTCTGAATACTCATCCCACCAGACCTTTACAATTCCATTTTTAGAAAGTAAAGCATCAGTGAACCAAGAGTATAATATTTCCCAACCCGGATTATCTTTTGTAAACACATAGTTTACATAATCTGTGGCCTGTTCTGCCATTAAAACATCTTCAGGGCCATGGGGGGAGAATTTAACCATTTCATCGCCAGATGCAAACACTCTCATAAGAGAGGGTTTAATCCACTCAATAGTATCAGCAACAGTAGAATCTACAAACTGAGACCTTCCTTCCACCTCATTTCCAAAGGGAAGCCCATAATAATATTCCATAGCAGTCTCTCTCTGCTTGGATATTTCATCACCATAACCAAGAGAGTCTGTAATCTCTGTTTTGATTCTTGATACTAATTCTTCTTCAGTTACTTTTGGATATTTTGCCATCTAGTCTTCCCAACGCATCCTTGTGTCATCTTCGGTGATATAACCCTTTTCTAATAAAAGTTGTTCGGCTTTTGATCTGTACCTTCTTCTTGATAAATCCATGAGTCTATCCAGTTTTAACTCTATCTGAGATTCTTCCAACGGCCCCGTCAACTGCTCGCCCTTTTTATATGATTTAATAGTTGGATCAGTGGCTCTTTTAGCAAAAGTTACTCCCTTTCCCTGCGGCCCTTCTATTAAATACTCTCTATACTGGGAATAAAATCTAGAAAACCCTCCCCTTATAACCTGCTCACTAAAGGGGTCAACAAAATCAGTTTCATCTTCCATTAATGCCTCAGTAACAGCATCTACTAAATTTTTCCCTTTTAAGCTAGGATCAACTCTTGACATAAGTTCATCGGCTGGGGTATCTGGGGTTTTAAACATATTAGACCAGTAATGTTCCCAAGTAGGTGGGGCTTTATGTCTATTAATTCCAACATCTTTTGTCGCTTGTGTCTGTCGTCCTTTTACAGATTCCAGATCACCTGTTATTTTCCCGGCTTTAAGTCTTTTTAATTCACCCTGCAAATACTTCATGTATTCTTCTGATTCTTTACCCGCAAGACCCTCATAATACTCACGCTTGGCTTGTTCTTTTGCTAAAGATTCCTCATAGCGCCTCTGCATATCTTCACCTGCACCAGATCGCTCATATTCCATCTGTCCTTCTTCAAGACGACGACCCATTTGAGATATTCCCCTATACTCCTCCCAACTCCTCTCTCTTTGCCTAAGTCTTCCTAGTTCAGTAAGAATCTTTTCTTCTTCACGCCTCTTAATCTCTGCAAACCTGCCTAAAGCAGCTTCATCTGGTGACGCTTGTTTTCTATTTCTTTCAGCTAGAGTTTTAACTTGAATATCATGTTCTCTTAAAAGTTCAACACCCAAATCAGTTAAACTGCCATCTTTATTAAAGTGATGTTGCCTTACCCCTAAGTTATATTCATCATCTGAAATCTTTACACCGCCGGAAACTTGTATCTTTCTTTCAGTTTTGAATTTGTGCTTCTTTCCCTTTATGGCTTCTTCTGCCAACTGTTCTCTTTCTGCTCTAGCCCTTTCTTCTTGTGGGGTTGCCCTAGAGAAGAACTTATCTGCCTGAATATCTAAATCCTCTATAAATCCTTCAAACACTGACTCAAAGAGATGCCCCGGAAGCCTAGAGTCTTTAAATGGAAATATGGGATCTCCATCTCGATCCATCCATTTCCTATCCGCCGACATAAAACCACTCTCAGAATTTTCAAGCTGACCGGCTAACTCTTCTAACCTTTCTACCCTGTCATTCCAGAAGTTAAAATTTTCTGTAGTTCTCTTATTTTGGTCTTCTAGTACAGTTTTTTGTTGTTCAGATAATTCTATGCCCGGAACTGTTTTTGATGTCCAATTTCCACGCCAATCTTTTGTTGGTCTAGTGGTATCAGCTTCTGGATTACTTACATTGGGTGCTAAATTTCCATACTCAAGCTTCTTTTCTCTAGAAGCCTCTAACATATTATTAACTGCTTCCCTGTAATCAGTATATGGAGTTATTTCCTGCGGGTCTACACTCTTAATCTCAGGTGGGACATCTACCTCTGCAAGCGGGGTAACAAGACGCTTGGCTTTTTCTTCCTGTCTTGCTATATTCTCTAACTCTCTACCCTGTTTTCCTTTAGGCCATATACCACCACCCTTCGGTCTTCCACCCTTGCCACCGGCCATCATGGACAGGGCAGATTCAACAATAGGTTGAACAGTTCCAGCCTCAACAGCCATTTCAGGCGTATTGAAAATGTTTGCTATACTTTCTGACAAACTAGATACCGCTTGCGCTGCACCACCACTTGCATCTTTAATTAAAGGAAGAAATGGAAATGCTTGCCATGCTGCCTGTGGCAGAGCGCCAAGTGTGTGGGATACTACCCCCTCATAAGGATCTATACCCCTTTCCTCTCTTTCCTGAAAGCTTACAGGATATTCCAACATACCCGGTATTTGTTTTAAATTCTGTACATATCTCCCCGGTAAAGAGGCCGCATATGGTAAAGGATTTCTGAGTCTTAGTTCCCTGTCTTCTGGGGGAACAAACTGCTCATACAATAAACCGGGAATTCCCCCAATTAAAGAAGCCATCAGACAATCCCATAGTTTTTATATTCAAGATCACCTGTCCAAGTTTTATCTTCACCGGAAACAGAAAATCTGGAAGACATGACTGCATATCTTGTTGCAGACATCAAGTCATCAAACAGGGGTACTATTTTGCCTTCCTTTCTATGGTACATTCTGAATTCTTCCCACCATTCATTTAAAGTTGAAAAAACATGGAACTTGCCGTTTTCCATTCTCTGGAGTATATCCATAATCCCAACCTCTATGGAATTACCCCCTTTCTTTTCCCCTATGGCCGGTGGATTTTCAAAATGCCACGGAAGCATATTGCATCCCATATTACGGTATTGTTCCGCCAATCCGGGGTTCCCCATTGAATCTTTACGATGTCCATCATGCGGCCACGCTATCGGAATAAACCCCGGCCTACTCCTGATCGCGGCGGCATGAACAGAGGGTGCTGCTTTGGATTGGCGGTAACAATCATATATATAAATCTCATCTTCATCCCTGTCCCACGCCATCCATACCATGGCTGTTGGATGGTCAAAACCAAAGTCTATACCGCATATTCTTGGCCAGTGTTTTGGAAGAGTAAATGGGTCTATCATTAACTTCTCTTCCATTATGGGAAAAACCAATCCTGAACCAATTGATGGTCTCCCATACCTTCTCATTTCCCTTTCATGAGGAGAATAAGAAGCAAGAATCTGTTCCATTACGGCCTCATTTAAATGCCCTCTCTTTTTGTTAACAACGCTCTTTACCCTCTCTGAGGCATCATCCCATGTTGCATTGTTTAAACTTTGCCCGGATTGTAAATTATTGACAAAAGATGCAACCGTCTGGGTCATTCCTTGTTCCGGGGTGAAGGTCATATAAACCATCCCCCTCCTGTCAAGGGTTCTGGTTACGGCTTGGGAGTAAATTTCCCTTGAGGGTTCTTCATCTAACCATATACAATCAACTGAACGACCCTGCCATTTTTCAACCCCCATTTCATAAGCCTTAAAGAACAAAGAAGAGTTACCGCCGGTAACGTGCTTTATGAGGGCAACACTCTTAGCGTTGGGGACACCGGGCTTCCTCTCGGTTTTAATAATACAACCTCTAGGGATGGTTCCAGAGCCGAATGCCTCTGGGTCATCAGGGGAGCCTAAAAGTTCATATTGAACAATATCTCTAGTGGTTTCATTAGAAACACCCCCCGCCCATGCAATTATGGGTTGACGAAATCTCCGCCCCTTCCACCACTTTGGATACAAGCCCGTCAAATGAAAGGCTAATTCCGCCGAACCACAATAACTTTTTCCTATTCTATTAGCCGCCATGAGTAGGCGTTGGTTGGCGCTTGACCCTGTAGCGTGAAACGCCTCCTGATAAGGATAAGGATCATAATAGTCCATTTTGTTAAAGCGTTCTCTTTGCCTTAACTCTTTGGCTACTGTAACTGCTTTCTCAAGATCGGCTCTTGAGTGTACTTGCATCACTTACGCCTTATAAAATCATAAGGTTGTTTAATGCCGAATAAATTTGGGAACCCCATCATACTGGCCATTACAGCTTTAGTGCCGAAAATTTGAGGCAAAATAACATTCATTATGGTTCCTGGGATATATCTTTCCCTCATCTTCTCCCAGTCTACAGGAACCTGTTCCCTTACTGGTAAGTTTTCCACATACCCCGGAGATGTAAAACCGTGGCGGGGTGTTCTTCTTCTTATTGGCGGTCTACCGTATGGCATTAATTCAACATCTCAGGTACTTCCTCTGGGTCAGAAGTGCCAATAAGAGCCTCAAGTTCCCTTTTAAGTTCATCAGTAGAAGCCGTTTCAACATGGGAAATCTTCTGCTCTACCTTATCGGTTGGTTTAAGTCCAGCCCTGTCAAGGATGTCTTTGATTGCACCCAACTTAACTGACTCACTGTCAGCTTGTTCAGAGAGATTTTTTAATTGTGCTAACGCACCGGGTACACAGTCTTGTATCATCTGCTTGCTTTTTTCTTGAATCTCTTCTGAAAACTGGTGTTTAAGGACGTAGCCCTTTTGTTTTGCCGCTTTCTGTGAATAGCCAGCCATTTCGGCTGCTTTCGCGGCGTTACCAGTCAGGCAATATGCCTCAATAAAGGCTTCTTGTTTCTGTGTTTTCATTTGTAAATCATCACGTAAGTTTTATCACCAACTAATATAACGTATTCTGTTCCTTTATCAATAGTTTTTGTAATACAATACTCAACAGTATCACACATATCCAGAAAGAACCTGTCTATAAGTGATGTATTACAGAAAGCATCTGTGGAACAACCTATACTCATAACCCAAGAAAACAACTGATATAGCCAATCCACTATACAGTTATCATTCCTTGTGGTCTGTAAACTTCTGACAGGTTTCTCTTTCTTGGAAATCTCCTTCTGTGCCAGTCACCCTTGCTTCCTAAAATATCCTCACCCAATATATAACCACCACCACCCCTACCAAATCTACTGTGCTTTTGGGTTCCTTGGAATCTCTTGCTTGATCTTGCTGTTCCGGGCTGAGTTATTCCTCTCTGACGATATTGAGATGTATCTCTATACTGTGCCTGTCGTCCTGCTTCTGCTGCGCGGATTCTTTCTTTCTCTATTGCAGCAGCTTTATTTAATTCTGCCTGTCTTCTTTTTGAGATGTAAGTGCCAAACCTATCAGCCCAGCCGCCAGCGGCGTTCCACATTTGAGCGGCCCGTCCTGTCACCCCACCTTGGCTTTTCTGCATACCGGCTATAGCAGCCCTTAATTGTTCAATTTGTGCAGGAGTCATATCACATCCAAGGGTTATTTAAACGCCACCACTGCCTTGCCCTCTGCAATGGATTTAGTGCCCCTTCCGCGTGTGGACTTACTCGTCCTGTTTTGGTTCCCTTATATAGACCAATTCCTCCCGATGGATTTCTATATGGTCTTACCCCTCTTAGAGATTGGTCTAATCTTTGGGAATACCCTAATGTACTGGGTTTTGGTTTAAAAGCACTCCTTATAATACCGCGTGTTGGTCTTACTGCGCCGGGCGGTCTTGCAAAATTTGCCCTAAGATCATTTAGGGTTGCATCCCTTCCAAACCTTTGCCCCCTGAAAACTGTACCGCCATTAGGCGACGGAAAAGATGGAATACGGCTCCTATTTGCTCTAGCATTTCTTGCCCAGAGATTCCTTAAAGCACCCCTGTATCCCATACCGGGTAAAGCGCCCAATAACATCGCTGTCCCTACCGGCCCAGCAAAACCCGGATAAGAACCAAATTTACCACCCCCCCAATTTGGGTCTACCATTCTTCTTTGCCACTCTTCCACTGGATGCCCCCTAACGCTTTAAAGTCGCCCGGTTGGTATCCGGGTTATAATTATAATCAGTGAAGCTTCTAGAGCCTCTCACGCGGTCTATGGCCCTTTGTTCAGGGGTCATTAGTTCCCTGACCTGACCCTTAAATGTAAGACCCTTATCATCTAATATCCCATTTTTTTTAAGGATATTAATAGCAAACCTCCCAGCATGATTCTCTGGGGTTCCTTTTTCTATTAGCTGGTTTTTTAGCTGTTCTACTATTTTGAAATACATTACTTCTTCTTTCGCGGTCTTCCGACCTTCTTGCCGTAAGTTCCTTTTCCTTTTGGCATATTAGATTCTCCTTATATTAGATAAAAATACCCTTTGGTTTGCGCGATGGACATATGGTAACATGGTAGAAGCGGATGGGGGTGGCCCCTATATAAGTTATTCTTAATATATGAGCCAGCACTAGGCGTAGTTCGCGTAATCTTTATTATGTAAAATTGTGGGTCAGAGGTTTTTGGCCTTCTCCCCTTCTGGCTTTCGGGCCACACTTTATTTTCCTTTTACACAGTATCGTCAGCGCGCTTGGTGGTGCTGTGTGTGTGTGGACAATACACATTCATCAAGCTATATTTAAGCCTCACAACAGGAGATTATTTATGTATTCACGCAAATATATCATCGGTCAACATGAGTCTACAGAATGTCCGTGGTGCGCTATGCCTTTGCATACTGGTGAACACGCTATAGAAATTATTACAGAGCATCCAGATAAAGACTGTATCCAAGAGGGATTCTGTGGTCACCACTGCGCTCGACAATGGATGGACGATATGAAAGAGAAGTTAATCAAGGCTGTAGATCTATGGTTGGCTGGGCATCGGCCTATTATTGAGAATCTACCTATTGAAGCCAGAGCGATCATGGATGACGCTGTAAGGCACTGAACACCTAGCCAGCGGGTAAATGCTGGCATCTCCTCCTAGTGGGTTTGACTGGCCCACGCTATTTGACCCGGTATCCTTGCCGGGTCTTTTTTTACCCTTTTGGGGTTGAAATTCCTGTGGTACTTGCTATATTTAGACGGTGCAATACAGCACAACAGGAGATTAAATCATGCCTCTTGAAAGATATCCGGGTGTACTGGCCGAACAGCCAAAAAAGCCCAGATGGCCGCAACCTACTAAACCAGCACCAGATGTTCATGTTCTGTGTGATTGGGAGATGGATGGCGGCTGTGAAGCAACCGACGGATGCTGGGTTGAGCCAGACGGCATCGGTGAACACGGACACCCATCATGGCTCTTAATTATGGGGTTAATCTAATGTCAGATGAAGATATCATTTTTGAAACTGTGGGCGAAAAAGCACAGGCAATCTATGATGCCGACAAAGCTGGGGAAAAATGTATGGTAAATGTTCCCTTTCCTATCGGCTGGATTGCTGGTGTTGACGTCGGCCAGATCAGGATTTCAAACAATCGGCTGGACGACGTTGAGATCACCAAAAGCCACATCACGGGCCATCTTGCCTTTGAGGTAAAGAAAGCAGATGACTAACCAATCCACAGCGGCGGCCCCTTCGGGGGCTGTTGCATATGACCCCAAGCGCGACCCCATTCCAGAGGATGACTTGATACCAGATCCGCCTCGCCTCTACGTCAATTGCTACATGATCGACCAAGCCTACGGCGGCCCAGAAGAAGGCGGCTGGTACTATACCGTCGGGCGGCCCGTCGAGTCGCGGCTGGCCGAGAATGACGCGGAAGCAGAGGACATATTGGCGGAGCGTCGCGCGTTCTGGGAAGCGCACAACAAACGGCGGCCCGAAATCTATTCTGTTATTTCAGAGGGCCGCTTTGCTGTCTGGCGCGAGAGTCATTACGCCAGAGTCTTCCCAGACGTCAAGCCGCATTATGAGTAAGAAAATCGTTAATGCCGCTTGGACTGGCCACGCATGGCGGCTGACGTCTGCACAAGGCATGGATCACGCGCCCTGTAATAATTGCTATTATGAGTCGCGGCGATGCGCTCAGGGCTGGTGTTGCCCGGTGTATCGCCGCTGGGCCAAAGGCTATGAACCCCGTGAACATGAGGAGCGTATACCTGATGAAAGAATCTGAACTAAAATGGAACAAAAAACGCGAAAAGTACAGGAAAATGCTGGCCGACTACAGGGCCAAGGGCGGTCGAGTGGAGCGCCTACCATCAACCATAGAGAAGCGTGAAGCTTCGCGTCAATTTTCTTTTATTATTGGGCCGGAAGTATTGCGTCGGCCCGGTATTGAGGTTAATATAGAAGAATGTCGGAACGCACCAAAACCCGTGAAGAATGGCTAACGGAAGCGGTCGTAATTATCGACCGGGATATCTTCTCGCCATATCTCAACAAGAAATACGCCGCCGAGTCAGACTGGCCCGACACGCCGTGTCGCGTGTCCTGTTCATGGCCCGGCGGCGCGGGAAAAAAGAAGGGCGTCGCCGGTCAGTGTTGGTCGCCGAACAATTCCGCCGACCAGACTACTGAAATTTTCATATGCCCAGATGAAGACCAGCCTGTTAATGTGCTGGATACTCTGGTACATGAGAACGTTCACCGCTGGGCTGGCGTGGCTTGTGGTCATAAGGGCGAGTTTAGGAAAATGGCCCTTGCCGTAGGTCTTGAGGGCAAGATGACCAGCACCGTAGCCGGGGAAGAACTACATACTAAACTGTGTGGTATTGCCATTGAGTTAGGCGATTATCCCCACGCTAAACTGGTAGCCAATGACCGTAAAAAGCAGACCACCAGAATGTTGAAAGTGGTATGCGATTGTGGTAATGTTGCACGACAATCACAAACAGCCTATTCAGAATTTGGCTTGATTTGCGGCTGTTGTGAAACCAAGATGACACTAGAAACATGACAGATTATGAGCAACCGACAGTCGGCAGATTGTCGGGGGGCGTGGCGGAATGTTCCTACCACATGGGAATAACGCACAGAATCACGCGTAGTGGCGGGGCGCAAGTCTCACCGGCCATCACTGGTCGGGGTTCTGATTCCGGGCCTGACCTAACCAAGTGTGGCCGTGACCGGATACGGGTTGGTAGCCCGTCGCCCCTGCTCACCAGACCGTTTAAACGCTCCCTCTTTATAACACTGGGACAGATAGCGCGCAACCCTTTTTTCTTTTTTTGGCTGGTTTTTTTGGTAACCCGCCGGGATGCGGCACGTTTGGCGCGTCGCGTGGGATTTTGGGCGCGTCGCGCAGGGGACTAAGTAACCATGACTATGACCGTATCAGAACTAATTGAATGGTTCGAGGACTCAGCCAAAGGCGCTGACCAGACAGCCAAAGAGAAAGACGCTGGCTGGTGGGCCGACGGTCGGCGCGAAATGCGCGACGAGTACGACACCGGCTACTACCGAGGTCGGCGCGACGCGTGGACTATCGCCGCAACTTACTTGAGGAACACCGCCAATGGAACCGTCTGATCCACGCGTAAGAATTGCTGTTCTTGTCGGCGCGTTGAAGTTAGAAGTCGCCGGAATGAAGCGGCGCGGGCGATCCGTCTACGCTATAGTTAAAGATGAATTCGGGCTACGCGGCAACAAGCGGCGCGTCCTAGAACAACTTCAGGAAATTAAAGACCGGCTAAATGAGCCGTACCCGGAACCCCCTCAAAAGGAGGAATTAT
>VTLG01011658.1_pt1 | contig 16010 bp, 14 predicted proteins | sample 4694571 | NCBI WGS metagenome assembly VTLG01 (sample SAMN12604809, study PRJNA352737) | marine metagenome | biome: ENVO:00000447; feature: ENVO:00000209|ENVO:00000569|ENVO:01000036; material: ENVO:00002151; isolation source: viral sequences binned using virsorter ...
CGCCCGGCGGGGGGATGCCCTCCCCTTCGACCGCGCCGGCGCGCCCGATACCCGCCCCGCCCACGTATTTAACCCCCGTGGAACGTGAAGCATGGATTCAGGCGCGCGTTCGTGGAGGGGAATTTGCGCGTGGACTCGGTAACTATATCGAAGAGTCTACGGGCACCCTTGTTCGAGAAACTTGGGGCAAAGAAGTGGCTAAAATAGAGGCGGACCCGAAATTACGTTTTCAAAAAATAGAACAAATTCGCGTTAAAACCGCTGATTCTGTGGCGCGGCATAAAACCGCTGACGAACTCGCGTCAAATTTGCGATTGGCCACCGAAGAATGGGGGCGTAATTGGGGGCGCATTGCTAAAACCGAATTGCAAGGTGCGTACAACGAAGCAACCGTTATAGAAGCTATTCGGTTGTACGGCCCGGATGGTTTGGTTGCACGCCCCCCGGAAAACGGGGCGTGCGTTCATTGTAAGGCGCTGTTGTTAAACTCAGACGGTACGCCTAAAATATTTAATGTTGAAGATCTAATTAATAATGGGACAAATGTTGGTAAAAAATCCTCGCAATGGAAAGCCACGGTTTGGCCCATTCACCCGAATTGCCGGTGTGGCACACAAATTGTGCCTGAAGGGTTTGTGTTTGATAATGATTGGAGTCTAATTAGGAGCAATCGATGAAACCTTCATTTGAAGAATTAGCTGAACTTCGCAAGGCGGAAAAAACCGAACCGCAAACCCGAACGGTCATTAACGGGTATTACGCTTTGTCTGATAAAGACCGGGCGCTTGTAGATAAAAATATCAGAAAATTTCGTAATGCTATAAAGAATAATGACCCAGTGGCTATTGATTTCAAAGGGCAGTTTGAAGAGTAATCATGCGCGTTTTTAGTACATTGTGGGATTTGGTAAAAGCCAAACGCGGCGAACGCGTTGCGGGGTCTAAATATATTATGCGGATTCCCATTGGGGTTGACCCACGTACGGGCGCACCAAAATACCGGTACATCTACGAAATCGCCCATGGCGGTCGCCATATCCATCATGAAGATTTTCATAAAAAGGGCGCGTTGATAGCCGGTACCCACAATGGGCAAGAAGGCCATTTTCATGTAAAGCACTCCGACGAAACCCACCATACTGTGAAACACAGTGAAAGTGGTGAAGAGTTTCGGATAAGCAAAAAAGAATTTAGTAAACGCCTTGAAGCTGAACACCGCCCCGCGATTGAACGTCATAAAGCGCACGTAATAAAAACTTTAAAACGGTTGTCCGAACACTATATGCCCGTGGTGCGCGTGCGGTATGCGCAATACGCCCATCAATTCGGCGTAACTATGGCGTCGATAAATTCTAATAAAGAATCGGCCATTGATATTGCGAAAGACCGCTTGAAAGACAACATCGCACACACGTTGCATGACGACGTGTTGCCTACGCCGACGCGGCGGTTATCTGAAGAAGCGGGTAAATTTAAAAACCCGGACCCCAAAAAAGGGATGCACGGCGCGCTTCAACACCAGATTGAGGGTGCGGAACGGATATTACACGCGTTCGATAACATTTCAGACGGGTTTTTATTACAAGACGAAGCTGGGCTTGGAAAAACCGTTACGGCCATGCTTGCGGCACAAGAATCTGGTGCCAAACGCGTGCTTATCGTGACGCCCTCTAGCGGCAAAGATAACCACCTTGCAAATTGGAAACACGTTGGCGGGTTGTTCGGCAAAGACGTGCAATATTACAAAGACGGTGATTTATCTCAAGAAGGTACCCATGTCGCGACGTACCTTGATTTGTTTAAAACAGAAAAAACCATCGACCCTTACACTGGTAAAGAAACCAAGACCGTAAAACTTAGGCCCGAATTCGACACGAACAAATTTGATCTCGTCATATTCGACGAAAGCCACAATATGCAGAAACCAGAGAGTTCTTTTGCTCAAGCTGGTTGTATGTTGCAAGAGCGGTGCGATAAAGCGTTGTATATGAGCGCTACCCCGTTTACTCAATTAACGAACGCCCATTACCTTAGAAAATTGGGTTGGTTTAAAAACGGCGACGAGTTCACGGAATGGGCGCAAAACGCGGGAGCTAAAGTTGTTCGTTCAAATGAAACGAACGGCGCGCTTCCTTATAAAATGACCAACCCCAATTCGGCGGTTCCGTTGGTAACGGTATCGGCCCTTATGCACGTTCAGGGTGTTGGATGTAGGCGGCAACCTATCCTTGAAAATTCTAAACATGAATTTACCAACGTACCGCTTGCAGATATTTCCCCCGCACATTTGCACACATTTGAACAGGCGGAAAAAATAGCCCAAATCGCAAGAGATTCAGGTTTGGGTGCGTATGAAATTGCCGGACAAATGACCCTCTGGCGGAAACAAATGTGGGAAGCTGCTAAATTACCTATGGCTTTGGAGGCTGCTAAAAACCACCTCGCCGACGGCAAAGGGCAGGTGGCTATTTTCACGGAGTCTTTGCAACACGGCCATTCCCATCTGGAATCGTTAGCTAAACGTTTAGAGTCTGGCAAAGGGCACGGTTTAGACCCCGCCGTCGGAAAAGCTGGGGCCGCTAAAATACGCGAATTATTGGACGGAATGGGCCACCCGATTTCCGACGCCGAGGGCAATCCAGAAACCATCGCGGACCACGTTGAAAGGGTTTTGGGGGAACACGGCATTTCCCATATTCACGGCACCGGGAATTCGGAAGAAGCGCAAAACCAATTCCAATCAGGTGAAAACCGCGTAATGTTCGGTTCCCAAGCGAAAGCCGGAACTGGGTTGAGTTTTCACGACATTCAAGGCGACCGCCAACGGTTGCAAATAAATATGTCTCTGCCGTGGTCCGCTGCGTCTCACCGCCAATTATCTGGGCGAACCGACCGGCTTGGCCAAAAAAGCGAACCGAAACAAATGTGGTTGGTTGGTGACTCTGACAGCGAACGTCACGTACAAAACATCGTCGGTGCCAAATTGCAAAGCATGGGCGCGTTGGTCGCTGGCGACCCCGGCCAGTTTGTCAATGCCGGGGCTTTACAAGCATGGGAAAATTCCACCGGTACTCATGACCCGCATTTGATGTCTAGGGTACAAGCGGCGGAATTTGAAGACGCGCCCGAAACAAACGATGCTGAATTTGAAGCTGCGCGGGACCACTTTAGACAATCAGTGGACAGCTACAAACAAGGGCACGACCCGTTAACCGATTACGGTGATAAATTGCGCACGAAACGCGATTTAGAATCGTACCGACAACGGCGGATCGCGATAGCCCAATTGTCCAACGCCGGGTTGAAAATACACAGCCATCCGGGGTTACGTTATCGCGTAAGTGGGTTTGAAAACGGTTCTAAAGCGTATGAACAAATAAAAAATATACAACGTGGCGCAAGCATAGATAATGAAACGGGCCACGCTATCATCCATAACCCGAAGGTTTTTTCGCGGTTAGTAAAAGAATTAGGGTTGGGCAAAATGAGCGTAGATACACCTAAAGATTTATCAGACAATACTTTATCTGAATTGCGTCAATCAGCTAGTGAAAGCGCGAGCCACGCACACTTGTTGGTTGGACATGGGGGCGTTGAGAAATCTTTACGGTTTTGCGATCTTGTTCAAAAATCTGCCAAACCTACCAACCCTACCAAACGTGTCCGTACGTTTTCCGAATTGGCTGATTTGTACAAAGGGGGAGTTCCTATCGGAACTGTTCATACGTGGGCTAATAACAAACGTATGAGAAAAATAGCCCCCCACGAATGGAAAGAGGAACTTGAAGGTAAACAACACCCCGGCCAGTATGAAGGCCCTAAAGCTCAGGGGAAACGTCTAAATAAAAACCCCCGCACACAACCCATCGGGGATACTCGCAATATGGGGTTTTGGGCAAGGCAAGCGCAAGAACGCGGCATTGAAACGCCCGCGCATTGGGACGATTTGGAAATCGACCGGGCACCCGATTTGGACAAAGTGGACCCGAAAAGCATTAGGTATTACCCCAAAAACGACCCCTCTTCTAAGTATTTAATGCAATGGACCGACCCGAAAAACGGTAAATCCATGGGGGCGTACTCGTTTGAATTCCACAGAAAGAACGCGGCGGCTAAATGGAATAAAGTAGTCGATCTTTTTGAGCCTGTTACCGACGGTTCTGCGGTGAAACATTTTCAAAAAGGGTATTCCGATAAAAAGAATTCGGCACGGATGCAAGATGCGAACGCGTGTATGGCTATAATTGCCCATACCGGGTTCCGGGCGGGTGCGGAAGAACACCTTGAAAAATCTGGAACGCGCGGCGCAAATACATTGGCAGTTGAAAACGTTAAAATTAACGGCGATAGGATTGAATTTTCGTTTATCGGTAAAAAGGGTAAAGAAAATACCGGGTTTTTAGAGGATGCTAAATTAGCCGCGTTCGTTAAAGATCGAATGCAAGGTAAAAAGGACGGCGATTTAATCTTTTCTTGCACATACCAAGACCTTAACAATTTGTGCAAAGACGTTCCGTTCGGGCGGGATGTTACTCCGCATAATTTCCGAACCGTCGCGGCGACAGTTAAAGCTGCTGAAGAGTTGGCCAGCCGCCCCATAACTTTAACTGGGGATAGCTCGCACGATTTAGAGGCTATAGAAAAGGTTATTAATGACGCCTCTAAAGCTGTTGCGCAACACCTTAATAATACCCCTGCGATGGCTAAAAAATCGTACATCCACCCCGCGTTGGTTCAATCGTATTTAAACCATATCGGCGCGTCGGAGTACGAATCGCAATTCTTTAACATTAATAAAGCGGGTCTTGGGGATCTATGCGTTGGTCGCATTAAAGACAATAAACCGGCGCATGACCTTCTTAAATACGCTATGGATAATTGGAAACCGCACATCCCAAGAAATACGTTCGTGTCTCCCCCGCCGGAAGATTCGCCGGATGATTTATTAGACGGGTACTTGAAAGTGGACGTGTTTCATTAAAGGTGTATTTTGAATAATTCCGAGCAACCCATAAAATGCCAACGTTGTAACACCCCCCTTGGGACGGTCCGCAACGGTAGATTAAAAATCTACATAAAATCAAGGTGTTTGGTGATTCGTCCCGAGGGCGGGGTGGAAATTCGATGCCACCATTGTAAAGAAAGCACCGATTTGCCATTAAAGTTAGCAAAATCCTTGACGAGTAAATGCAACGGTACTAGGGTTGCATTTGAGGCCTGATTATTAAGGGGCGCAATTGTTTTGGGACAGTTGCGCTTTTTTTATGCCAAAAGAGCAAAATGGATAACGAACGATTTACATTATGGGGTGCATTCGATGTCGTTGAAAAAAGCGATGAAGACGGCACTCCATTACGCGGCCAAATTAAAGGCATTGCGACAAGTCAGGCCATTGACGCTGATGGTGAAACTATTGTCCAAGACGGCATCAAATGGGATTATTTCCTCGATAAAGGTTTCGTCAGTTTGGAACACCCGTTGGGTGTTACAAATATTGTCGGCGAACCCGTGTCTATTGAGCGTATTCGCATGGACGGTATTGACGCGACTGCGTTAACCGCTGATTTGTTTTTAAACGACGCCACCGCTCGCGATATTTGGGAAAAATCCAATACACTTAAAAAAGCGAATTCAAAACGTCGCCTTGGTTTTAGTATCGAAGGGCGGTGTCTTGAGCGGGACGGGACGATTATCAACAAATCCGAAGTGATGTCGGTGGCGATATCTCCGGTCCCTAAGAATCCTTACACTTGGTTTGAGCCAATAATGCAATCGTTATTGTATCGTGCCATTGTGGGTAATCCCGGTATGGTTACTGGGTTTGGTGGGGCAGGTAATTTTGCTCCTATGATTCCTCAATCGTTGCAAGGAATCCCTCTTAGCAGTGAAACCTATGAGTTCAATTCCGATATGGAAACTGAACTCATTACTGCGTTATTGCGTAAACTTCCGCAATTGACGTGGGACCAAGGTTCCAAGGCTATCAAGGCTTTCATGCAATCGCGAGGTTACTCCGGCCTTAACGGGCCTCAATCTTCAAAAACGGAGAAGGTTTAATGAAAGCTACAGAGATGCTTCAAAATCTTGTTAGCGCGGGCCTTACCGACGACGAAGCTAATGCCATCGTCAAGGGAAAGGTTGAAGCTGGTACGGTAGAGGATGACGGCATTGCCAAATCTGAATCTGACCAGTTCACCGTGGATATTCAAGCTGTTGAGATGGCTGCCGATGCTATTGCTAAGGCGGTCAGTGTTAAAAACGTTTCTGATAAAGAAGGCAACGACGCCGCTGTTGGCGGACATCCTCAGATGGATAAGCCTGTTCAGAAAGATATGTCCGCTGAAGGCGGCGAAGAGGAAGAGGAAGAGTCTTCCGAGGAAGAGGGCGAAGAGGCTATGGAATATAGCAAGAAATCGCGTGCCTCTGACGACGATTACGACGTTGTTGCTATTATTAGCAAGGGTGCGGATCAGATTCTTGATTCCGTTGAGCGTCAGAATTCCGCTTTAGCGAAGGGTTACGGTGAACTTTCCACCGTTACGGTTAACCTTGTTAAAGCTATGTCCGAGCAATCCAAGAAATACGACGAGCTTGCTGGCAAGTTCGACACGGTTCTCAAGGCCCTCGGTCAGCCTGTTCCGCCACGTTCGATTTCGGGTACCCACGAGGTTATCCCGGCTCCGGGCGAAACGGAACTCGCTCCCGTCGCTAAAGCTGGTGAAATTGACCCTCGGGTTCAGTTGCTTGCTAAAGCAAACGAAGAGCTTCGTAGCACCAATGATCGAAATCGGCAGCACGACCTTGCGTTGGCCGTTGCCGAATTGGACTCGGGTGCATCTGTTGAAACCATCGTACGTAGGTACGGTATTTCTGTTGGTTAATTTCTTGATTGCCACATTTTTTAAGGAGAAGATCCATGAATCTTGATTCATTAGCTGGAATGGCTGGGCAGTCCGTTGGCATTCAAGAGCTTGCGGAATTGAACAAAGCCTTACGTAGCGCCGGTAATTCACTGGCCAAAGCGACCGTTGGAACACCCGGTGATGTTACCGGTTTCGGCGGCACGGGCGATTTTGCCCCATTAATCCCACAGTCTATTCAGTCCACACTGGATAGCGCGACCTACACCGAGAAGGCGATTTCCTTTTGGAAAATGCTTCAGAAGGTTCCGGTTGCTAGTACGCTCCACGAGTCGGTCGTTGTGTCCGAGTACGGTGGAATGGCTCTCGACCCCTTCATTTCTGAAGGTCAAGTTGGCCCAACATCGGACGGTACCTACGAGCGAAAAGTGGTCAACATCAAGTTTCTCGCCGAACAGCGCGAAATTTCAGATGTTGCCACCATGGTCGGCATCGTTGGGTACAACGGTGTGAGCCGTCAGGGTCTTGCACAGCAGACCATCGACGGAACCAAGGCTCTCATGGGTAAACTTGAGCGGTCCTTGTTCACTGCTGATGCTGATCTTAATGACACTCATTTCGATGGTTTGTACAAGCAGATCGGTGATTCTAGTTTCAATGACGGTGGTTGTGCTATTACTTCGACAAACAACCTCACTGATAAGCGCGGTGCGTCCGTTACTGTACAGGATCTCGTTGAGAAAATGTACGAGGTACACGCGGCCCCTAACTTCGGTTTTGTCAACAAAATCCTTGTTGAGCCTCGCGTGTATGCTGGTCTCGTTAACCTCGCTACCGCGTTCGGTCGTTTCGACCTTCCGAAAGCCGGTCGTGGGGAACTTATCTTCGGAACCGAAGGACTCAAGATTGCTGGCCCCGGCGGGCTGGTGGACATTGAGTCTTGTCCGTTGATGCTTCCCCCAATGAACGTGCCTACGCACAGCGGTTCCATTGGTGGTACCACCGACGTGCCTGCGCCTGACGCGTTGGTAGGTTCGCCGGGGGCGCTGCCCGTTGGTACTATCGTAGCTACGCCTGCTGGCGGACTCGGTTGGACCGCTTCGGAGCTTGAGGATGTTGATTACCGAGTTGTCGGTGTTGGCGATACGGGTGTTACGGAAGCGTGCGCGACTGTTACGGTTGCCATGTCTGGTGGTACAGCGGGCCAGAGCGTCCAGCTTTCCATCAATCAGGCTGGGCTTACCAACCGGTCGACGTATTTCCGAGTGTACCGTGGTCCTGCGGGCGGCGAGTTGAAATATATGTGGTCATTCCCAGCCAACGCGCTTGGTGGGGCAAACGTTACGCATATCATCGACGATAACCGTCACCTTCCCAACACGGCACCGGTTTACTTGCTTCAGGCTACTCCTGACGTAATGTACTGGGCACAGTTGCTCGACTTCTTGCGTCGGCCTCTTGCTCAGGTCAAGACCACCGTTCCGTTCTTACTCATGCTTTTCGGAAGCCTTCATGTGAAGATTCCTACGAAGGCATGGATCATCGACAACTGTTCGCTTTCTGTGTAAAGTAAAGTAAACAGAGTCAAAAGGATGCGTTATGGCTGGTAAATGGAAGCATAAAACTCTACGTAACACTAAAGCCCTGTATTTTTGCACCGGGGATGTTTACAGCGTAGATGCCGAGGGTTGCTTGTGCCCAGATCCATCAAAAGAGGACGAGGTTGTTTTAACGCGTTCTCCTAATTGGATTTGCACCGCCCCTCCCGCTTCCGAAGCACCAGCCAAGCCTGCAAAGAAGGCCGCATCCGCATCAAAGCCCCCTGCGAAGGCTCCCGCAAAAAAGTCTTCGCGGGGGGCTACTTCTAAGGCTAAAAAATCCACCTCTAAGTCTTCGTCCAAGAAGAAATAAGGAGAATACAAATGGCAGATCCATTTGGAGGAAATATTACGGCGGCAAAGGCGGAACACGCCGACGGAGCCGACCCGAATTTTCAAGATTTAAAATTAGGCCAGCGTGTTCGCCAACTTCGGATTGACGTTGACGGCATCGATGAGAACGCGGCTTCTACGGCTCAGGTTCTTGCGGCATTGGCAGATACTGCCGATGCTAAAGACATGGGCGGCGGCGCTGTTACTAACGTTGGTAACGTGGACGGCGTAGACGTTTCGGCGGTTTCGCTTTCCAATATGCCCGCAGCACCCGGCGGGAATATCGACGCTAGTGATGAAAACCTCATCAACGTCGGCCAAATTTTGGGAACTACTTCCGCCAATCTTATTATTGGTAGTCCTAATCAGGCTGTGCAAATTCAGCAGGGCGGCACGGATGTTATGCGCATCAGTGGTGCAGGCAACCTTGGGTTTTTCAACACTACCCCAGTTGCTCAACAGGCTCATATTGCCGACGCGACTGACGCGCCATCTGCTATCACGCAAATCAACGCCGTTATTGCCGCGCTTGAGAACTTGGGACTTCTAGCCGATTCCTAATCTTAATGGTTAAGTATAGGTTTTATTATGGGAGTTAAGGATGAGCCTTGCCGATGTTGTTACGCCTCAATGGGTAAAGGATAGGTTCCTTTTTGGAATCGATCTTACGGACGACACCGGTACGGCTTTTCCTGATTCCCTGTTCCAAGAGGGTATCGACGCCGCAATTTCCTTATTGGAAAGCGATTTAGACCTCGTACTGTCCGGTACGTATGAATTCGTAGAACGGCGCGATACAAACGATTTTCATACTGAATCGTTTTTCCATATGAAATTGGACAACCGTCCAATCATCGATATATCGGCGTTAAACGTCCAATTCGGGGATTACCCGTCCGTCGGGTTGCCCCGTGGTTGGTTGCACATTTCACACGCGAAAACCGCGCAAATTCAAATACTACCGGGACCGGAAGGTATCGGTAGTATTATTTTTGGCGGTACCGCCCCCTTCTTAGGGTTAGCCGGTTTGTATGGGCGTCCGTACACCCCGCTTTGGTTTAAAATTAAATACAAAGCTGGATTTGAATTGGACATCACTGGGACTGCGGCTGTTACGACCGGTTCTTCAAAACTTACCGGTACAGATACGTATTTTGTGGACCCTTTAAGCGACCCCGATTACGCCAAAAAATACGGCGATAATTACCACGGCGGGTTTATCCCGAGGATTAAACCGGGGCATTACATTGCTGTGTCGGGCACTGTTGACGGTGACGAGGTGTTTGAAACTAGGTACGTCAAACGTGTTAAAGACAACACTACCCTTATTTTAGACAAACCGTTTGAAATTACGGGCACCGGGTTAGATATAACGTTGTATACGTATCCCCCCGCCATTCTCGATTGCGTGGGACTGTTGGCAGCTATGTTGCCTTTGGACACGGCGGGCGACTTAATCGTCGGCGCAGGAATTGCGTCAAAGAGTATGAGCGTGGACGGGTTAAGTACGTCTATTAATACAACCGCGTCTAGCACCAACGCCGGGTACGGCGCGCGAATGTTGTCTTATAAGAACCGTCTTAAAGACAACCTTACAAGAATTCGCCGAGATTACCGAGCGCCGAACGTGATGGTGGCGTAATGCCCGAACTCACTTCGTTGCAACCAAAGAAAGAAGGCGTACGTACTGACCTCGCGTATAACGAGCTTCGTAAAGCTGTCTTTAAATACGGGCACGACGTTCGTTGGGAAATGGCGGCGGCGTGTCCGTGCCAACGTAAAATGTCTGAATACGCGGCGGATGGCAAAGGGTTTACTAAAGAGGCCCGCCCAGATTGCCCCAAATGTAGGGGTCGCGGGTATATTTACCATAGCGCGCAAGACATTCGCGTATTGTTGCATGACGCGTCGTTAGACCCATCTCGTTGGAGCGTTTGGGGGGAACACGCGGCGGGGGCCATAACAATCACGACCTTGCCGGAACATCTCCCGTCTTTCCTAGATAAATTTACTGTTTTAAAGAACGTATTTGTTTATAGGGAAGTCGCTAAACGTTCGGAAACCCCGGTGGAACCTTTGCGGTACCCCATCGTTACTAGAGAAATTTCTTTAGGATCTGACGAAGACCCTAAAGTCGAGACTCTTGCGTCTAAAAGCGTTTTGCATTGCATCGCGTCTGATTCCGACGGGCGAATAATTGACCAAGAATTGGTAGAGGGTACCGATTTCACCATAACCGCTCTTGGCGAAATTGATTGGACCCTCGGGATGGCTGCGGGCACGGCCCCAAGCCCCAACACGTTTTATTCCATTCAATATTACGCGCACCCCGTATATGTGGTGCGCAGTATGCCGTACAACTTTCGAGACATAACGATAAAAACAAAGGTAAAGTCTAAGAAGCACCAAGAGCTTCCTACGAAAGTTTTATGTTGGCTAGAATTTTTGGGATCTAACGATGATTGAAACATCGCGCATAGGACGTAATAAACGCATAAACGTTGCTTCTGTGTGTCGGTTAGATATGTCCGGTTTGCAAAAACGCGTTGTTGAAATCGGGTTGCTTGTTCAAAACGAATGGCGGCAGTTAGCTCGGAGCGTTTTACGCACAACCGCTACGGATTACATTAACAACATCCAACTAGATTACGAATTTCAAAACGCCTCGGTGGAATCCATAGGCGGCGGCGTGGCTCGTATGGAAGTTGTATTGCACGGCACCGTTCCGAACATGGTCGAGCAAGGGTTGGGTCCGGGCGGCGTCGGGTCTAGCGGGCCGTTCGATATGCGGATTTTCCTATTAAAAGGTAAAGAATATGTGGACGTTCCATTTGATCGTACCGCTAGCGATATATCCGGCATGGGGTATTCTTCAAAACCTTTCTCTTTTAAAAGAGGGTCGAATGTAATATCCGGGTTTGGTGCCACGAGTTATTCTAAAGAATTAAATGCCGGTGAGCGTATGAAACCGGGCATGGCACCACGTTCTAGAAACGCGCCAGAGTTTATACACGACCCGATGACCGGTAAACGCTTCGTCCAAGAGCCGCACGCGGTTGACCCGTTTGCGGGCATGATAAAACAAACAGCTACATACGCTAAAACAACCGGCAGCACGTTTACGTCGTTCCGCCGGTTGTCTGCTGACGGGAAACCGTGGATACACCCCGGAATTCGTCCGAGGAACCTTGCTGAAAAAATCGATTATGCTAAATGTATAACGGTAGCTTTTTCGGTGGCGGTCTAATATGGGCGGGTTGTTTGATTTACATATGTTGTACGCGATGCGCGGCGGGTGGGAATCATTAGCATCGGACAAAGATAAATTTTCGTCGTATTTTGAAGGCGTTGCTGACGAAGTTCGGTTGGAATGGCACAAAAGCCTATTCCCAGACGGAAAATTAGACCACGTTGAATTTAGACCCGCGTATATACAAAACCAAACGCGTTTACCGTGCGTCCTTGTTCAATACTCTGACGAACCCGAAGAAACGTCCCCAATGGATTATTGGGGCGGCGCAACAACCCTGACCAAAATAGACCCGAACACCGGGCAACCCGTTTTTGCCGGGAATGTTGAACGAAACCATTGTCTTTTATTGCGCCAAAACGCAATTGTTACGATAATTGCTCCACATCCAGAGCTTTTAAGAGCATTGCATATTTCATTATTATCTGTTGGGTTGTCTAACAGACAAGCTCTTTTAGATTTGGGGTATGTTGATTTAGAATATGTGGGCGCAAGCGATGTATCAATTGAAGAAGGTTTATTCCCAAATGAGCTTGGGGCGTATATGCGCACCCAACGCTGGCGGGCACGGTCTATGGTCGAATTAGCCGCTATAAATACCGCCGTTGCGCCGGACATTTTAATTGCAAGTTCAGACATTACAGTAGATGGTAATGCCGGTGGCATAACCGGCGACCAAGAGAAGAATTTTTAAATTAGTGGAGGAATCCAATGCCCCAGCCTATTACGATAAACGGGCGTAACATTTACCGCCCCGGCGTCTACGCAAAAGTAGACGTTTCTGCCTTGGCCGGTTCTGCCCTTGAAACTAACCGCATGGCCATTGTTGGCAATTTTCCGTTTTTACAACAGAACACTATTTGGGAGTTTAGCAACCCGACGGACCTTGTTAATTTTGAACCGTCCGCTGAAATTCTCAAAAAAATATCTCAGCTTGTTTACAACGGGTCGAACGACCCGCGAGTTTCCGGCGGTCCGAGCGCGTTGTGCCTTATTTCTCCGGGCGCGTCTACTCAGGCGTCTTTTACTCTCGACGGCCAAATGATTATCAAGTCGTTCGCGTGGGGCGCGACTGGTAAACGGGTTGTCGCGTCTTGTAAAACTAACGGCGACGACGCGGAGGCTTTGGATTTCACGTTTGCTCGCGACGGTATGCTTGAGGAGTTCATTAAACTCAAGCAAGGTCCGATTGCCAAATTACGGTACAATGGTGCCGATGCAACCGCTGTTACGGCTAAATGGGGGCCTGAGACGGGTCTTGTTGTTGAACAAGAGGTGGCGATTACAGGCAATGTCGCGATGGAAGCAGGGTTAAACGCGACGGACGATTTGGCGTGGGGCGGCGAAGTTATCTCATTTTTCGCGGCAGATGGCGGGCTTGGAAGTGACTGCACGTTTGAGATTACGGGCCTCAAAGACGACGGCGTTCTTGTTACGGCGGATTCCCCTGAGACTGTCACGGTAACGATCCCCGGTGGCGATGACACCAATTTTGGTACGGCGGATTCCGTAGGCAAATACGTAAGAGTGGATACTCTTAAATTGTCTAGTGGTGCCGACGGCAACACTGAATTCAAAATCAAGACTAAAGCGTTTAGTCTTGACCCAACGAACAACCCTAAAATGTCGCATTTAGTTAACGCGATTAACTCTGGGTCGGATGTTCATAAATACGCGTTGACGTTGCAGTTCCCTAAAGCTGGGAATATGTTAACTGCGCAACTTGACGAGAGCGGCACCGCTGTTGAAAACATTCTCAACAACGATGGCGATATTACGTCTGAGCTACAATTCCTTATTGATGAAATTAATGCGCAATCCGACTTGGTTGTTCTTGAAAGAAACACTATTTCAGAGGCGAACGACACGGGCACTAAGAAACCTACGCCGCCAGCGAACGCGTTTAATTTGTTGGGCGGCGCGGATGACGCCGACATCAGTTACGCTGAATGGGAAGCTACTTTTGCTAAATTGGATAAATCCCAATCCATCCAAATTATCGTTCCGATGTCTGACGACGTTGAAGTTGGTAAACGCCTTGTAACGCATTGCAAGAACATGGCGGGGAAGGGTCAATCCGAATGCAACGGTTGGTTTGGTGCGGCTAAGGCTAAAACGATTGACCAATTAGCTAGTGAATACGTTAACCACCTTAATTCGCGCCACGTTGCTTGTGTTGGGCAACAGATTAAACTAACGGATTGGCTTGGGCGCACGGTTATTTACGACCCGTGGGCACTTGCCCTTATTTGCGCGGGTGTCCAAGCGGGAACGGGTATTGCCGTTCCAATGACACATAAACGAGTAAGTTTATTGGACACTATTCAGAACGATTGGGACCCTGCTACGCACGCGGACGACGCTATTAAAAAGGGCCTTTGTATTGTTACTCGGGATAGGTTGGGGCACAAAATCGAACGTTCGGTTACTACCCACGTCCTCGATGACAACCCAATCTTTAGCGAAGTTAGTGCGAATGAAAGTATGAACACTTGCATTCGCGATTTACGCGCATTTGTTGAAGGGCGTATCGGCGATGCTAATACGGCTGGAATGGCGGATTTGGTCAAAGCGGTTGCTATGACCCGTCTGCGCGCTCAAATCGAAGACGGCGTAATCAAAGCGTTCGACGAAAAGACGCTTGCCGTGGTGGATTTGGGCGATAGATTGCGCATCGACATTCGTATCGCGGTTGTCGAACCAATCAACTTTATTCTTATTAACGCAGAAGTTGTCCGCAACATCAGCTAAGTGGAGGATTAGATGGCAACAGGCAAAGCAATATCAGGTGCCGTAGCGTTGCTGTATTTGGGCGACGGAGGCGAACCCATTGGGTGGTGTACCGGTGTTAACGCTCAGGAAACGCTAGAATACGCTCCGATTGACGTTATTGGTGACATCGACGTTAAAGGCCACGAACCCGTACGACGTACGGTTTCTATGTCGGCGGCGTTCGTTCGTATCAAAAACGAAAGTTTGGCATCCCAAAAAGCGTGGCCCAGAGGTGGGACGATGGACGTTTTAGCGTGGGACCAAATGGACGCTATTTTATACGATAACGCTACTGGTCAAGCTATTTTCAAACTTGAAGGTGTGTACCCTCAAACGCGATCTTGGCAAGTTCAAAAAGGATCGGTTGTCACGGTCAATGCGACGTTCTATGCTAGGAAAATGTTAGACGAACTCGGCTAATGTTTTTTAGGAGCATGAAATGTCAACACAGGATTCTATTGATCTGAGATCACTTAAAAGTGAAATAGAGAACGCGGAAAAGGTCGATTACGCACAACCGACCGTGGCCGTTGTTTCTCGCGACCTTGAAATCGAAGTGCGGTATATGGACCCTTCGGGGACGCCCCATGTTGGGGTGGTTATTAGCCGCATTAAAACAGGTCAACAACGCGCCCAAGTGGGGCAAATCGCTGCCTCGTTAACCAACGGCGCTCCTTGGGAGTCTTTACCTCCCGTTATTGCCGCCAGAACGTGGGCGTTGGCAAATGCAACAATACAGTTGCAAGACCCTCCTGATTGGGTCCTTAAATGGATGCAAGAGGATGATTCTCTCCTATTTGGGTTAGCTACCCAATTGGAGGAACACGAATCCACCTACTTTCGCGGACACCCTGAACAGGGTAAAGGGGCTGAGGGCGAGCAAAGAGTGGTGGTTCGTCCAAAGAGTTCTGCCCCCAATTCATCAAAACCCACATCGACCAACGTTACCTGATTTTGGACCGGCGGATGCACTTGAGGCGTGTTTATTACGATTTACCGAAGAAGAATTTGATGCATTAGTGGCAAGTACAATAGACGAAGCACCCGCCGACACCGGCCACGATCTAATAGATACTTTGGAGAGGCGGTTCTGGGCTAAGGAGTCGGATAGTGAGTGAAAATAGACATAGGACGGTAGTTGAAATAACCGCCGAATCTTCCAACGCGGAAGCAGCCCTAAAACGTCTACAATCACAAT
>VTLG01013422.1_pt1 | contig 16010 bp, 23 predicted proteins | sample 4694571 | NCBI WGS metagenome assembly VTLG01 (sample SAMN12604809, study PRJNA352737) | marine metagenome | biome: ENVO:00000447; feature: ENVO:00000209|ENVO:00000569|ENVO:01000036; material: ENVO:00002151; isolation source: viral sequences binned using virsorter ...
TTTAGTATATTAGGATCGTAAACTCCCTCTTGTAAATCGTGGAATGTTTTCATTCTGTTTCTCTATAGATCTTTGTTGTTCAATTACTTTCAGTAAGTATTTATCGTCTTGTGTCATTGGTTCAATTTTTCTTTCTTGTGTTAGAAAATTCATTTTCTCTAATCGTCTTTTAATTTTATTAGTCATGACTGTACCTCTCCATTAAGATTTTGGCATGATATAAGTTTCTATAGATTGTAATCCTCCTTATGCTACGTTTGTATATACCGTTCCCTTGGAACGTCTTTTGGGTTCAGCTGCACCTGTGTTTTGTTCAAGTTCTTGACTATATCCATCCTTTACAATTGTCATAGCGATAGTGTGATATTTTTGTGGCACCTCATCAAATTGATGTTTTAATTGTGTGATTAGATATTTTCCTGAGTAGTATGGATCAGCTTTAGATTTACCATGCGTTTCTCCAACTACTAACATTTCAAAATTAATAGTTTGTCCTATAGCCATATTTGTCATGCCATGTACTTCTACAATTAATGACAGGCCCTTTTTTAATTCCAAAAATTTAGCTTGTCTATGCAACAAACTATTTTCAATTCTGTTTGGTGAGTATGGTGTTGTAGTTACATCTGTATAGTGTTGTGCATCACTTTCTTCCACTTTTGATGTCGGGTGGAGATGTATATTTGCATTAGTAAAATTATCTACTGTGTTACCAAACTCATCAATTACATTTGTATTGTATATAGGATTATCACTAAGTCTACTGTGGTCTGGGAAATTTTTAAAGTATCTAAAAGATTTTGTGTTATAGTTCTTTTTATAAATGTCGTGTGTAATTAAATTAGAACCAAGTAAACCACCTCTCACATTTGATAACATATCATTTGCTTGCACTATTTGATGACCGATGGGGCGACTGTATTCTTCTAATATATCCTTTACAACTGTTCCAGAATTTTCTTGATGAAAAAACTTACCTGTATTATATTCTGCACTAACTGGCTGACTATACAAACTGTCCAAACTTCTAAAGTGAATACCGTCTTTGTTTTCAAAGAACATGAAGTATGGAGAACCATGTTCTGTAGAAATAGCTTCGGATGCTAACTTTTGAATAAACGTAAAAGGAAGACTACTTGGTGCAATTAATTTTCTAACACCAACAGTCCCTTCAATAAACAAATCTTTTTTTGAATTTATATACCTTTCATTTTGTAATACGTCTATAACAATTTTATCTATACTATTAGTGTAACTTTTTGAAACTCTTGTCCGACTATTTCTCAACATCTCTGGAGAAGCAAAATGTAACACGATTGCTTCAGCACCATCGCCCATTATCCTTTTATCTATTTTATAGATAGAAAATACGTTTTCTGTATAGTCAATAATATCTGTTCCCTCATTACCAAGAGAGGCTGTTTTTATTTTAAATGATAGATATTCTTGTCCTATGATTGGTAGGTTTAATACGATACTGTTTGTGTCTAACAATACTATCTGACCAGACATGGTAGGAGAAAATATATTTTCAAATATACTTAACGACATCATCAAACCATTCAAAGGTATGATGTTACCAGAGGAAGAAAACAACCGTATTTCTTCTATTTCATATTCACCAGCATATTGAATTTCAGACATTAGATAATAGATTCCCCCATTCTCTTATTAAATTCATTGATAAATAAAGAAACATAACTTGGATCGAGCAATTGTATTTGTCTTTTTCTGTCCTGTTCTGCTAACTCATGTTCGTAGTTTGTAATCGCAGTAGCACCAGAGTATGCACCACTGTCAATATCATTTTCTATCCAAATTTTAGTTAATGCGTTACCAGAGTCCTGTGTAATTTCGTAATGGTGAACTGCCGCCATTGGTGGAATCAATTTAAGTTCAGCATCAAGACCAATGATTGATCTATTATCTGTTAAACCAATTGTTATTGAATTTGTTCCTGTTCCACTTATATCTGATACACTTATGGGTACTAAATCCCCCTCGTTTCCAGTGGGAGTAATAATATCAAAACTGCCATCTTTTCCGCCAGGCTCTAATGAAAATAATGTATCATAACGATTATCGTCATTATAGTCATATGCTTTTCCGCCACCACCTCCCGATTTTACTGCAAAACTACTTCCAACAGTTACTATGGATAAATCGAAATCTCCCATAGTCAAAGGACTAAAAACTTGATAGACTTCTGTTGTGAAAGAAATTGATAATGAACTTAACACTGTTCCTTCTGGAGCATTAACATCACCACTCGTAATTAATTCATAGTTTTGTCCACCCTCCGAAACTATGTCGGTGGGGGATGTTATTACTGTATTTTGAAATGTTTCAGATATACTACCATATTTGCCTGTGACATATTGATTAAACTGCGACCAGTTCATTGGCCACTGATGAAAACGGTCTGTGATATCATTTACCATCAAGACAACCCAATGCAGTTCTGGATCACCATACAGTTTGTCTGCAATCATTTCTGGGGTTTCACCTTCCTTGACATCATAAGTGTCAAACAACATAGTGTTCGTTTTTACTTTTGCTCTAAGCCTAACCCTACGCAAAAGATTTGTAACATCTTTAAAATTATAATCACCTATAGAATCATAGGGTATAATCGGAAACGCATTAAAATACATTTTTAGAATCCTTCCTGAGCACGTTCTTTGGTAATCAACTCCATTTCCTTGAAGTTTAAAGTGATGGTAGTTTCTACTGGTGGAGCTCCGGATTCATTTCCATCAAAAGTTTTGTATCGATCTCCACCATAAGCCACATTCATGCTTTCCAAAACGCAAGTTGATATTTTGTTTAAGTAGTGATTTTCTCTATTGACAAACATATATTTGATATCAAATGTATTAGGTATCTTTAAATTTTTACCTGTGAATCCCCCTGTCTCACCCATTCCTTCTGGTAACATATTCATTTTAAATGCAGTTACAATCTTTCTGACTTCCTCTGCTTCCTGTTCACTCTTAGGTATCATTTTGAACGTATATTGAAATCCTCTTTTCGGTAAACCCTTAAATGCTAACTCCATACGATTTGTCATGATATATCCTTGATTCATTTCGTAGAGTTCTCTTGTACCTTCCATACCAGGCACCGCACCGACAGTTCCTAGTGCAGCCTTTTTAAGACCATCTACCAAGTCGGCAGTAACTTCATCACTTGCAAGTACTCCAGCTGCGTCTTTAAAAGAATCTGAAGCAAAAGCTCTTGCTGCAGCAGCTGCTCCACTACCTATTGGGGTGTCTGTATAGTTTGCGGTGTAAGTAACACTTACCGTTGGAGGCATGTACAATGCAATCGCGGTATCTAGTCGTGTTGTTCCTTTTCTTGTTACTTGTGCAGAATTTGATTCACTATAGACTGAACCTTTATTGGGGTTTAGTTCATCATCCAAATTAAATGCCTTACTTATTCCCTCTATCACTTGATCTCCACCTAGTTTGTTGACTACTCTCTCTTGCGAAGTACCAGCTGCCTTGGAAACGGGTACTGTTACTTTATCTGCAACTCCGCTTTGAGATTTGGCTTTATCTACATTTTTTTCACCACTAGCCTTTAAGTTTTTCCCACCGAAACTTATTTTTGAATTTTCCTGTTCATTGATAAAAAATAGGATGTAATGACCATGATTACCTAACCCCTGATCTGAGTTGGTGACATCAAGGGGAAAGGTATATGCTTTTGGATCAAGTTTGGGTTTTATTCCTTCACTAGCAGTTACCTCTCCACGATTTAATGCTGAGCCAACTACACCAGCTAACTGACCCGTTATCTTTTTATATCCGTGATTTGCGAGAGATACCGCTTGACCCTTTACTACGTCTACAAATGAAACCATATAAATATTCCTATTAGTCTAAGTATTTATACAAAATGGCGTACAGTGGAACATACAAACCAGTAAACCCTAAAAAGTATCGGGGTAATCCTAACCAAGTTATATATCGTTCTCTATGGGAACGTAAGCTCATGGTATACTGCGATAACAATGATGCAGTTCTTGAATGGGGTAGTGAAGAAGTCATTATACCTTATTTATCACCTTGGGATGGCAAACTACATCGATACTTTCCAGATTTCTACATGAAAGTTAATCAGGCTAATGGTACAATTAAAAAGTTCATTATTGAGGTCAAACCAAAGGCTCAGTGCAAACCACCTGTCAAGAATCCCAAAAGAAAGACTAGAAGATGGTTCAAGGAAGTTCAAACATGGGGCATCAATCAAGCTAAGTGGAAGTCTGCAACTGAATACTGTGATGAACAAGGAATGGAATTCAAGATATTAACGGAAGATCATTTGAACCCTAAGTATAAATAGTTATATGGCAACTGAATTTATTCAAAGAGTACTAGATGAAACAAGAGGACAGGAGCGTTCTGTTTCTTGGTTTCGTAAGAAGATAAGAGAGTTTGGAGCTCCAAAATCAGCAGAACTGGTTCGTGAAGGTAAGCGATCAAACACACCTTTCCGTGGTAGATTGAATATGTTCTTTTATTCACCGAAACACAAGGATACGTTACCATACTACGACAGATTTCCTCTGGTTCTTCCTTTGGAAAGATATTCTGGTGGATTTATGGGAATCAATATGCACTATCTACCAATACCATTAAGAACAAGGTTGCTTGATAAGCTCTATGAGTTCAGTAGTAATGATAAGTTTGATGAGACAACAAGGTTAACTGCAACTTATAACAGGGTTAGAAACATTCCATTAGTCAAACCCACTTTACACAAATATCTATATAACTTTGTTGAGTCGCCGTTTCGGAGAATAGATGCAGACGAATTTATTGTTGCAGCACTGTTGCCAGTACAAAGATTTAAAAAAGCTACAGATAGAAAAGTCTGGAGAGATTCAAGAGGAATGATCTAATGGCTGATAGATTTAACTTAGGAAGTTTTGTAGAGGCTACTGCATTTGCAGCCCTTGATGAAGTTTTTGCAACATTTCATAGTGAAGATGGATACGCAAGACCATCACGTTATGAAGCATATTTCTTTCCGCCTATTTCAAAAAGTCAAACAAATGTTGCTGCACAAATGATGGGCGAACAGATGATGAATGGAACCGCAAGAAAAACCGCATTACGATGTCAGACTTTTGAATTTCCCGGCCGTAATCTGGATACCACAGAGGACACAAACATCTATGGCCCAGTAAGAAATATAGTTTCGGGGTATTCTTATGCAGAGACTACTGCGGTGTTTCAATGTTCGTCTGATATGAAAGAAAAGATGTTCTTTGAGACATGGCAACGGCTTGCATATAACCCCCAAACATGGGCTATGCAATATTACAATGACTACAGTGGTTCAATAAAAATATTCCAATTAGACGAAACAGACAGACAACGATATGGAATTGAACTGGTTGAGTGTTTTCCAAAAACAATAGCTGCACAAGCATTGGATTACTCAACAGTCAACGCAATACAAACAGTATCGGTTACTTTTTCATATCGATACTGGAAAGATTTAAAAGATGAAGCTGAGTTACCTAAACCGTTGGGAGAGAGAATGACAGATGCAGTTTTAAACACTGTAGAAAGTAAAATAACATCGGCAATACCAAAGGTGTTACAAAAATTATGAGGATGAAACATTATGTTACCAAAACTAGACACACCAACCTATAGGTTGACTTTACCATCAACAGGAGATGAAATACAATACAGACCATTTTTAGTTAAAGAACAAAAAATATTGATGATGGCTCAGGAAAGTGAAGATGATCAACAAATTTTAGATGCAGTTACTTCGTTGGTTAGGACTTGTACCTTTGATAAAATAGATGCAAATAATTCTCCGATGTTTGATGTAGAATATATTTTTTTACAAATAAGAGGAAAGTCTGTTGGAGAAAATGTGCAATTAAAATTAATTTGTCCAGACGATGAGAAAACATCTGTTGATGTAGAAGTTGATATTAATGATATTGCTGTTCAGATGACTGACAATCATACAAATGAAATAAAAATAACGGACACGGTTAAGATATTTTTAAACTATCCTCTTTTAAGAGATATGAAAGGAATACTGGCCGAAACAAGTCAAATGCAACAAATATTTTCTATGTTAACTAAGTGTGTGCATGAAATACATTATGGTGAACAAATTTTCAATAAAATCGATATAAGTGAAAAGGATATTAATGAATTTATTGACCAGTTAACAACAGACCAGTTTGAAGGAATAACTAATTTCTTTGACACAATGCCCAAACTACGTCATGTGATTCCTATTACGAATCCCAAGACGAAAGTAGAAAGTGAGGTCGTAGTGGAGGGCCTGGCAAGTTTTTTAGGATAAGTCTTTCTCATGATAGCTTATATAATTACTATAAGACTAATTTTGGATTGATGCAACATCATGATTATAGTTTGACAGAATTAGAAAACATGATGCCTTGGGAAAGAGACATATACGTTGGTTTACTCACGGAGTATATCAAGGAAGAAAATGAGAGGATAGATAAGGAAAAAATGAAATATGGCTGATAATCAATATCAAAAATGGATTGACCTTGCATATATGGTTGACCAGTGGAGAATATTTCCACGACTGTTTATTACTACATACATATACCTTTTGTATAAAGTGGTAATATGGTACATGGATTTGGCTGCACCCTCAATGGAACAAAGTGGTTTAGTGAGTGTCGTTGTCGGTGCTGGTGCTGCATGGTTTGGTTTATACACAGGTTCAAGTAAAACACAGGGTAAGTAAATGGCTGAAGATGTTATTGCAAATCGAACTATTCTAGATTTAATCTCCGAGGTTAAATCAGGTAATGCTGAAGCACGCAAAGCAGAGATGGCAGCTATCGATACGGAGAAAAAAGGTATCGCGACGGATAAAATGAATCTTGGCAAACTTGGTGCTGAAATTAGGAGGCAAGGTGGTGTAGCAGAAGAAAATCGAGATTATCTAAAAGCACAACAAGAGGTGGAGAAGCGGGGCCTTCAAGTAAAAGAGATGGAACTGCAACTTCGGAAGAAATCAACTCCATTTTTCTCTGAAGCAAGAAAAAATATTAAAACAGAGTTAAAAGAGAATAAACGTGCCCAAAGAGATACCACCTTTTTAGGAAAAATAGCAAACGCTGCAATGACCTTACCCCGTGTGATGAAGGACATCGCAACGACCGATTTGAAGCTTACGAAAGGGAGTGCCTCTCAAGATGAAGAAAAGGCAAAAGATGAAAAATCACATTTAAGTAAGATGTTTAGTGGTTTGTCGAAAGGGTTTGAAAAGGGATTTAGTATTCTTGGAAAAGGTCTTGAAAAATTTAAAAGTGTTGCTGGAACTGGATTTAAAGCACTATTAACCGCAGCAGGAATAGGGCTTCTCATTAAATTTTTACAAAGTGACGCATGGAAAAAGATAAGAGTTTGGGTGAAAGAGAACGGAGAGACTGTACTCAACGGAATAGTTAAACTTCTGGAGTTACTATATGACAAGGTTTTAAAACCTGTACTTGATTTTTTTCTGCCAAAATTTAAAAAGTTTTTTGACGACTTACTGGTATTTCTGGACAACCCTAGTTGGTCAAACCTTGGAACTTTAGTCGGCGATAACAAAATTGCGCTTGCAGGAATGGTTGCATTACTTGCTCCAGGCATTTTTCTTAAAGGACTTAAAGTAGCAATTCTTGGATTGAAAACTGCGGTTGGTTTGATAACTGTTGCAATGAATACTACTATTGCTACGGCGTTCACTGGTCTAGGGACAGCTATAGCTGGAATTGGGACATCGATTGCGGCCGTTCTAGTACCTGTATTAGTTGTCGCAGCGATTGTTTCTGCCTTAATTGGTCTTTTTGTCGGTCTTAAAAATGCGGTTGAAATTATAAGCAAAGATGTCGAGGACGGTAATTTAACATGGGGAACAATTGGTAGAGCACTATTTGGGTTATTCGAAGGGTTGGCAACAGTTCCCAATATGATTGCCGAGATGTTCATACCAGAGGATTTTAGAGAAAGTTGGCATAATAGTATGGCTGACTTTATAGATGACTCATTAGCATTTGTCGATGATCTCGGCGCGACAGTGACCGAATGGTTTCAGAGTATCCTTTCACCCTTTAAACGAGCACTGGCGGCGTTCGATGCCGAATCTAACCCTGTTAGTGGAATGGTTGCGGCGGGGAAAGCTTTATTTAGTGGTGGTGATGAAGGTGGTGAAGAAGGTGGTGAAGCACCAAAAAAACCTGAACCAGTTGATCCCATCGACGCCGCAGTGGCAGCGGGAATGGCGCCAGCGGAGGCACGAAAACAGGCACAGGCGACTATAGACAAAAGACAGGTATCAATAGACAAAGTTTTTGCTAAAGAAGGAGAAGTTGGTCTTGACAGGGTAATAGCAAATTTGAAGCGCGAACTTGAAGGCGAGGGGGCGGACAAAAAAACGCTATCAGCAGCGATAAAGCAGTATGAAGCGAAGAAATCAGAACTAGAAGCAGCTAGAGCCGGTGGTGGTGGAAATGTAACTAATATTGCACAAAATAATTCTACCAATATGAATTCATCAACAACTCGAGCAGAAAATATTTCAGTACTTGATCCTGAAACAGTTCAAGTACAAGCTGCAAATATATAAAAAAATACCCCCCTCGCAGGCGCCTAGGGGGGTATGGACGTTTCTCGATTTGATCAGGGACTAGTTTGACATCGAGTGGCGTGCCCGGCCTTATCCGTTGGCTAACTTCTCAAAGTATTCCATTGTATCTGCTTCATCATCATTAGAAGTTGGAGCTTCAACAGGTTTGGTATCAACCTTCGGTGTAGCAACTGGTGCATCTTGCAATTCATCAGTTACGTTACCAACAGATACCGTTCCAGACAATACCGTATCAAGACGAGTTTTCAACTCATCATACGACTTGAAGTTAGTTGCAGCAGTATGCTCTGCAAGAGGATACTGACGTTTCCAGATTTCCTCGATTGCATCATCGTCATCCAATAAAGGACTCACATCAGCAAACTCTGACTTGTCATAGTTCCAGAAACCATCAACCTTACGAACTTTCAACTTGAAGTTCGCACCTTCCCAGAAGTCAAACGGGTTGATTGCTTTCTCATCCTCAAACGCTGGTTGCATCGCTTCCATAACCTTATCAAAGATTTTCTTACCATAACGGTACAGGAATACTTTTCCATCGTTCTCAGGGTGCTTAGAATCGCTCACAACGTATATATTAGAGAAGTATTGCAACTTCCTCTTTTGCTTGCGAGCAATCTCTTTGTCTGATTCCAGACCAGTGTTCCACAACCTTGTGTTGTGTTCGGAAACAGGATCTTTCTGACTGATGGTAGTGAGAGAGTTCTCGATATACCATTGACCAGTAGGCCCTTGAAACGCATGATTCCAAACCTTAGCCCAAGGTAAATCTTCACCATCGACTGCTGGAAGGAATCGGATAACTGCATAACCGTTGCCAGACTTATCCAGTACTGGTTTCCACAAGCGATCATCCTTGTAGGACTTCTTATCTTGAGGTGCAGAATCTTCTTTTACTGCGTTGAGTAGTTTGTCAAGCGAACTTGACTTTTTGAGTGTGTCTAAAGACATATATTTCTCCTTATGTTAACGTATTAAATTTATTAAATTTATCGTATGCTATGTATTTTAAATTTTCGAGAGTATCATCATCTACAAGTGAACGGAACCAATAGTCCACCTGATGTTGTGGTTCAATCCAATAAAACTTTGTTCCTTGAAATTCTTTGAACGTAGTCAGTAGTTGAAGTTTCCACTCTGGGTGTTCCACCTGTTTAGGATAATTTTTAGTACCCTCGTAAATATTATTTATACTCAAATCAAAGCCGAGTAAAAATAATTCTGTTGCTCCCTGTTGACACGCAAGATGAACTGCGGTTGTACCTGAGCTCCAATTTTTGGGATATGGAATATCACATATTCCATTTTCACCAGCTATCCAAGTGATATACAAATCACCATCGTCTTTACCGTTGACAACACATCCTTCATCAGTTGGTGTGTTTTCATGAATAACTTTATGTTGTTCCCTAATAATTTCTAATCCACTAAACTCTGGTGGTAGTATGTCCCAATCCAGAAACCAGCAAGTGTTCTCTAATGGATAACCAGATTCGTATATCTCCTGTTGCATACTGTAATCAACAGATACCAGATTATCTACAACACCGTCACGATAGATTGCATTGCAGCCCCAAGTCGTAACATTTTCAATTTTTTGATTGATGTCCCATTCCTTTCTGGATTCACCATTGCCATAAACAAATGCAATCTCATTGTCCATCTGTCTAACCAATTAATGCACTCCAACTGATCGGAAACAGTTTTCCACATTCCTTGTCAATCATGTTTGCAATCTCTCTGGTTTCCTGCTGTGCGTCTGGTTTGCATCGTAGGTTACATACCCTTGCAAATGCGTACAGTGTTCCACTCCAGTACCATTCAGTAATCATACTTTGTGGTAAAACCATGCGAGCTTGTTCTGGACATACACCCTTCCTTAGAAGTTCTTCATACGTCCACTTTGCTCTATTTAATGCATGTTGGTAGTCGTTGACCATATCATTTCTTGGATTAATGTCAATTGATTCATCAGAACTACCTTGTTTCTTATTGTCTGCAACACCTCTCCAGACATTAGGTTCAAAAAATTCTGGTTCATTATCTACATACCGTCTTGAAATTTCGTTCCACGTTAAACCAATTTGATGCTTCACTAACTGGCGTGCAACGAACACAGGAGCCTTGATATGAAACTGTGCTGAACAATGACCAAATGGACTCCAGTGATTGTGTTTCGCAAGATACTTGATCAACTTTTCATCACCGTCCTCAAACAGTGTTTTTCGTTTACCAAAGGAAACACGGGCAGCGTTAACGACTGTTAAATCGCTACCCATGTAATCTACTAATTCAACCAACGAAGGCCTATCTGGCATTTTTCTTGAAGTTTTTTCTTGTTGGTTTATAGCCCTTTGGCCATTCTGGTGTACGAGTTGCGAGTGTCTTGATTTTTTCTCGCATCTGTTCATTATCACGTTGAAGTTCTGCACAATCAAACTTAAGCTCTTTAAGTTGACTAACGAGTTTTTCGTTATCAGTTTCAAGAAATGCGTTTCTACGCATCATAACATCTTTTGTGTCATCACTCATTTTAACGTCCATCTTATTGCTCCTTTGCAATCAATTTCAATAATACCATCTTACACTTTTCTTTGGGTATTGTCAAGAACTTTTGGTAGTCAGTCATCAATTTTTTTATGTCTGGCCACAAAATATCTTCCCACATTTTTTTGTCCCAATCGTCAACATACTGAACAAGTTCGTCCAGTATGATTAGTGTCTCTAGTGATACACGCTTACCAAAGTATTCTTTAAGTAGTACTGGGTGAGAACCCTCTGGCACTTTAAACAGTTTTTCAAAGTCATCAACGTGTGGTGATAACTCTTGTTCAAAATTATAAGTCAAGCTCTGCATATACTTTTCCCAATCCTCATAAATTTTCTCATGGAAGTGTCCTATCCAACCATCTCTACTCGCCCTGACAAAATTGGAAACAAGGTAGTTTCTGATGTAGTCATACTCTTTGTATTTCCTACTAAGACGAACAAAAAACAAACGGTCATTTCTCTTGTAGAAAGAATCTCTGGAGACTTTGGATTTTCCACCAAATCTATGAAAGTCATAATCACCCTTTCCAAAATGTGCTTTCATTGCACAATACATTAAGTAAACATCTACGGGTTGCATCTATATCGGAAGTTTGGCTTTCTTAGGTAGGAAGTTCAAATCAGCTGCATTGACTTCTATTTTTTCTTTCAATGCTTTGTTGATTAGTCTTGCGACTGTAGAAGGATCTATTTCATTTTTAGAACAATACCATAGCACCGCATCCATGTGCGTTATGTTTTTCTCAAGAGCAATTTGTTCTATCTTGAGTGAAAATGTCTTTGAAGTTTGCATAAGAATCTCATAATAAAAGGAGGCCCGTTGGATAACAAGGTGGGCCAAAACCCCGATGAGGTTACGCAGCTAAGCGATAATCCTCATAGTACCAATTATCGTTGGCAGTTATATTAACCGTTAAGGTGGTTAACCTCGTATTCTCCACTTGTCTACTAGTTGCCCAGTCGAATCTAAGTACACCCCCCTCAAAAAAAGACTAGATAAATGATTCCAGAAATCAGTGCAATATCGGCACATAAACTCCATATTATGTAAACTCGAAATCCCCATTTTGAGGCATTTTTCAAAATCTTCACTGTTCTCTCTTTCTTTTAACATTCTAATCTTCTTTTGGTGGAGGTGGGCGGAGTTGCACCGCCGTCCTAAACAATCTCCAACTCGCATCATCGAATACGTTAGTATATATATTAACAGATATCTCTAGGTAATGTCAACCCCTAAGCTGAAAAAGAACTCCCACAACCACAGGTTGTTTGCACGTTTGGGTTACGAATAATAAACTGTGAGTTAAAGTGGTCATTAGAATAATCAATCTCTGAACCATCTAGGTATTGTAGACTCAGCGGGTCAACCACAAGGGTTACACCATCTGTGACTACCACTTCATCATCGTCTTTTGTTTCATCAAAAGTGAATCCATACTGGAAACCAGAACAACCGCCTCCCTGTATGAATACACGCAAGCTTATATCTTCAGTAACCTCTGGATCTTCATCCATAATCTCTTTTACTTTCTCTGCAGCTGCGCTATGAAATGTTAAACTCATTGATTGCTTCCTCTAATAGTGGTATGTACTCTTGTTTACTTTTTATAAATTCCTGTACTTGACCGTCCTCAGTCACCACTAGAATAACAATTTGGTCTGTAGGTATACCTGTTCTTTCTTCATACATCTCTGCATAGGCAGCGGTCTGTATGTAGTAGTTCTCATTATACTCATCATTACGTTCAGAAGTAGATGTCTTGAAGTCTATAATAGACAACACTTGATTATATTCTGCAATACAATCAACTCTACCAGCTACTCCATATTTATCTGAATACAGTCCACATTCCTGTGCATGAATATTATTTATACGTTGTAAGACTCCATTTCTCAGTTGATTAAATAGACAAAATGGAAGAAAGTTTTTCTGTTTATTTGGCCACCAATTAGGTTCGGTAAATGAAACATTATTCAAGTAGTCCTCACACATATGATGAACCGCAGTTCCACGTTTTGCAGCCTTACCAGAAATGTAGTTTGCAACGTCATCACCGACTCGTTTACGCCACGCAAATAATCCTTCCTTACCTCTGTTAGATAATACAGTGGTGATGGATGGATACTCTTTACCTTCTGGTGTAATGTAGTATCTTTTTCTGTCGATTGTTTTTGTTGTGAGTTCTGGTAGATTAGTTTCAATATGTTTAAAACGAAATACGCTCATTATATATCCTTAAATCAATTCAAAGTGTGGAGCATCAATAAATGGCCTGCGTCCTTGACCCCTTCTGGTATCAACGTAAGAGTTCATCGCCTCTTCCATAGTACCGTTCCATTCACGAATATCGGTAACAGTCCAAGCTGCACCCCAACGAACTGCAACATCGACTTCGATAGCTGCACGTTTCATTGCATCTGCAACTTCATCATAGACATTCAATTCCCAACACCCACGACCGTCAACGTAAGCCATCAGATCAACTGCTCGACCGTCTAAGTGTTTTGATTTCATTGTTTTAGATGCACCAGACTCTACCAGTGCTCTCTGTCGGTTTTCAGTGCGTACCCCTTCGATAACGCCAAAGTCTATTTTTGTATATGTAATCGCAAGACAAACAACTTCTTTTAGTTCGCCTTTAACGCCGATTAGTTTTTCTCGCGATCTTGTTGAAAGTTTATAAGCCATTATTCAAATCCCAATCCTAGTTTAGTTTTCTGAATGAGATAACTTCGCACGAATCCAGAACGGACAATATCACCAATCGTAAATTCGGTAATATTAAATTCATCCATTTCTTCTAAGATTCTCATGAAGTCATGTAACCCATTTTTTTCATTCTGTTTAGTTAAATCTGTTTGCATAAAATCACCACAGAAAAATATCTTGGAGTCTTGTCCGACTCTTGTGATGATGGTATCTAATTCATGGAAGTTTAAGTTCTGACATTCATCCACGATGATGATTGCATTGTCAAAAGTCAATCCACGCAAAAAAGATGTCGATAGAAAATAGAAGCTTCCTTGAGATTTTAATCTGTCGTATAAAACACTGAACGCTTGTTCATTCGGTTGTTTAAACATGAACTGTACCATGTTCGCATAAGGAACTTGATAGAGTGCAGCCTTGTCTTCTTCATCGCCAGGCAGAAATCCAATCTCTCTTGTAGGTATGAGAGAACGTACCACAATTACTTTGTCGTATTGTGATTGATTTTTTAACGCTTCGTCTAGTGCAAGATACAGTGATACAAATGTTTTCCCTGTACCAGCGCAACCACAAAGAAACTGGTTCTTACCATCTTTCCAACTTTTAAATACATCTTCTTGATTGTCTGTAATTGGTTTTACTTGAACTAAGTCGGAGTGGTTGATTTCTTTTTTCTTTGACATTTTCGCCCTTTATGTTGTCTTGTATGTATTACTAAGGTTGGGCACAACATGTGAACCGTCTTTGACTAGCCCATGTTTTCTACCTACACTCTCAACTTTTTTCTTTGCAGTAGTTCGATTGTCACCAAACCTATCTGCAAGTGGGCTGTTAGGATGACCTTCTGCAACTCGACTGAATACTTCTTTCATACCACCGTCCATTCGTTTCACAATATGATCACCGACAATAGCTGGTGCAGAGATTAGTTTTCTGCACGTTGGATTGTCGATTAGGTATTGTTCTAGTTCTGAATACTTACAAAAAATTGTATGGTATTCATCTGTTTCATCATCCATAATTTCATAAGTTGGCATCCGAGAGTTCTCCTTAAAATTGAAACTGAACACCAGCTGAAAACGCATTAACATCGGAACCAGCTCGTCCAGTTAAAGATGCATCTCCAGATGTATAATTAAAATTGACTTTGGCATTGTGCCCAGAGATTATGTAATTCGTTCCTAGTTCGTAGAGGTCACTATCTCTTCCAAAATTCGATCCATCGGGGGTATTTTCCACATACCGTACATACGGTTGGAATTGTCCTATGCCGAATTTCTTTGGTAATAGATAGGCCGCACTTACAAAGAAAGCATCTCCATCAAACATACAAAAACAACTGGGGTCTGCTAACGCAGCAGCACTTGTTTCTGCATCAAAAATTTTATACTCACCTTCTATTGTCAAAACGCCAAGGTCATCTCCAAGCGGTTTCTCGAACAAATAGTCAACAAGGTAAGCGGTAAAGTCTCCCTGTTCTGTTGCGGTGCCTGTTCCATCTGATTGATGTTGAACTGCAAACGCTACTGTGAAAATGTCACCAGCCTCCCCAAAATAGGTGCTACTCGTATAGTAGCCTGGATTGGGTTCCTTATTTAGAAAGTTATATGAGAAACGTCCAACGTAGGTCATGTTGTCTTTGACATTTGCTCCGCCTTCTAACCCGTCGAATATCCCAACTGCATATTGAAACTTATCGAAAGAGCCCCAGACTGTTACACCTTCATCTCTGCCGAACTGTCCCGCATTTCCAGTTGAATAGTCAGCTGGTAAAAGTGCTACATTGTACTGATTCCATGTAAGACCAAAGTACGGGCCATTGAGTTCAATGCGATCCGTTGGTTGGAGCATACGACCCGCCCATACATTAAATTCTGACATAAATTCAAATTTGACGATTGCATCAAGAATTTCTACATCCTTATCTACCGTACAATCGTTATGACATTCTGTGTTAAATTCCAGTTTCAAATTCTCATGGAGTTGTCCGTTTAAATATAATCGAACACTTTGTACAGCGAAGTCTTTTGAATAACTGTCTCCACCGTCAGCACCATCTTCAACAGCGGTAAAGGTTGTCCTGAGTCCGGCACCG
>VTLG01000250.1_pt1 | contig 16008 bp, 16 predicted proteins | sample 4694571 | NCBI WGS metagenome assembly VTLG01 (sample SAMN12604809, study PRJNA352737) | marine metagenome | biome: ENVO:00000447; feature: ENVO:00000209|ENVO:00000569|ENVO:01000036; material: ENVO:00002151; isolation source: viral sequences binned using virsorter ...
AGTTGCAAATTCGTAATTATGATTTTCGTCTTCTGCTATTTCTTCGTCTAGTAAGTGATAGTCATCTTCAATAGTTACTTCGTCTTCTACTTCTAAACTTTCTAAATATGATAAAATCTCTTTGTCTGTTGGTGTTTGGCTGCTCATTTGTACCTCATCTTCTGCTGTTTGTTCTTCTTCTTCTAATGGCTCTAGTCCTAGTTCCCCTCTTAATTCGTTTTGCGTCATTACTTCTTTTAAAGTATCGTCATCAAACTTGGTGCTAACAGGTGTAAATTGTTTAATGCTTATAGGTAAATTCATTTGATTTACTTCAAAGATTTTAGACAAAGTTTTTAATATGTTTGCCTGAAACGGTTTTATTACAGCGTTTAGATATATTTCAAACGCTTGATTAAGTTCGTCAGCGTTGTTTCCCAGCCCTGTATTGTCTTTAATTCCTAAAAGCATAGGACTTGTAACTCGGTGTCCTGTCAAGATGTTAGAAGTCAGTAATTCCTGCAGAGCCAGATACTGCTTGTCAGCGTTTGAAACGCTTATTGGTGTTATTGTAGGTTCTCTATCTTTATTGTCTGAAAATGTTAGTACTACCTTACCTGCGTTAGTAGCTCCAGAAAATTTATCTACTATTTGTCTTTCTACTTGTATTCTTTCCTCTCTTGTCGGTACTCCATTATTAAAATTTATAAAGTAAGAGCCGCTAAATCCATTTTTTATGTTGGAAAGATGGAATTCCGAAACTAATTGATCAGTTAAGCACCAGTTGGTACAACCTGAATAATCTGGTGTTCCGTAAATCTGCATTGAAGGGCTATATAAAGAAGAATATAATATCTGGCTAGGTTCTGTCCTATCTTTTAAGTTAAAAGCAGCAACAGGTTGCGGTCTATTATTTTTATGTCTATGATTAGTCCAATCAGAAGAAATATAATAAGTGTCTACAACCCCTCTTTCGTTGGGTACTCCTGCCCTAATCTTTTCAACTCCAACGTGATGTATTTCGCTAATTTCCGTCCTGTCTTTACTCCAAATGATGTTTAAAGCGTAAGCCCCTTGAAGTTTTAAGTCAAAAGCTATCTTATCTATTACTTCTTGTAGTGTTTCGTGTGAGTTTGCAGCAGCAATAAACTTTTTTAATCTAACTAACGCTTCTAAGTTAGTTTCATCTTCTATATGAAGTCCCTGCCCTGAAATCATAGACGCTGTCTGATTAATAATGGCGGCGTGGGTGCTACTGTTATAATAAAGGTCTATTAAAAATTGAGGATATTGATTTTTGTAAATATCTGTGCCATAATTTATCCACTTCTTGCCGTATTCTTCAGTTATTACAGGTGAAGTTTGCGCTTCTAAATTTACAATCCCTAAATGCTCTAGTAGTTCGTTATTCTTCATCTTCATACCATTCTGAATTATTTAATATTTCTAATATTTCTTCGTGTGTATAAGTAGTTGCACCAAAGAAATAAGCAGGTGCAGCACCGTCCCATTTTACAAACGTCTTTGTTCCTGCTAAATTGTAGCGTAAAGTATCTGCTGAAGTTTCTAATACTTCTTCAAAGTCGATATTACCTACTTCACTTATATCTATTATTGCATATTTTCTATCTTCAAACATATATTATAATTTTACTGTTCTACTCCAAGCAGGCGTGTTTGTTAAAACTCCTGTATTTCCTTTGCCTGAAGAATCTGCTGCGACAGTTCCTGAACCTTCGTCTAACTTCCAATAACCTACAAGCCCTGCAGTTCCTGTTAAGTCAATAGGGTGTCCGCCATTATATAAAAGAGAAACATCAGCAACAGTCGTAAATATTGATACTTCATTTATATAGCCATTATAATACGCTGCGTCAGAAGTAGAGAATTTAGCAATATCTGCCTTATCTAAAGGGTCAGAGTCAAAAGTTCCACCTATTGTTACAGTACCGCCCTGTTGTGTTCCGTCAAAATAAAGTTTTAATTCATTTGCTGTTGTGTTCCAAGTAGTCGCCAAGTGATGAAAAGTATTATCAGTTTTAAAGTCATCAACTACTGCCCCTGCAATAGCAACAACAGAAGCAGTACCACCTCGCTTAATAGTCATCTTAATATCTTTGTCATCATTTTTCCACCATAACCGAATGAAGTTACTTGTGTCATTTGCTGCTTGTATAAAAGTTACGCTACCACTTTCGGCTGCACCTCTTACCCAACAAGACATAGTGCCTATTTCTGGATTCATATCACCTGCAACCCTATCAATTACAATGTGGTCATTCGTTCCGCTAAATATAACAGAATAATTATCGTGATAAACATTACTGCTTACATTAAGCCCTAGTTTCATTATGCTGCTGAATTTTGGTCGTGTTCTTTATAACCTATTGCAACCCCTGAAGTCATTGTTATTGCTGTAATATGTCCGAAAATAACCGTTCCTGCAGGTATGGTCGTGTGCAAAGCACTTTCGCCTGTATGGTGTGTCATAGTTATTGCACTTACTACGCTTGTTGTTACAAAGTGTACTGCGTACCAATCTTTACTAGTTTGTGCTACTGTTGTAAAAACTACACCACTTCCCTTGCCTAGTTGTTCTCTTAATAAAATGTTATTGTTATCTATTAAACTCATATTTTAATTTTTTAATTTGTCCATATATAATTTGTGCCACTTGCTTCTGTATGTTCTGTATATTTTATTTGTTCGCTTCCATCAGTTTCTGTTACATAAAGTTTTCCTGTTTCTACTAATCCTTTTACTGTACCGTGAATACTACCTGTAACATTGGCTACGTCTGTTTCAGTTATAGGTGCTGTATCTGCATCTAATGTAGGTACAGTTCCGTTAAAGCTAACTTCGTAAATTTCATATTTCCAATATCCAAAAGGTTTGAAATTAACTTTTCCTGTAAATACATTTTCTGTTGCGTGGTGTTCTATTGTTACTTTTGTACTTCTTTGATAAGTTCTGATTGTGTCATAATGTACTTGACTTTGACCATAAGCATAAACTTCTCTTTTATCCATATCATTTGTGAATTTAAATAAAAGTCGAATCTGTGCAGAAGGTACGGAAGTATCTATCCGCTTTTCTTCTGTTGTAACATAAAAAGTTCCTGTTGAACCGTAAGTTATATGTAGCATACTATATAATAGAAAATCTTTGTAAATATTTGTATTTTGTTAGTAATCTACCTATAAATAACAAAAAGGGGTGCGTAATGCACCCCCTAATGTTTATGAAAACAAAGTATAAAACTTTGAGAAGTTTATTTAACTCGTTACCTTACCTGCGTAAGTAAATGCACCTTGATCAAATGCTACTGCTGTCATATCTGCAACTTCGTACATTGGGAAAGGTTCTTGGGATTCAAATACCCATTCATAACCGTTAAAATCCCCAAGGGCAGCCCCAGAAGTATTAGTTCCTGAAGTTAATAGACAACCATTATGAGCACCTAAACACATTACAGTTCTTACTCCTGCGTCATTAAGTTCGTTTAATTCAGCAAAAATCACTAATCTTTGTTGTGCTATAAGTCGTAGTTCGTTTTGATATTCTTTTGCCAATTTGTTGAATTTTAATGTAGCCGTTTGAGTATAGAAAACTGTGCCATTTTCAGTAGAACCTGTTATTGCTTCCGAAATTGAGCCAAGCCCTCTGGTCATTGTGTAACCGTGAAGGTGTGCAGAACCCATTTCCAAGTCAGTTACTTCACCACTCGCCAAAGTAAGTGTGGCTTCGTCATATTGAGCAAACCATAAAGTAACTACTCCGCCAATTCCATCTCGACATCCTAACGAATATCCTTTTATTAAATCACAAGCCATATTATTTAGTTTTTAAAGTTAATATTATCCTTGATGTGTAAAGTCAGAAGCAACACCTACTTGTACTCCTGCCGTCCATTTTGCAACACACCTAACATTATTTGAGCCGTCAAGTTCTGACATATCCAAAACTTTTACTTGATTAAAATCCATATCATCTAAAGCAGTTGAAGTTCCAAAGAATAAGTTAGATTTAGTACCCGCCCACATATGAGTGTTTGCAACACCTGGAGAAACTGCAATCTTAATACCTTCAAATTCTGGTGTGTACTGTCCCATATGGTTAAAAGGAAAAGCACTTAAAGCAGAAATTGCTTGTATGTACAATCTGTAAGTTGCTTTATTCATATAGATATATAAATCCTCCTTTCCGTAAACTGCTGCAGGTATATCACTTACTAAAGTTTGTAAGTTAGCAATAATATTAGCTGCTGTATATGCTCCAGAAGCTGAAGATGAAGACATCCCTGAAGTGCTTAATGCGTCAAATTGACCTGATGTTCCTGTTGTACCTTGCCAAATACTATTTTCTATGCTGTCTGCAATAGAAGCAGTTAAGTAACTCATAGCATAAGCCACAAAGTCATCTTGTTGTGCATAACTCCAATCCGCTAACATTGTAGATTTACATATGTCAATATTAACTTGAAACGGCTCTACAAATAAAACCGATTCTGTGAGGGTGAGAGTTGCTGAATTTTCTGTAAAATCACAGGTAGCATCTTTTACTAAATTTGCACCTGCTACTTTGTTAATCACTTCTTTATGATTAACCGATTCTCTTATCGTCATATACTCTAAAGAATCTGCTGTTTTTAAAGCGGCTGAAACATAAGCACCTGCGTGCGTTCCGTTATAACTGCTTGATGTGATTGTTAATGCCATTTTTTTTAATTTTTATTTATTAATTATTTTTTATATTGTACCAATATTTCTCTTGTCGTGTAAGTTCCCTATATTCTGCTTTAGATAACTTTTCGCTTTTTACTTCATTAAATTTAGAAGTTTTAACAGGTTCAGAAGCAGGTTCTTTAGATAGTTTTTCAACTTCTGTTTTAAGTTCCTCTTTTTCTGATTCTAGTTCTTCATTTAATCCTTTCATTTCGTTTAATTCAGAATCTAATCTTTCAATGTCTGTTTTAACCTCTTGTAAAAGTTCTTTTATTACTGCACCTATTTCGTTGATTAAACCTTCTTTGTCAAATTCAACCTCTTTAGTTTCTTTTACTTTTTTAGGTTTTCTTTCTACATCTGCTTCTACTTCTTCAACGTCTTCTTCTTCAGTCGCTTCGTCTTCTGTTTCTTCTTCATAAACTTCAGCAATTATCCCTTCTTCTTCCACAGAAAAACTTTGTCCATCTTCCGTTTCGTACTCGCCAACAGGTAAAGGCATTGTAGTTCCGTCTTCAGCGAGTATAGATATAGATACTCCTGCTGCTAATTCGTCTGCTTCAGAAACAATAATTGTTCCATCCACTAATTTGGCTTGGTATTCAAGTGCAATTTCTTTGTCTTCAATACCAAGTGCTTGTAAAATTTGTTTCTTTAATTCCATAATTTTAGTTTTAAGTGTGTTATATAATAGAAATTTTTTTAGTTCGTTTGATTTTCAGTATTTTACTGCACCTGAAATTGCTTTTAAAGTTTTCTCACACCATCTAAACATAACTTCACCGCCAAATAATCTAAACGCTAAACTATTTTTTTCCTTATTTGTGCTTTTCAAATAACTATAAATCTTTTTAACTGTCTTCAAACTGATAGGTTTTTTAATTGCTAACATTCTAGCAATTTTAACTGAAGTATAAGTTGCATAATTACCGTTTTGTTCATTTTCAATTAATGCTCTTTCTGAATTTGTACTTGCTCCTTTTGGGTAATTAGTATATGACTTTAATTCTAGTAAATCTGCTAAAGCAGTTAATACTTCTTCGTTTGTAGGTTGTTCTTTAGCCATTGACTGCATACGATCAACAAAGTAACCTTCAATTGATAATCCTTTTACTTCGCCTGACTTGATACGTTCCCAAAGTTCGTCATTCTCTATTTTCATTTTAACAAACCACGTTCCAATCGGTAAATCGAATCCGTAATAAGTCGACTTATCTTTGTCGCCTTCTTTTATCCAACTTTCAATAGTTAAAACTCCTGATACTCTGTCTTCGTGTTCGTATGTTGCTTTATGGTGATTGTTATGTTTCAAATAAAGTTCGCTTGCCTGTCTAACCGTTTCCTTTGAAAAATATACATAATAATCTGTGTCGGTATTTGCGTCATAACGATAGATTTGTTTGTTCGGTATAAGGGCGGGAGAAATTAACATCCTCTTTTCTTCATCTACCTTTGCTAAAGTTAAATTGTTCTTTTCTTTTCCAAAAAAGACAAAATCTTCTTCAATTGCAGGTGATGTTACCAAACTTATTGCGTCAATCGTTAATTCTTGACTGTCTTCTGCTATAACTAATTCAACAATCCTTGTTTTTTTACGTTTCATATTATATAATAGATTAAATTATTATTTGTTTTATATTGTAATTTTAAATAGTTGCTCTACGTCTTATATTGGCTAACTGACTTTGGCTATTTGTAATATCGTCAGATACTACATAAGCCCTAGCAGGTTCAGGTTCTACGCCGCCTTCTAAAGTAAATGCACCACTTTGTATTTCTGCTCTTGGTGTACCACCTGCTGCTGTAGGTGTTGAGGGTGCAGCACCGCCACCACTACTGTCGGCTGAAAGAATAGCTTTTACATTTGCTAGTCCTGCCACTACTGCGGCTGCGGCTGCAATTGCACCCAATGCAGGTCCTGCTGGTCCTAATCCAGCCATTGAAGCATACGCTGCTGTCGCACCTCTATAAGTGTCAATAGTCGCTTGTACTACTGCAAACGCTTTTCCTGCTGCTGATTCTTCGCCCATTATTTTAGCCATATTACCTGCCGTTGAAGAAGCAACCCCTAGTTTTTGATCGGCAGTCATTTTCTCCCATTTCAACTCTCTTTTCTTGAATTTCTGATTAACTTGGTCTGCTTTATTTCTATATTTTTCGTCTATTTCTGCTTTAAGTTCTTCAAAGTTTTCATAACTTTTTAATTTTGCTAATTCTAATTCCTTTTGTATCTCTAATTCTGCTAAAGCCCTTTCCTGTAAGTTTTCTATTTCTGCTAAAAAATTCTCTGCTTGTAATGCCCTTAATATTTCTGTTGACTTTTCCTTTTCTTTTGCGTCTGTTATCGCTATTGCTAGTTTCTCGTCTGACAGTAATTTTGCTGCTGCTAGTTCTTCTTCATTCATTACTTTTGCAGCTTCTGCTTCAAGTTTATCTCTCGCTTTCTTTTTTGTTGCTATTTCTATTTTTAATGCTTCTACTTCTGTCATTAACCTTTTTTGTGTCATTGTTGATTGAGTAGTTAAATTTATTAACTCAACTTCTAAAGCCATAAGTTCTTCTTCGTCTTCAATCATACTTTCGCCTAATGCCACGACTTCTCTTTGAGCATTTACTTTCTTTTGTTGTAATGCAATTAGCCCTTCGGTCATCTCCGTTTCTTTCTTCATTACTTCATTGATGGCTTCAAGTCGTTTTTCCTGTGATAAACTTTCGTCCATAGCCAATAATCGTGCCTTTGCTACCTCTTGTCTTGTTTGTGCCTGAACCTTTGAAAACTCCATTTCTTCACGTCTTACATCTTGCAAAATTCCTTTAAGTCGCATAGCGGCAGCCGATTCTTCGTTTATGTCTTTTGCTATCTTTTTAATTCCGTCTGCAAACGCTTTTTGTTGTTCTACGTCCATTCCTGTAGTAACTTGAACAAGTGCTGTTGCATATTCTTCTGCACCTTCCTTTGCTGTGTCCCAATCAAATTTTAATGCTGCTTGAATAACTTTACCTGCTGCACCAAAACCGTCAATAATACCTGTCAACCTATTCATTAAATTTTTCTTAATTGCTTCCCATAAATCTATTACTGCTTGTTTAGGGTCGCTAAAAGCACCAACTATTACTTCGCCTACTGATGAAAATAAATCAACCAATACGTCAACTACTGCACCTACTCCTGCCATAGCCCTTTCAAGCATCTCAGCACCTCTTTGTGTCTTTTTGAAATACTGAATAACGGCAATTACCATTAAAACTAAAGCACCTATACCGCTACTTATCATTCCTGCTTTCATAGTAGCAAACGCCATTTTTGCTTTTAATTTTATTGCCGTCCAAGCAGCTGCCACTTTCTTTAAACCAACACTAAGCAATCCCATACCTGCAATTCCTGCTGCTGTGCCTTTGTTTAAGCCGTCCATATCTTTTTTAGCGCCTTTTACATTTGTTTTTATATTTACTACTATATCATCTTTAGCCATAATATTATAATTCTACTGTATCTGTTTTTAATTCGTATAAATGTATATTCGCTGACCATTCTATATTTACATTTGCTGTTCCTGTTACTTGTATTGCTATATATCCGTCAGCACTTGTTATAAGCGTTGCTGTTCCAGAAGTTCCTGTACTCGCAACTGTTGATTGGCTTTGAGTAATAGTACCACTTAAAGAATTGTCTGTTAAAACTCCTGCCTTCAATTTGATATATTTATAATGCCCTGCCGTTCCACTTGAACCGCCTGTTACTATTCCTAATATATGTGCTTCTAATCCTACTAAACTATTTTTTTGGACATTAATATAGTCCTTATCATCACTAGCCGTTATATATTGAAGTCGTAACTTAGTTGCTGTTGCGTCTGTTGTTTTGTTGCTGCATTGTACAAAGGACATTTGCGTTTCACCTACTGTATTTGCAAAACTACCACCACCAATTAAAACTTCGCCACGTCTTATTAATTTACCTTTTATACCACCTAAAATAGCAGCGTTACTTATTTCTGTATCTACATAATGTCCGTCCCCACTTACAAAGACATTTGAATTTTGTCCTGCTACAATATGACTCTGCCCTGACATATTTGTATTTTTTACACCGCTACCTATTGTATTGTTAGCCCCTAAATCTGTGTTTGATTGGTTCTTTTCAAGTCGTGACAATTTATATGTGTGAATAAATGACCTGCAAACTCCATTTTCTTTATCCCACGTGTAACCGTATGCTTCGCAACTTACCTGATTAGTCCCAACAGTATTAGTCCCATCTGTAAATAAAACTGTTCCGTTAGTCAATACTTTTTTAGGTTTTATTTTATGTCCTTTTTTATATTCCATTTAAGGTATAAGTATAAATTCTACTTTTGCTAAACTTTTTGGCTTGTAGGTTATTGTATTGACCCTGTATTGTTGGTTCTTAATAAGTACCGTATCCCAAAACTTAAAATTTTGAATATCAGAAGGTGTTAAATTGACTTTCAATGTCATTACCCTTGTATCAGGATGGTATAGTTCGTTATAATAAGGCGCATAATACATAGTATAAAGATTATCCACTACAGGTGATAGTGGTGGAAATAATTGATGCGAACCGAAATTAAGATCTTTTGTAGTTAGTGTTGTAGGTATTTCAGATAAATGTCCGAATTGTCTAAAAGTCGTTTTGTTGATAAATTGAGGGTTTGTAAATGGTGCTGAATATTTGCCTGTTCCTAAAGTAACCGTCTGAATATCGTACATAATTCTGGGTGCATTTTCAAATCCTTCAAATTCTGTTCCGTCATCATTAGCTGTGTACATTGAAGGAATTACAAAGTCGTTGTCGTAACTATTAAAAATGGGTTTAATTACTGTTGATGCAAAAGGAGAAGCAGTTACTTCTTCTTCTCCTGCTAACAAAGTATATAACGGTTCAAGAAACTTTTTGCTACCGTAAAGATAGCCACTTACTGCTGCCTTATATACCCCAAAAGCATAATCGTCTTCGTCTTCTTCATAAGCAAATGTTGTTAGTCGTTTTAATTCTAATGGTTTTAAGTTAATATCTGAAATATCTACTTTGTCTGTCCAATCGTGCTGAACAGGTGATACTGCTGTTGCACCTATATTTAATGTGTGATTCGGTTTCACAAATATATCTCCATAAGGTTCTATTCTTAATTTTTCGTCTTCTTTTAATACGATTAGATTAAACATTGTAAAAATACCCTTCATAAAGTCCCATTGGCTTATTTCCCCTCTTAGCTTTTGTATTAGGTTGCCTATACTAAAACTACCTGTTGATGTTGCAATCATAGCCCAAAACTCAAATCCCGTGCTAGTTTCAAAAACTTTGTCAGCCACGTTAGGTTTTACTTCAGGGTATAAAATACTGCCATTCGCCATTGTAGTTTGAAAAGTGCCTGTGGGCTGTATATATCCGCCTGTACCTGTTGAAGCAGGTACTGTCAGGGTTTGGGTGTCATAATGAGTTGATATTCCTGCTGTTACCCTCGTCCATCTGAATTGTACGGTCTGTGCACTAGTATCGTTAGTACCTATATTATGAAAATATTCCACATCATAAACTGTGTTATCTACGGTTTCTTCGTATTGTTTATTTGTTACGTTATACGTGCCTAGAACACCAACATTCAGCCCGACAAAACTTGTACCAGTAGAGAATAACCTATGCCACCCTGTAGTGTCAAATAAATTTTCGGCAATATCTCTCATTAGCCAAGAAGATGTTTCAGGGATGCTTGTTTGTGTAATATCATTGCCCCAATTAAAGTCCATAAACATTTTATTGAAGTCGGCAGTATCGAAAAAGTCAGATGCGTATTCAACTTGTGCATCTGACATTATTTTGTCAATAATATATTTTAATTTTATAAACGGTCTAAAGGCATCCTCTAAAGTATTAAATTGTACTACTCCGTTACTGTCTAAGTGTTTGCCTGAAGTCCAATCGCATAAAGGGTATTTTAATACTCCTGTTGTTCCTGCACCTACCGTTCCGGCAAATGTCCCTGCAGGTAAAACTGAATTTAATGCTAAATTCCCAGTCCAACTATTCTGTATATTGGCGTCGTCGTAAGAGTGTTCTAACTCTCCCCAAGACAACATTCCAAGTGTCCTTTCTCCTAATATATCTTTTAATGTAACTGCTTCTGAAAATAAATTTACATTATAACTTATTTCGCCTTCTTTATTTTTTATTTCTATAAGTTGTAAAAATCCTTCAAAGAGTGTATAACTGTCTTCTTTTACAATTGCCCTTGTTTTTCTATAAGGATTGAAGGTTAGCCCTGTAGTTCTTGATACTTCAAAGATATGTTCAAATATTTTATTATTTCTTTTTGTATTCGGTAAATGGAAGTCCTTTGAATAACTTTGTGTCTTTTCTGCTACATTCTTAAAATCGTCTACTGATAAACTTAATGGTATTGTTTCTTCTTCGTAAAGATCACAAATAACTTGACCGTCTGCTAAGTCAGAATATATTAGTGGTGCTGTTGCAGGACATTCTGTAATTGAAATATTTGATATTGTTATTGTTGTCCCATCACTTGCTCTGTACTCTAATACTAAAACTTCTTCTGGCTGGTTGGTTATAATCATAGTTGTATAAGTCCCTGCTGCTGCTGAAAAAGATTGGTATTGCAAACCTCCAAGATTCGCATAATTAACTCCACTAAAAGCTGTCCAACCAGTACCCCAATAATTACCCAAATGAATAGTCCCTGAGTTATTTCCTGTTGATACTGTAAATGTAACTTCATAACAAGTACCTTGTGTAAGATTAGAAATTAATTGATAAGCGCCTGAAGAAGTAAGTCCAACACCTGCCCTAGAAGTTAAATTTAATCCCCCTGTTATTGAAGGGGCTGTTGAGATATTGCCATACGTGCCGCTTACTGCATACCACCCTCGCCAAGCACTTATCGGTTCGTAAGTTAGCATAACAGTTTGTCCAGGCGTAGAACCCCCTGTTGCTATTATATTAGCAAACCCTGTATTAAAGTTTCCGTCCACTATATACTCATTTAAAACAGGTGTAGAAGTAGAACTATGAGTACCGCCATAGTTTTGTGGGTATAATATAAGTTGTACTGACATTATGCTTTTTGTATTACTTTGTTGTGCGACATCTCTATTTGTACTGTATATTGTTTTAGCTTATCGTTTGCTGTTGTTTTTCTAGTATAACTTTTAGAAGTTACAATACAGGGCTGTACATATTTATTCTGCACTTGATATACACTAGAAGAAGGATTAAAGGTAAACTGTAAGGTGTCTGTACTTCGTTCTTGTAAAACAAAGACGTCAGGGCTTGTAAATAGTTCTTCTAACCATTCAGCAGTTTCTTCTGTTATAAAGTCAGTTTGTAAAGTAACTGCTTCTTTTGAGTTTGTAGAAAATACTTTAGTTCCGCCTTTGTACCCGTGCTTACTGTATTTTTCTTCATTCCAATTACCTTTAATTTGTTGATATGTTTCCTTTTTTGAATTTACTTTGCGTACATTCTTTTTAGTGAAATTAAAGTAATCCCAAACACCAAATCTGTTTAGCCAAGTCAATCGAAATTTCTCAAACCCTTTACAAACTTCCTGCTTGTAGAAATAATAAGTTTGTGATATTTGTTCGTCAGCATCATCATAAGCTATAACCGTGTAATACGCCCAATCTGAAGGTACAGTTGCAGTTGTACCTTTTATATTACCTGTTCCAACTCCTGTGTATTGTATTTGTGCTTGTGCTCTTGCCGATAGCCAAGTTTGACTACCGTTACCTGTTGCGTTACCATACGTAATAGTAGAACCTGTTTGTACACTTACTGAAGTATAAAATTTTATAACAATTTTTTTAACAAGTTGTCTAGTTGAAGTTGCAGAACCTATTGGTGCGCCTAGCATTGAATTTTGCCCTATTAGGTTATCACTTTGGTTAAAGTAGGCAAAAGTACAATAATCGTTTTCGCCAATATATTGAGTTGTCGGTGCGTTAGTTAAAAACTTCTCATCAATAATCCCAAGACCTGTAAAAACAAATCTGTTGTCGTAATAGTTGTAACCAAACCAACCCCTTTCAGATTCATATCCTAGTATGTCGTCTTCTTGTCTAGTTGCGTTGTGAATGTAATAACCATCTGAAAGTGTTGGCGAATTTGTTGTATTTTGTAATGTTCCGTCTTTCGTGTCTGCAAATTCTACTGAAAATTTTATGCCGAACCTTCTACAGACATTTCTATTAAGTGAATGTTTGTCTATCTGATGTATTGAATGAGGCACTAAATCATAATTTATTAAGTTACATTTAGAATAATGGTCAGCACCGCCAGCAGTTACTGTGAACCCACCCAAGTAGTCAGGACTTACATACGCTTCTAATATTCTTGAAAAGTCAAAGATACCTGAACCTGCATTGTTTGGCGTTGATTTTAAGGTAGCCGCTTTAGTTTGAGTAAATATGTTTGCACTTGATTGACCTACATATACTTCAGCAATAAACTTGACTTTAAATTTTGTCGCTACTGTTGTTGTATCTGCTACAACAAAGATAATTTCTTCATCAGTTGCTAACATTCTATATAAAGGTGATTGAATAATACTTACTGACATAATTTTATATTTTTGGTGTATTCATTTGTTTAATTTGTTCTATTAAATCTTGTTTAAAGGCGGCTAATAATTTAGGTTTAAATTTCTTATATTGTGTATAAACTGAAGTACTAAAAAATGAAGTTGCTTTTATTCCTTTGCTCTTAATACTTCTTGCAATTAAAAACTGCAAAGATTTTCTATCCATAAATTTACCTGTCTTAGTTCTTGGTGCTATTCCTTTTCTGACTATCCATTTATCTAACGCACTTGAAGGGGGTTGTTTTGACTTAAAACTAAAGGGACTTTTTTTTGTTTTGCCATATATATTATTAAACATTCTCCTTTTCTTTACTCCTGAAACTCCTTTGTCAACAAAGTTTGCGTGCTTAGCACCCTTAAAAGATAAATTAAAACCTTTAGCGTCTTCTTTTATTTTATACTTCAAACTATTAAGAAGTTTGCCTGATACATTCTTCTTCTTTGCTTTTAGTATTTTCTTTGCTTGTTTTATTATACCTTTAGCAAAAGAAGTTAAAAGTTTTTTAGTATGTTTTGTTTTTAGTTTAGCCACTATGCACTAGCAACAAATATTTCTACGCTAATATCAGAACCTGCTGTCGGGCGTGCTTGAATACTTGCTATATCTGCCATTGTACCAAACGAAGGACTTGTGTCTGCTTCTGATAGCATAGCATCATCTGTTCTACAAAGTATATGAGAATGACCTGCTACAATATGTACTTGATATAAAGTTGCTGCGCCTACAACCGCTAGTTCCATATCGTATTCGCTAGACAAGTTTGTTATCCTTACATACTTTGCGTTTTGTGTGTCAATAGCACCTACACTATCGTAAACATTCGTTGCGAAAGTTGCTATTGTAGTTGTTTGTAAAGCAGGGCAAGTTACTATCCTTTCAAAAGTGTCTATGATACTTGATATTGTTAAACTGTTTGTTGTTCCTCTCACGCTTCCGTTTAAGGTTACGCTTTCTGAAATTGTTACTGATAAATCTGCCATAATTATTTTATTTTATATATTATTTTTGGTGGTATTAATTGAATTATAAATCTTCCTATTTTTATTTTACACATATATCTGATGATGTTGGAATGTTACAAGTATCGTAAACCCATTCAATTACTATTGGTAGTGTTAAAGTCCAACCTGCTAAAGTGTTATCAAATCTTTCTGTAAATGGTTCTAAAGTAAAATCTTCTGCTGTCCAATATCTAGCTTGTTCAGTACCGTCTGCCGTATTATAATGATATAGTGTTTCTCCGTTTCTGAATATTGAAACAATGTCTAACATAATAGAAAGCGTGTCGCTTAATACTTCTTGTTCGTTTTCGCTTTCGTCAGGTTCTACAATATCAGCAACTACTAATTGGTAGTTGTGTTGTAACTGTCCTGCACTTGCATTTACATCTATTATATTTATGTGAAGCAAAGGAAACAAAGTATTCTTGTTCAGATCTATATCCCAAATGTCGCCCGTTGTTACTGCCTTTATTTGTAAGTGTCCTTCACCTACACATTTAATTGTATCTATTACATTATTGTAGGTTTTGAACCTTATACTATCTATTGCCATTTCTTTTTACTTTTTGTGTTTCGTTTAAATCTAGTTCGTAACATAACCAAGTTAATGCTTCTAATAAAGGTCGTTCTGTTATTGCTTCAAGTTTAGAAAATTCGCCACCTGTCAATCTATACATTACACCGAACCAACCCCATTTTTCTCCAAACTCGCTGTTTGTTGTTTCATCTTGTTCAGTTTCGTCATTAAAAATAACGGCAAAATCTTCGCAAACTCTTTTCCTAAAGTCCAAAAAAAAACTAGGGCTGCTTGTACTTGTTTTGCGTTCATTTTCTTTTTAAACTTTTCTGCTCGTTCCCTTCCGTCCTTATATGCTTCAATAGAATACATCTTGCCTTCCTTACTTGTAATAGGTCTAAATAAAACAGCCATTATTTTGTGCATACTTTTTTCTAGCCCATTTTTCACATACTGTTCAATGTCTGCATACTCACCTAAAGTAATTTCATCCAAGTCAGGTAAAAACCCATATTCTTTTCCGTCTATTTCAAAGACCTTTTGCAACTTCCCTTCTATTTGTAGCTTAGATAGTTTTTCAAATATCTGTGCTACATCTGACAAAGACATTTCATCTATTAACTTAACAGGCAAAGTTGATAACGCCTTTATAGTTTCTTTTGCTTCTTTTGTCTTTGTCTTTCCTTTACCTGATACAAGTTGCTGCCACTTCTCTAATGTTACCTCGTCCCAACTGTCAACTACATTGTATGTTTTTTCTTTCCCTTCCTTCTTTACTTTGACTTTCATATTATATAATAGAAATAATTAGAATATAGTTTAAAATAGAAAAATTAGTTTATATTTGCCTTCAGTCGTAATACTTGTTTTTGTGAGAATTGGTCGTGTCGCTAGATGCGGCTTTTTCTTTTATTGCACAAAGTACCTTCCATAATTACTATCTATTTCATAATACATTCGCATAGCTAAACTATCTGCAAAGTCAGGACTTCTACCTATTAAAGCTTTTACAATGTCTTTTGATATGATTTGTAGTTTTGCGTCTTTGTCTTGGTTCTTTGCCCTAACCTGTTCAAGTTCTTCTATGATATATTGCTTAATCATTATATCGTTAGTAGTTATTCCTATTTCACTTTTATTTATTTTGTCTGCTAACTTATAATAGCATTGT
>VTLG01015135.1_pt1 | contig 16008 bp, 5 predicted proteins | sample 4694571 | NCBI WGS metagenome assembly VTLG01 (sample SAMN12604809, study PRJNA352737) | marine metagenome | biome: ENVO:00000447; feature: ENVO:00000209|ENVO:00000569|ENVO:01000036; material: ENVO:00002151; isolation source: viral sequences binned using virsorter ...
TCTTCAAATCTTTCTTTAGATATTACAAAAGTTGCCTCATCAGTAACTCTTACACCAAATTTTGTTAGTATATCTCCTTGTCCAGCATATCCATCAATATTCATTAAGTATGCTTCAAGAGGAAATGCCTGATCAAATCTAGACTCAGTTACCTCTTTCATAATTGTTGAAGATGTAACCAACTTACGAGGAATATAATGACACTCAATGCCATACATCCTTAGTTGTTCATTAACTAAGTCTTGTACCAGTCCTTGCTCCCCTTCAGAGCCTTGTAGAAAAAACGAATTTAACATTATCCAATCATATCAAGTGGTGGCATTTCATAATCACTTGACATCTTGGCTCTAAGTTCATCTATTTCTTTAACACCATCATCATATATCTGACGACCATTTAACTGAACACCGCCAGGCAACTGAACACCTTGGAATTTAATTAAGTTTTGACCCCACTGTTTCTTACATAGTGCAGTAAAATATCTCTTCAAAAACTGATCATTATACACTTTTGTAAAATCTTCTGGATCTAGAATTCTGAAACAATCAATAACAAAATAATCACCTAGTTTTACTGCAGCTGCCCAATCAACATCAATGTAAAGACGATCTTGACGAATATTGAATCTGTATCTTACATCTGGATTTAACAAGAAAGTAATGTCTTCAAGTTTAGTCTGAACCATCGCATATTGAAGAAGATCAATTGAACCAAAGGCATATAAGTCATTCAAAAATAACTGATAACGAATATTGAATAAACCATCATAAACTGTATCTGATCTAACCTTAAATATGTTATTGACTCCTATCACAGATGGAGGCATTTGTATGTAATTATTATTTTCTTCTAAATCAAAAGTCGTTGACAAACCAACTGTTGATGTTGTTGTGGTTGTTGTGATTCCTAAAGTTGTATCTCCTCCTCTTGCTTGTCCTCTATCAATATCATCTTGTGTAATTTTATATTTTAAATACATTCTTGCGATACCATCATAGTGTCTCTCTTGATACACTTGAATAGCATCATCTAACAGATCCGAAAACTGTTCGTCTGCAACGTTAATTTCTAAGACAGGATAACCAAGCTGTCTCTTTGCGTAATCGATTAAACCATCTCTTGAACTTGGTTGAGCCATTATTCACCTCTAAGTTGAAATACCTGTTCTGACAAGCACATTACCTTCTATAACTTTATAGAAAGTAGAACCAGAACTTACATTGATATCATATAGATATCTACCTTCAGCTAAACTTCTAGTTACAGTTGAACCCATAGATAGAGTTACTTTTCCATCTGTGTCTCCAAGTGTCACGCCAAAAGTATTTGCAGTTCCAATCGCAGACTTTTTCATATTGCTTCTTCCAGTATAGTTAGTAAAATCTATACTTGAACCAGCAGAAGTTCTAATTATAAAACTAGTGTTAAAATCTGCACCAGAAAATATGGTAAGATTGACACCATATGGAACAGCGACATCTGGATCAAAAGTGATTATCTGTTGTTGTGCCATTTTTCTAATTATTTAGTTTTTGAACGAGAGTAGATAAAAGACCTTTAATTTCACCTAATTCACCCTTTACATTATCAATATCTTCTTTCATTTGGTCTAATTCACTATTTTTATTTTCTGCATCCTTTTTACGTTTCATATACGAAAGGTATGCTTTTCTATCACGATTGATAATCGCTGTGGAGTCTGAATCTCGATAAAATTCAGACTTTCCCTCAACTGGAATATAATTACTCATTATGCAACTGCGATAGCTCTAAGTTCCTTGATGAAAGGTGGTTGTGCCTGATTAGTTCCAACCATATCAATCTTAATTTGGAACTTTGTAAATGATGGTAATTCTCTTGAACTGAATGAATAATCCTTAAATTCATTCCCAAGTGAAGGAGTTACTTCATCATCAGGTTTTCCACTATTATTATCAGGGTTAATAATCTTACCATCTTGATCAGTATTATCAAAGCCTGGGAATAATTCAAAGTCTTTATCCATGCTATTTTCAGTTGAACCTTCTTCAATGGTTTTAAAGAATACCCGAATATCACTATCAACTCTTCGATATGCAGCGAAATCAACTACTATGCCACTTGCTGGATTGTCTAGGACAATTAGATTTGAAACATAAGTTGATGCACAAGGATCTTGTCCAGTTTGATTTACACGATTGTCTGTTACAAAGTTTGATACTGGACTATTAATTCGGTTTGTGGTTAAAATTGTACTAACTCTGTCTAAATCAACAACAGGAGAAACGTTAGGACTATCACTTGTCATTAAAACTTCAAATGTCAAAGATTTATTGCCTGGCAAATCAGATAATTGACGATCTTCATTTACTTTAGATGCAACCATTCGAGGTGTTTCAAAATGAGTTTGTTCATCGATAGCAACAGCTTCAAATCCTTGATCCGCAAATGATGATTCTGAACCATCAACACTTGTCGCAGATATAGTTCTCACACGACCACCAACAGATGTTCCTGGCGGTGTCATTGTAGTTACGTTTGGTGTGATAGTTTCAAATTGTATATTTTGTGTAGCATTAAATCTTCCACCTCCACGTTTTGTTGATGAGAAGAATCTATCGGGTAAAGTTCCACCACTTCTATCTGTTCCGTCACTATTCATATCAACTTTAATATGATAGAAATCTAAATCTTTATCATTTGAAACAGTCGCAGCTGGACTATTCATATCATGAGTTTTATTAATTCTTCGGAGTGAAACTCCAGATAGTTCATATTTTGTAATTAATTCACCAGATGAATGACTAGACTGAACTGTGTTATCAATACCTCTAGTTGTAACACCAGTGATAGCACCATTAGTTACACCAGTATATGAGATAATTTCACTTCCTATTCTTGCATAACCATAATTGGTGGTTCCAACACCCACTCCCTCAAATGTTTCAAAATTAGATGATGATACCACAGATATATCTGATGTCGCATCATTATCATAATCAGTGGTCAATTTAGTTGATGGAACATCTGGATCAACTCCACTTATTTTAACTAGATTATTAAACGCATGCATTCCGTGAGCTCTGTGATTAACTTTGAAGTGCAATCCATCATTAGTAGAATCAACATCAAAGGAACTAATTGTTACACCACTTCCAATGTTACCACCAGCAGTAACTCCAAGTCCAGTAGTTCCATCTAGTCCAAGAACAGTAGATCCGTTATTAAATCCAACTGTTCCAACACCTGAGATAAATGAACCTTGAATATTATCAATAACTATACTATTTCTCTCAGTGATTAATCCTACAGATACAACAGCACCACTTCCATTTCCAAGACCCAATGTTGAAACTCCAATAGTATCACCCGCTGCAAAGTTTTTACCACCATCTGTGAGAGTAACAGCACTTATCACTCCATTATTAACTGTTACACTTCCAACTGCTCCACTTCCATCACCTGTTTGAGTGACCATTGGAACATTAGTATATGTAAGAGAACCAGATTGAGGTGTGTAACCAACGCCAGGATTAATAATACTTAGATCATTAGGGCCACCCATAGTTGCAACACCAGCAACATTGATAAGAGTTGCAGATGCGTTTAAATTACCAAACTGACTAATTTTGACGCCAGGCACTAATCCAGCTGTGTCAGGAATAGTAACTCCTAAACCAACTATAGCTTTCTTAGATAAAGTTTTGATTGAATTATTTACTAATAATGGAATCTCATTATTACCAGTTGTTAACTCTGAGTTAAAGAATCTACCTACAGATGGTTCTGTATTAAACACAGCCCTTCTGATAGTAAACTTCATATCTTCATATTGACTAGGATCCCATGTTGTACCATTTTGTGACTTAAATAGTGATCCTAAGTATGGTTGTTGACTAATTAATACCTGTTGTTCATCTGGTAAATTTGCAGTTGATATATCAACTTCTCCCATTCTTGATATCCAACAGTTGTAGTTTTCTGCTGGAGTTACAAGAACCAAAGCATATTCTTGTTCACCAGTTAGATATATTGGTGACTCAAAAGTAAATGTAGTTGGGATTGATGCATCTTCTGATACATTAACTTCACTTGGATCTTTAACAACAACACTAAATGGTAAGATCTTAGATGTTGGTAATCCAGTTTCAACTGTTCTTACTTGTAAAGTAAGAGGTAACTCTTCATCCTTAGTCTGCATGAATACATCAACAGATGTAATAAACACACCAGTAGTTTCATCTACACGGAAGGTTTGTGCAAGAGGGTCATAATACTGAATACCTTTAACGACTGTTCTTTGTCCAGCAGGGCCATCAACTTTCTTTGTAATTCTTTCATTTAGAACTCTTTGTTCTTCAGTTGACAATCTTTCAATATGTGGAGTCTTAATATTTAAAACTTGTTCTTGAACAGTATCTAACTCACCTAATGATTTAAAGTTTGCTTCAGCAGAACCAGTAACAGTTCCAGCGACTGTGGAGTTCACTGGACTTGTAGTTAGACGAAGAGTTTTTGTGCCAGTTTCAAATCTTGGATTCGCATCTATGTTTGGATCTGGTATTTCAAAGGCACACTTCATGAATCCCAACGTGTCAGATATAAGTCTAAAATTTGATATTGAAGCTTCTGCACCACTTGTTTGACCCTTAAGTTTCATTCCATTTCTAGCATGACCAAAGAAATCTCCTTGTACTTGTTGTGCGAGACTAAATGTATCTACATTTAAAATTGTGGATGATGTAGAATATACAGTTGAAATACCAGCTGCATTATCATATGGATTTAAAGTTATTACTTTTGTTGGTGCATTATATGGGCCTTCCTTATGATTTGGAGCTGCAAGTCTAAATGAGAAATCATCTCCAGCATCACGATTAGCAAACGCCTTTACAGTTTCTCCAGTCTGGAATACACCTGACGACATATTAACTTCAAGTAATTTTGGTGTAGTGAATTTAGTTACATCGACATTATCAAAATAAACATAGAAACGAGTTCTAGGCTTCATACGATGAGTTGTGATTTGAATATTTCTCTTTCTCATGAAAGGAATAATATCACGACTTAAAGTTCTATCTCCAAGAGATTGTTCAGTCATCTTTGGAGTAACTTGGAATTGAATACCCTCTCTTGATTGTTCGGAAGTTCTTTCTATATCTTGTACTTTCTGTTGAGTTTCTACCGTAGCATTAATAATAACACCAGCTCCTTTTGGAACCCATTTTCCATTTAACTTTTTAACCATGCCAAAGTTAGCTATCGCCTTCGTGTTGTTAATAGTGCCTGGTGGTAAATCGTTTGGATGAACTTTTCCTAATTTTTCAACCTGAGTAGCTTCCCACTTAACTTCCCCAATTTTTTCAGATGACCAATTTGTTTCCCATGCGCCCCAATTAACTTCACTAAATCCAGTCTGTTCATCAATACCTAACATTGCAACTGTATTATCATACTGAGATGTATCTACAGTTACGTTTGCTTCTACTCTCTTTGTATCCATCCAGATATCTGAGTCTGGTGAAATATCCATATCACCAGAATAATATACAATCAAGAATGGGTTTACGTTTTCTACTCTTGAAGCATAGATTTGCTTCAACATTTCTGTTTCAGAATAATCTAATGTTAAAAGTCTTCCTGTCTTTTTAATATTCTCTCCATCAACATCAGTAATATGATTAAGGTCTAAAGTTGGATTTGCAGTGGTTCCGATACCAATAAATGATCTAGATCCAACAACTAAGTCAAGACATGTTGTGTAGTGGCCAGGTCTTAGATATCCATTTTTAGCATCAATACTCGCAGAAAAATCTGGATGTGTAATTTGATGAGCATTATGTTTTTTAAAGTTATCAACAAAGAAACCAGACTTAAATCTATTCAATCCATTTGCATCAACAATGGTTAAGTTTGCAGTATCAGATTCAAGAAGAGATAATCTAGTATAATATTCAACATTTTCAAGTCTTTGTTCAAGTCTACCTATATCAGACATTGTGAAACGTTTATGTTTCGTGCGAGATATTTGAACTTGATTAACATTACTTGTAAAAGGAGGCAAAGAAATTTTTGCAACTTCTATTGCATCACCAATAGATTGAGGTGATTTTGGATCATCAGATGGAACGCCCTGTACATATACAAACTCTCCAGTTTTATCTAAAAATAGTCTATCTTTTCTTCCTTGATAATAATCATAAGATACTAATAAACTTTCATCAGGAACTAAAGGATCTGGAATATTATCTCCTTGAGATGCAAATGATCTAGATTGAAAAGCAAATGGTGAAATTGCAGATGATGTATTATATGCAGCAACTCTTGGTCTAATATCTATTAAATCGCTTACAAATTCGTTATAATTAGAATTTACAGAAATCAAATTTTTAGAATCAGTGGGATAACTTGATGCAGTGTAAAAATCTCCTGTGTCATCTGATGTCACAAAGAAGTTCTTAAATACGATCTTTAACCTATTTGTAGGAGCTTCAAAATCTTTCTTTCTCTCAATGAATGAATAATCATAATAAGTTGGTTTTTGATTATTATCTAAAAGATATTGATTAGTGATATTTTTATCTCCACTAGTGGTTGAAGTCACTACAGCATTGACACCAGATTTTTGAGTTTTAATAGTTTCACCAACATCAAATGTATTTTGATTTAAGAAAACAATACCAAGTGTTGTGTTATTAGGTTTCTCTACAACTAAAGCCACCGCATTACTGTTTAATCCTGTAATTTTTTCACCAACAATTAAATCTGAATTATTTCCACTTGGCCCTGAGAATCCTGTCAAGACAAGTGATGGTAGATCTGCGTCTCCATTATCATTTGATTCAATAACAGCTAATAATTGACAAGCATCTGCAACATTTAATGATATTTTTTTATCTTGAACTCTAGTTCCAAAGACAGTGCTATGTGTCAAACCATCATTTGAAGTATTTGTACCAACTCCAGATGCAGTTGATGATGAACGATTTATGATTACTACATTAGCGTCATTTAACTTTTTAAGTTTGTTTTTAACTTTACTCTTTAAAACTGTTGCAAATAAATTTGCTTTTCCCGATACACTACTTAATCCTACAAAAGTTACAGTTTTCTTATCAGCAGCAATTTCAACTTGACTCTCTTTTAATGGTTCAATTAATCCATCATTATATGATATGAAATATCTTTCCTCATCAAATGGTTGGAAGAATAAATCTGCACCAGCAGTAGGTGTTGTAAATTGGTTATTGGCAACTGTAATATTAGAATATTGTTTTCTAAGTTGAACAGTAGTTGTAGTTACATCTAAACTCTCAAGATTATTATGTCCTACGGGAGTTAAAAGACTATTTTGATTTGTGTCAAAACTAGTTTTACGAAGAACTATATCATTTACATCAAGTGATCCAGCAATTAAACCATCTAAAACACCACCATTACATACTCCAGTAACAGATGCAATACCAGCAAGGTTTAATTTAGATCCATCAGTAGATACTCCAGTAACTCTGTTAAATCTAGGTACTGTTTCGCCAGGCACAGTGTAACTTACAATATTATTAGAAGTTATTATTCCAACAAAATTTTGACCAGCTGATGTAATAATTCCAGCATTTCCACTTGTATTACTTAATCTTAAATTTCCAGAAATTAAATTAGTTAATTTAGTTCCAGCATCTAAAGAAACATCAGCTTCAAATGTTGATACACCAACAGCACTCTTTAGTGATTTAATATCATTAAATCCAAAACTATCAACTTTAGTAATAACTCTACCATCTTGAACACCGTTAATTATAATTGATTCATCTTTTATAAATTTACCATTTACATCAATCAAACTAAAATCAGTAACATTTGTTCCAGCAGATTTAACAAATCCTATCGCACCACTTCTTGAACCTTGTATGTGATCTGCAACGGACAATGATGTAATCGCAGTTCCTACTTTTACATTTGTAAATGTTTTAATATCAAATAAACGAGTTTCATATGTTGTTGTTTCATTTACATAACTTGCAGATTGTGCTTTAAAATCATAAAGTCTTGCAAGACCTATCTCAGATCCACTATCACCTCTTCTTTTATCAAGTAAAGATACAGTTGCAGTTGTTCCTATTCCTAAACTTGGAGAACCAAAAACATTGTTTACAAATAAAGGATCACCAGTTTCATAAGCTATTGATTCTTGTTCAATAGTTTTAGTTGTTCTTGGTTTTGAAACATCTATAAAACTGGTAGCAATTTTTTCAATCGCATATCCCTTAACATATGCTCTTCCTGGCGATACTTGCATCACCATTAAATCATCAGATGGAATATTACCTTGATTTGTTTCTTGTTCTGGGCTATAAATTCCTTTATTTCCTATCGAGTCATTTAATGATTCTTTTGCAAATAGTTCAAAAGGTTTTACATAATAATCTCCAGACTCGTCATAAGTTCTTTTAGCTAATCTATCATTTAAAAGATTATACTGGGTATCTTTAACAAAAGTTTGTAACTCTCCACCTTGAACACGAGCAATTTCAATAAAGTTTTGATCATTTGTCTCATCAAGAGATTTCTTCATCAAACTAATACTTATTTGAAGACGATCAGCGCCTGGAGCAGCAAAGTTTGTAAATCCAGATGCATTATCATTTAGAGATTCATCTTCATCAGCACTAATAAAATCTTCTTGAACATCAAACCCAATTCTATATGAAGGAAACTCACTATATTGATCTAATATTAAAGTTTCACTTTGAACCTGAGCAAAAGTTCCACGAATAAAATATACACCCTCCCCTATGGACATCGCAGATCCAACTGCGGTTGCTCCAAAAGCTAAAGTATTTGCAAATGATTCGCCCGCAGCGATAACACTTGCACCATAAACAATATCCTTATTTGCAAATAAACTTTCACCATCTTCAAATGTCTCTGTGGTAAAGTCATCACCAGATTTTTCATATTTAATATAAAATGTTAGATTACCTCTATCAGAATCTTCTTTTGATAATATTTTTTTAATTGTCGCCGTTACACCTGATCTCGCACCTGTTATTCTTAATCCTACTAACTGATTTGTATATAATGATACTGGAATACCTAGAAACGCATCTTCAATTTGAACACATGTAAAATTATTATCGTAACTTAGATTGCCTGGAATTACCTTTGAACCCTCTTTAAAAAAGTGAGTACCAAATTGTTCAATCTGATTCTGTAGAATCGACTGTAAAGTACTTAGTTCCCTTGCCTGAACTGGAGATCCTGGCTTGAAGAGAACTCTGTAAAAATTTTTATTCTTATCAAAATCGTCAAAGTATGGCGATACGTTTAGATTGGTTTCCTGTGGCATGATTCTTTAAAATTCCAGTACGATCTTGATGTCTTCTTTCTGTTGTGAACTGCGAGTAACAGCAGCTCTGTTATCAACGTAAATGATATCACCGCTATATTTTTCAACCTCTGGGTTAGCAACACCTTTCACAAAACTCATTCCTAAATTGTAAGTCCTACTATTTATTGAGGTAGAAAGACCAGGCGATAGGGAAGTTCCGAAATTGGTATCTATATTTAGATTGTTTGTTCCACCAAACACTGTTGTTCCAGCACCAGTTGCAGGGTCAGCATTAAATCTGAATAATTCGTACCCATATGAAGGTGCAGTTCCGTCTGTAGATATTGCAAGTCTACGATCTTGCCAATACTTAAGAACTCCAGTTGTAGCGTCATAATTTATGACTCTACCAACAGCTGTTGAACCAATACCAATTTCTTGAGTAACCTCTGCATCAGATGTAAAGGTTGTAGTCGTTGATCCAGCACCAGTAAGTTTCAATGCATAAACAGCACTCGCTTTTGATAGTGTGAGTTTATTATCAGAACCAAAAGCAAGAGGATCTCTACAAAGTCCCACACGAGCAAACTGATTTCCTACAATAAAATCAGGGTTTGATGCGTCATTTTCTAAACGAGAATATATTAGAACACGGTTTGCACCCAATTCTTTATATACGTCAGCACCATGTCCATCTTGAGGTGGAATGATAACGTTAAAAGCAGCGTCAGTAGAACCTGATGGGTTTGTTAATCCAACATCACTTAATCCAACTGTTCCAAATGTATAATTAGAACCACCATTAGTTATTTCAACAGAATCAATCTTACCAGCAGCGTTTACAACTACAGAACATCTACCACCACTTCCATCACCGTTGATTGGAACATTGTTATAAGTTGCAGCAGTTCCATAACCAACACCACGATTAGTAATACTAACTATCTTTAACTGTCCACTAGTGGCAGCATTATTTCTAACTGCAGCAACATCATTATTACTTGACCAATTTTGTGGTAGAGGTATGAAACTTGTTGAATCAAACTTAATAATACTATTTGGATCAATCGTAAAGAGATACTTCCAAATATATCCGTCTCCAGAAGCACCAGCAGATCTTGGTTCTAAATCTGTGAATAATGGTTCATCAAGAGATGGTCTTCCAGATGTGTTTTCTGGATTAGTTCCATTTTGTAAACAAACATAAACTCTATAGTTTTGATTCATTACATAATAATTTGTGTCATACAAATTAGTTGAACTAGTTTGTGGAGACAAATTTGATCGAGAATAATCATCTCGATACATTTCATATGTTGTACCTGATGACCAAGTTATTTTTCTAACAACCCTTGCAATATCATCTGAATTCAACTTCTTGAGTGCGATCATTGTATCCCAATAATCTCTTTCCTCACTAAAAGAATCTTTTGGTGATGGTGGATTTTCACTCCAATCTGATTGAAAATCTGCTGGGTTAGGAAGACCAATCCACGCATAATAACTATTCGTAGTTGAAGCTATCCCCGCTACAAAATTCTCAGAGTTTAATATTCGCAGTTGATCAGTTATAATTGCTGACATTTTATCAATGACTTTTTGTTTTTATTTATATTAAGAATAGGACTCTTTTAAATCACTAGTTCTAATGATTATTGGGCCAGTCTTAATTCCTGTGATACCATCATTGGTGATTGCTGTAAATGCACTAGTATCTTTCTTAACAAAGTCGTGCAAACGACCCCATGAGAATTTACCAAATGATCCACTTCCAATACCAATACCTTCAGTTGAACTAACACTTACAGTTACTCTTCTCAGAGCAGTCGCACCAATACCAAGAGCAGGCCCTTGTATAGTTTTAGCACTATGCACCTTGTATATATTATCTAGGAAGGAAGTTCCAATTCCTACTGTTGTAATTCCAATTGGATTATCATATGATGTTAAACCACTTCCTACATTACTATCAAACACAGTAAAGTAATATCCAGATGCAATACCACTTACAGTTACAGCAGTTCCCACTACTGATGTGTCACGAAGAACAGATCCTTTTGGAATAAACAAGTCAAACTGCAATGCTGTTCCAATTCCAGCAACAGTTGATGTTCCAATTCCAACCACTTCACCAAAATCACCCTGATATTTAATACTTGATAATTGATCTTGAGTAACTGCTTCTGGTTCAACCATGACTAATGGTGGACTTGTATGAGTATATCCAAATCCAGCGTATGTAACTGTAATCGCAGATATTGTTCCAGCAGCAGACACAGTTGCATCCGCAGTTGCATTTCCAGATGTTGTACCAATTCCAGCAGTAATTGTACCGATTCCAGCAGTAACTCCGATAGAAACTTTTGGTGCAACGGTATATCCTGATCCACCATCAGATATTACTACACTAGTTATTGAACCACCAGCAGAGACAACAGCTGTTGCAGCAACTCCAGTTTTAGATGTACGATCAAGAATTAAAACTTTTTGTTTAACTTCAACAAGATCATCTAATTGACTAAACATTGGAACTGCTGTGTCCGTAAACACCTCACTTGAACCAGCAGATACACTCTTAATAATGTACGCTGTTGGTCTAATATTAGGTTCTAATTCAACTCTATCTTTACCAATTCCTATGTTGTTTACAAATACATCTTGTGTTTGTTTCTTCCAAGTGACTGGTCTTTCAAGTGTTCTGATAGTTGTAATTCCAGCCTTAACGTAAGTGTTTGTAGTTACTGTATCAGAAGTTGTGATACCTGTAACTGTTCTTGGTTCTTGTTGGAATGCCTCATCTAAACCAACGTCAGGATATTTATTGATTGTTAGTTTATCACCAGTTTTTACTGTTTCTAAAATATCAACCTCTAACACATCATCATCAGATGCACGATAGTAATAAATTCTTAATTTATCGTCTGCTTTAGGAGCTTCGGAGAATGTAATTTGAGATCCACCACTATAAACATAACTTTCATTAGGAACTTGAAGTATATCATTTAAGAATATCAAAGTATTATCTGCAACTTTAATTGGAGATCCTTTTGCAGATCTTATAGTGATTGGTGTTTCAACTGCACCAATAGTTTTAGTTATTGGGAATGATTTTCTATCACCATCAAATAGACTTTCAAAACTATTTAATTTTTCTAACTCACCAAATGTAAATCCAGCAAAACTATCATTAAATGTATCAAGAACAGTTAACTGGAAAGTTTTGAACGAAGATCCAGCATCTGCGTCAGTTGGAATACCAGCTTGACCCCCTGTTTCCAATGTAAGAACATCATCAATTTTATAATTGTATCCAAAATTAGTGATTTGGAAACTAATTATACTTGTTGCGGCACCAACACGGACTGAGACTGATGCACCAATACCTGTTGAACTACCAACCAATCTCATGTTTTCATAGTTGAGTGGTTTTTCAAATTCAAGAACTGGAGGAGTTACAGAAGTAAATCCAGAACCTCCGCCATTTGTAATAGTAACAGATGTAACTATACCAGCAGATACGTTAGCAGTTCCAATGGTCACAATGCCAGAACTACCACGAGCTCTAACTAAAATATTAGTTTGAAGTCCAACTCGATAACCAGAACCACTGTTTCCAATTGATACAGATTCAACAGTTCCAGCAGCAGATACAATTGCAGTTCCACCAGCAGCTACTAAAGGTTGATATCCAAAGTTTGTAGTTTCTCCAACAGAAACAATGATACCACCTCTAGGAACTGATGATATGTTAACATCATAATTATTAGTTGCTCCAACACCTGTGAAACTCACAGAGGTAATACCAGCAGTTTCAACGATATTATAATCATCATTTGGATTCTGGAATATTTCATTTAAGAGAATCACACCTGTATTTGTTGCAAATCCAGTTACATTTGAACCACCAGACTTTAGAATAAAGTTAGTAGCAATTCCTGTAAACTGTTCTTCCACAGTATCAAATACATAGTTATCTGTGTAAGTTTCTTGTGTTCCGCCAGGAATTCCAGTTCGAGTAAAGACTCTACCAGCAAACGTAGACGTAGTTGTTAAACCAGCTGGGCCTTTTGATCCTTTAGGTGGATCTGTAAAGTTAATTGTATCCTCAACAATTTGATAGTTACCTAAGAACTTAGTAACTGTATCACCAGCACTATGATTTGCGATTGCAGAATTAAGTCTTCCTCTTCTTACAAGTATTCTATTTGTAGATCCAATACCAACAGTATCAATCTTCATGAACTCATCATTAACCTTAATTGTATCACCTGAGAAGAATGACGATATACCAGTTATCGTAATAAAGTCTGTCTCTAACGCTGCATCAAATGATAGTTTAACATTTACAGGAGATTGTATAACTGGACTTTGAATATTATTATCAAGAGTTATCAAAGCCTTAGAGTTAAGATTCTTTGAGGTAAATGAATGAGTTGTTCCAACTCCAACAGCTGACACATCAATTACTTTTGGAATAGCTTGAAGTGCCTCAGCTGCTGTTCTTGAAACTTTAAATTTATTTTCTGCAAGTTTAACTGCAAATACCGTAGATGGTAATTTAGTGGTGACACCGATTCCACTAATGGCTGTTGCTGCAATACCGATACTCATTGTTGTACCAGCACCAGTTGGTGTATAGGTTAACTCTTCACCAGTCTGGAAGAAGTGATTATTGACTATAAATGTATTATCTGTGACATCAACTACAGCAGTGTCCGATGAATCAAATGTCTTATGGAATATTGGATCTCCACTGTGTTTCAATGGGAATGAGAACTTGATATCATTCTCTGTTCCAGTGTATGAACCCTCAGCAGATTTTAATCTTGAATTTGTAAATGTAACAAAACCAACTCCACCAGTTCCAGTTTCTGTAAAGTTTCTTTGGAATACTTTAGTTGTAATTGCTGTGCTAGCTGGAGGAGTTAGACGAAGTTCAATATCACCACCAGAAGCTGTTGAATAACCAACACCAATAACCCCAAGACCAGATGTTGAGGTTTCGTTTGTAGAGAAGTTATCTATGTAACCAAACTCTGTAAAGTAAGGATTAGTGCCATCATGAATTGCAGTTACCTGAGTGACAGCATACTTATCATTTGTTGTATCATGTATTTCAATTAATGCGTCAAAGGCAGTATATGTATTTGAATTAATTCCACTAATTCTTGTGGCTTGTGGAGTTCCTGTTGCTGCGATATTAGTGGTTGTGGATAGTAACTCTGTCAATGATATCGTTGTGCTTCCAATACCTGTTGCAGTTGAACCTATGGATGTTTGGTGAACTCTCATCGTTACACCAATTCCAGTCTCAGGTGTAAAGTAGACACTCGTGATTCCAGACCTAACATCTGCACCAAATGTTCCAAGACCTACACTCGGAGCGTTAGTTCCAGATATATTATCATTGATCATCTGTGCATAATCTAAGAGATAAACCTCTTCACTATCGTTCAATACAACTAACTCGTTTATTTGAGTTCTCTCCTGACCACCTAATTCTTGTGTTTGAACAAGTAATTTAGTTGTTGTAACCGCAGTGGTTCCAAATCCTACAACTTGAACTGGAGATGGATCTGTGGAACCAATACCAGTTGATGAAGATATAATGCTGACACCAACTCCAACATTTATCTCAGTTCCAATATCTCCTTCAGCTGCAACTGTATTTTTAAATGTTTCTTGTGCAAATATTCTTAATGAATAGTTATTAAATTTAGATTTTGCTGGAACAAATCTTAGGTTTCCTGTTGTTCCTGTTATTGCAAAATCAAAATCACCAAGATCGATAGATGTTTCTACACGACCAAACTTCATCATGTAACCGATAGATCTATCATGAAGTAAGTTAACCTGAATTATTTCTTTTTCACCTGAAAATCTGGTATCAAAGAGTAAAACATAGAACTTAACACCATCAACTTCATCGATGTCAAAAGCAAAAATATCAGAGAATGCAGTCGCACGAGGTAAGTCATTGAACTGAGAACTAACACTATCAATTGAGATTGCTCTGTTTGTTCTAGACTCAATATAATCTGTTAGAATCTTATTACCAAAGTTTATTTCATCAGAGGCAAACTGACCATTAATATTCTTAGAGTTTTCTGTAACCAAATCAAAATCATATGAGTTATGAAGAGATTCATTCTCACTTATTAAATCTGTAACAACCACAGCTACGGCAGTACCAACACCCACAGATGCATTTCTTCGATTCTTATCATCTGTAGAAGCCGTTGATACGACACTTACATCTGCAAAATTTCTAAATCCAACAACGTGACCTAAACTATTAACTGGATCTTTCCATGTATCATAATCGATTTCACTTCCCAATGAATATGAAAATGTTTGATAGTAATCATTATCTGCAAGTTTTTGTAACTCAGTGTTTAGCTTTCCAGTATCTTTTCTGAATCCACTTCTAAATTCTGAGTTAGAATCAATATTGAAAACAGAATTAAATTTTGATGTCTGTTCAATTAGTGCGATAGATTTTGAAGATGCTCCATTAATTGATTCTCCAACTTTAAAAGTATCATTTGAAAGAACTTTTAGATACTTATTATTTTCATTCCATGCAACAACTGTTCCCTCTTTATCACCTGTGCTTACAGTTTCACCGACACTAAATTGATTTGTTTCTACACTAATACTAAATTGTGCAATATTTTCAAAAGGTATTGCTTGTCCAGATG
>VTLG01004661.1_pt1 | contig 16007 bp, 16 predicted proteins | sample 4694571 | NCBI WGS metagenome assembly VTLG01 (sample SAMN12604809, study PRJNA352737) | marine metagenome | biome: ENVO:00000447; feature: ENVO:00000209|ENVO:00000569|ENVO:01000036; material: ENVO:00002151; isolation source: viral sequences binned using virsorter ...
GAGTACGTAGATGAAAGCGGAGATAAAGTTGTATTCTCTGCTGGTAATAATAAAGTATTTACAGGAACCAGTACGTTAACTGACGTAACACCTAGCGGGTACACGCCTACAGCAAACAACTGGAAGATAGTAAACTTTAACAACCATGCTTACTTTTTTCAGAGAGGACATGAGCCGCTAATTTATACCGACGAATCTGGCTCTGGTGTTTTAGACAACATTGGCGACCATTCGCACGCTACAGGTACAGCACCACAAGGTAACGAAGCCTGTGCTGCTTTTGGTAGACTTTGGGTAGCTGACGTTACAGGAAACAAGCATACGCTGTTTTTTAGCGACAGTTTGAACGGACACGCCTGGACAGGGGGTAGCTCTGGCTCACTAGACTTGACTACAGTTTTTCCTGAAGGGTTTGATGAAATAGTTGCTATTAGAGAGTTTAATAACTTTCTAGTTATTTTTTGTAAGAGAAGTATTTTAATTTACTCTGGCGCTGCTTCTCCATCTAGTATGACACTATCTGATGTTATTACAGGTATTGGATGTATTGCTAGAGACAGTGTACAGGCCATAGGCACAGATTTAATTTTCTTATCTGACTCTGGTCTTCGTAGCTTAGGTAGGACTATTCAAGAGAAGTCTAACCCTATCGGCAACGTGTCTAAGAACGTAAGAGACACAATGATGATTTCGGTTGACGCAGAAACAAAAAACATCAAGTCTGTGTACAGCCCAGAAGAATCTTTTTATCTTTTGTTCTTACCTACGTCCCTTGAAGTTTTTGTGTTTGACATGAGAGGCGCACTTGAGGACGGCAGCTACAGGGCTACAACATGGGTAGGGGTGACTGTTCTATCGGGTGCCAGGTTAACGGACGGAACAATATACCTTGGGAGTGCAAAAGGTATAAACGAATACGACGGGTTTCTGGATGACACAGACTCCTACGTAATGAAGTATTTTACAAATCCTATGTCTTTTGGTGATCCTTCAAGAATTAAAATGTTGAAGGAAATATCTTTTACAGTCATAGGTGGCTCAGGTAGCCAGGTAGTTGGCAACTGGGGTTATGATTATACTGAGGGCTACAGTAAGCAAGCGTTTACCGTAGCAACAAGTTTAATCGCAGAATATGGCGTCTCTGAGTACAATGTCAGCACCTCTGAATATAGTGCAACTATTGTAATTGACGTAGCTAGGGTAAAAGCTACAGGCTCAGGCAAAGTCGCCACTATTGGAATAGAAGCAACAATCAATGGTGGTGCTATGTCAATACAAGAGTTAAACACTGAAGCAATTTTAGGTAGACTAATCTAATGAGTAATTACACAAAAACAACAAACTTTGCAACCAAAGATTCTTTACCCTCTGGCAATGCTAATAAGATTGTCAAAGGCACAGAAATTGATACAGAGTTTAATAACATTGCAACTGCTGTAGCAACTAAAGCAGATACTGCTGGCCCTACGTTTACTGGCACAGTCACTATACCTACAGCGGATATTAACGGCGGTGCTGTAGACGGTACGACTATTGGCGCGGCTAGTGCTTCCAGCATCGTAGGCACAACCATTGTAGCAAACACCAGCATCAACATTGCGGGTGACGGCGCTACTGTGACTGGCATCAAAGATGAAGACGATATGTCTTCCAACAGTGCTACTAAACTAGCTACTCAACAGTCAATCAAGGCATACGTAGACAGTCAATTAACTGCACAGGACTTAGATGTTACTGACGGTTCGTCCAGCATTGACATTGACTTAGATAGCGAGTCTCTGGGCATTCTAGGCGGTACAGGGATTGATTCTACTGCGTCAGGCACTGGAGTAACCCTAGCAATAGACAGCACCGTAGCGACCCTTACAGGCTCTCAGACGCTGACTAATAAGACCCTGACTGCTCCTACGCTTACAGGAACAGCAGTTGTAGCTTCTTTAGACATCTCAGGTGACGTAGATGTTGACGGTACGTTAGAAACTGACGCACTGTCGATTAACAGCACTACAGTAACCAGTACAGCCGCTGAGCTTAATATCTTGGACGGCGTGACTGCTACTGCCTCTGAGCTTAACATTTTAGATGGTGTCACGTCTACTACTGCTGAATTAAACATTTTAGACGGAGTTACTAGCACCGCTGCTGAGCTTAACATTTTAGACGGTGTCACTAGCACTACAGCAGAACTAAATATCTTAGATGGTGTTACAAGTACAACCGCTGAGTTGAATATCCTTGACGGTGTTACAGCAACTGCTTCTGAGTTAAACATAATGGACGGGGTTACTGCAAGCACAGCAGAACTAAACATTATGGATGGCGTTACGTCTACCACTGCTGAGTTGAATATCCTTGACGGTGTTACGTCTACAGCAGCAGAGCTAAACATCCTAGACGGCAAAGCATTTCTTGATGAAGACGATATGTCTTCCAATAGTGCTACAGGTATTGCTTCGCAGCAATCTATTAAGGCTTATGTAGATGCACAAATTACTGCTGAAGATTTAGACTTCCAAGCAGACTCTGGTGGCGCACTGAGCATAGACTTAGATTCAGAGACTCTGACGTTTACTGGTGGCACTGGTATTGATACTAGCGGCTCTGGTAACGCTGTGACCTTTGCTATTGACAGTACAGTAGCAACACTCACTGGCTCACAAACGCTCACCAACAAGACGCTGACAAGCCCAGACATAAATACGCCCGACATAGATGGCGGCACCATTGATAACACAGTTATTGGTGGAACAACGGCAGCGGCGGGTAGTTTTACGACTGGGGCGTTTAGCGGCAACGTGTCTCTAACAGGCTCTGGCAATACAACCGTCTCAATAAACACTGGCAACAACTCTGGCGATAACAGCCAGATTAAATTTGGTGACAGTGCTGACGATGATGTTGGTCAGATAAACTATGACCACGGCACCAACGCCATGCAGTTCAGAACCAACGGGGCGTCTAATACGCTCATTCTGGACAACGGCGGCAACGTGGGCATCTCAACTAGCGACCCAAAAAGCACGTTAGAAGTAAAAGGCACCTTTGGTGCTCCAGCAACGTCGGGATTTGCTGCGGGGTTTATCCAAAGATTTAGTCAAACGTCAGGTGTTGGTTGTTTGGATGTTGGCTTTGGCGACCCGTATTCATGGCTTCAGTCCAGAGCATCTAACAACTACGCCACTAATTTTGCTTTAGTTTTGAACCCTAATGGCGGCAACGTGGGCATCGGGACTAGCAGCATTACTTCTGGCTTCAAACTAGAAGTGACAGGCGATGCCAGATTTGGTGACGCTGTCGGAGATGATGCGGTGGAGCTAGGTTGGTCATCGGGTGGCTCTGTTGGCTTCATCCAGGCATACGACAGAGGTGCCAGCGCCTTTCGTGATTTGAGTATCAATAACGCGGTCACGGTATCGAGTAGCGGCAACGTGGGCATAAATAAATCACCCGCCTCTACGGTAAAATTAAGTGTTAGCGCCCAAACAACTGCCACCAATTCCTATGGTTTGGAAGTCACTAACGCCAGTCAAAACACAAGATTTTTGGTTGATGGCGTTGGTAGTTCTTTTTTCTACAAATCAGACAACACCCAGGGAATGAAGTTCGATGCCAGCAACGGAATCGTCGCTATGGGATCGTCGTCTCATGCAGATGATAACCTTTATTTAGTACGCTCAGACGCTGGTAAGCAGCTTCGTTTTTACAGAGGTAGTACGGAGTGTGGCAGTGTTGCCGCTTTGAGTAGCGCGGGTATCGTCATTGCCGCGCCTAGTAATAGCGGTGCTGGTTTAGCTTTTAACGATAACGCTAACATAGTTTATCCCGCACAGACTCAAAGCGGAGCCGCAGCCGTCGCAGATAATGCGATTGACCTCGGCACCGGCGGTGTAAGGTTTCAGGATGTATTCGCTACTAACGGCACCATCCAAACCTCTGACCGTGATGAAAAGCAAGACATAGAAGCATTATCCGACGCAGAGCAGCGCGTGGCAGTTGCGGCCAAAGGTTTGCTACGCAAGTTCCGCTGGAAGTCTGCTGTCGAAGAAAAGGGCGACGATGCCCGTATTCACTTTGGAATCATCGCACAAGATCTACAGGCAGCGTTTGAAGCAGAAGGCTTAGACGCAGCGCGGTATGCGATGTTTTGTTCAGACACTTGGACTGACGAAGAAACAAACGAAGAACGTACACGGCTTGGTGTGCGCTATTCAGAACTTTTAGCGTTCATCATTTCAGCAATTTAAGGAGAATAACTAATGGCAGTTACATGGCGCATAAGCACCCTTGACCGACAACTGGTTGATGGGGCGCACACAGATGTGGTCACCGTAATCCACTGGGACGTTACTGATAGCGAGACAGTCGAGGGCGTAACGTACTCAGGCCGTTGCTACGGCACTGTTTCACTTGCCGAGCCAGGTGAGTCGTTCACACCGTATGCCGACATAACTGAAGAACAGGCCATTAGCTGGTGTAAAGCAGCTATTGGTGATGACCAGGTAACGGCTTACGAAACGTCAGTGGCGAATCAAATCGAATTAGAGAAAAACCCTGTAACTGGGACTGGAGTTCCCTGGTAGGAGTGAAAACAAGCATGACTGCACGTACTGAAATGGAAGTAGCTTTAGAGGCCTTAGAACGCATTGCTGAACATGAGAAAGAATGTGGTGAACGATGGGCTGAAGCTGTAGTAGAGTTACGTGAACTCCGTAAGGTGGCTGACAGTCATGCAGCCAGGTGGGAAAGACTGGCATGGCTTGTTGTTACTGTGGTAGTTACAACAGCAGCAACAGTAATAACAAGTTTATTGATATAGAGAGATAACAATGTCAAACGGAACAGGATTCTTTAGTAATATACTGTCTGGCTTAGGCAATATAAACCTTGGAGATTTAGCCTCGACAGGTTTGAACATTGCCGCTGTAACTGACGCAATGGGCAGACTTAGTGGTATAGGAGAAGGTTTAGCTGAAGGGGCCAGGCGGATAGGTAGCGAAGCACAAGAAGCAAGCCAATTTCAGCCCTTTACTATAACCACAGGTTTTGGTGGCGTAAAAGCAACACCTGAAGGTGGCTTTACGACTGAACTGTCTCCGCAGCAGCAAGCTAGGCAAGATGCTCTCTCAGGCATCACAGGGGGGCTTCTAGGGGGCTTTACAGGCGCTCAAGTGCCAGATGTATCGGGTATACAGAGACAAGCCCTAGAAGGCACTACAGGCGCTCTGACAGGGGCTATGGCTCCTAGAGAAGCTAGAGTAGCAGATGTCTATGAGCGTATACGAGCCACTCAGCGCCCTGAAGAAGAAAGACAAAGGATAGCACTGCAAGAACAGCTACAAGCACAGGGACGCACAGGGCTGCGCACAGCACAGTTTGGTGGCGCTCCTGAGCAGTTCGCGCTAGCACAGGCTCAAGAAGAAGCTAAGAACAGAGCAGCGTTAGCGGCAATACAGCAAGCAGGGGCAGAACGAGAGCAAGACCTAGCGACTGCACAAGGTTTGTTTGGTTTAGGTACTACTGCTGCTGGCCTTCCTGCTGCACTCCAAGCCGCACAGTTGCAGAACATTGGTTCAGGGTTAGGGCTAGAGTACGCACCAGAGCAACAACTGCTGTCAACATTGACCCCTGCTATAAGTCTATCTGACCTTGTAGGAAGGGGAGCAAGGCAGGGTGCTGGGTTTGTTTCTGAAGCGGGTATGTCTGGATTAGAAGCATTAGGACAAACTGAGCTTGCCAGGGCTAACATTCTTAGAGACCTTTATACTTCACTGTTAAGTGCTGGCGGTCAAGCAGCTTCTGGTAACGCAACAGCGGGGCTATTTTCAGACATCTTTGGTGGAGAGACCCTCGGTAGCCTGTTTGGTAGTATTTTTGGAGGTGAAGGCTAATGGCAAGATTTAGTCCAGGGCTTTTAAGCTCTATAAGAGATTTTGGTTCTTCTTTGACTTCTTCGCAAGTTGACGCAACTGGCGCTCCTGCAAGCCTTGGCGGTATGTTGGCACGTAATGTTGGCGGTTTGCTTGGTAGGGACATGAGGACTCCACAGCAAAAACTACAGGCAGTAATGGCTGAAGGTATGGAAACTCCTGAACAAGAACTAAGAGTTTTGTCAGAGTATGCTAAACTCGACCCTGTGCGTGGAATACCTTTACTTCAGGCTGCTCAACAAAGAATTAGAAACCAAGCAGCAGCAGAGGTAGAAAACACCAGGATAGAAAATCAAAGAGTAGCTTTGTTTGAACGAGCAGCTAGCTTAGGTTTAGAAATGGGGCCAGAGATACAGAACGCTGCTCCTGAAGAACTTGTAGAGATTGCCAAAGAACTTAGAAACAGGCAGATTGAATTATCTACTAGAGGTGACGATGACAAAGCTGTAGAGGCTTTGGCTGCAACAGTAGGAATTACTCCTGTAGACATACAAGCACAGTACGGCGACAACCCACCGTCATTTGAAGAAATGAAAACAATCGTAGAGCGAGGGGACAAAGGCACTATAAAAGCATTTGTACCTGTAGGCGGCGGGGGTGCTAAGATGTACTCTGTGCTGGGCAATAAAGTTCTGATTGACGGTAAGTGGGTTAGAGCAAGTGATGCGGGTTTAGCTCCTGCTCCACAACAGGTGCAGACACAAGAACTTGACGGTATCTTTGATAGGATGCCGGACAGTATGAAAGACCTTGTAAACGAAACAGTAACTAACACAATTAAAGCGGGTAGTGAAGCATCAGATACTTTAGCAGAAAACGCTAGAGCGCAACAGCTTCTTGATGATGGTATATTTAGTGGACTAGGGGCTAATGCAAAAGTAGAATTAGCTAGATTGGGTTCCTTCTTTGGTATCGACACCCCCACTTTAGAGAACACACAGGCATTTGCGCTAGAAAGAGCAGCTAAAGTTGCTGACATCATACAAGCATACGGTGCGGGTACTGGCCTATCAGACGCTGACCGTGAGTTTGCATTGGCTCAGGCAGGAACGCCTACGCTAGAAGTAGGAACACTGCAAAGAATGTTACGTATAGAAAAACAAGTTGCAGAGTTTCAGCTAAGCAAAACAAAACAAATGCTTGATGAAGCTGTCAAAACAGGTCTTTTGACTCCAGAGGCAGTGCGTCTTCTTGATTTAGGCAGAGGCTCTGTACCTATGCCTCAAAGAACAGGCCCAAGTCAGCGATCTTTACAATATATCCAGTAGGTTAACATGGCGCAATACACTAGACAACAGCTAATAGATGCACACAACAGAGCCATAGCTGCACAAGACTTTGATGCTGCTGATGAACTGGCGGGTATGCTTGATGCTATGGCAGAGGAACCTGTGCAAGAGCCTGATGGCCCAATGTTGCCTAACATTACAGCAGCATTAGAGCGAGGCGGCGAGCGTCTGTCTGCACTATCTGGAACGCCAGAAGAACGCGCTGCTGGAATGCAACCAGGAGTTGCTAGGGCTGCTTCTGAACTTATTGGAAGCACAGGAGATCTTTTAATTGCAGGGTTTCAAGACTTAACGCCTGATATGTTACAAGATTCTGTAGCCAGCGCAGTAGAGGGTCTTACGGCTACAGCTAAAAAGATTGCTGAACCTGTAACTAAATTAGCAACAATAATGGGGGAGACTGAAATAGCTCAGGACATCCTAAATACAATGCAGAAAAGCTGGTCAACGCACCTAGAACGTAAAAAACAAGACCCTGAATATGCTTATGTGGCTAGAGAGCTTGAATCTTTAATAGATGTAGCAGCAGTTGTAGCACCGCCTACAAAAATAAAACCTATTTTACCAGAAGATTCGGGGCTAGTAGATACAGGAATGGGCTTAGTTAGGGGTGGGCGTAAACAGCAGATAGGAGAAAGAAAAGAGCTTGTTGCTGAGGCACTAAAACCAGTAGATGGTTTTGGTCAAGGGACAACCTACACAAAAGGGTGGCTAAGTAAAAAATCTTACGATCCTAGTGCAGAAGAAATTGAAATGATTGATGTTGTTTCAAGCATACCTGAGTTTGACCCTAAAGCTACATTTATTGATAACTACAACGTCATTGAAGACTACATTGGCAGACAGGCCAATCAACTAAAGACAGGCATAACCAGGGCTGGAAACCCTCAAATAGACCTAGATGAACTTGTAAAAGACATAAGAACAAGAGCATTAGCTGGTCTTGAAGATGAAGTGTACAATAGAAAAGGCAAGGCTCGTAAGATAGAAGAACAGTTGCGTTTGTTTGTCGAAAGAGCGGGTAACGGTACAGCTTTGGAAGTTCTTGAGGCTAGACAGGCTCTTGATAGGGCGCTAAAGAAAGATCAAAGATCAGAACAAGATGTTATCGCTACACCGTCTAAGGCTGGGCGTAGGGCTATCTCAGAGGCGGTACACGATGCCATAGCAAACAACGTACCAGATGTAGCTGTAAAGGATTTACTACGAAAGCAAGCACTGTCATACAGAGCATTGGACGTTGTTGACGAAAAGCGTAGATTAGAGTTTGACACAGTAATATCCAGAGCAGGGCAGAACCTTAGCCGTGCGGGTGTAAACTTACCAAGAAACCCTGCCAGCCAAGTAGCCACAGGATATGCAGCAGCAAACATTGTACAGTCAGGTGTTTTCCCGTATCTTGCAGCAGCAGGAGCAGCCGCTAGCGCAGTATACGGTGCGTCTAAAGCAGCAATGTCTCCTTCAACTAAAAAGTTTGTAGGGCTTATGATAAACTCCATAGACAAGGCGCTAAAAGCGGGTAGGGGAAGTGCAGAATTAGCAGCACAACTACGAGCAGACAGGGCTATACTTGTGTCTGTCCTACAGGACACTCGTTTTGATGAAGAAGATGAAGTAGAGGAAACAGAGTAATGGCACAGTTCCGTAGCGGCAGTTCTCTGAAGAAGTATATAGCCGACACAGAATGGGCAAAAGACCGCAGAGAGACAGAGCGCAAGTATCAAGCTGGTGAGATAACTGACGTAGAAAGAGGCTTTAGTAACGTAGCTGGGTCAGTAGAGGCGCTTCTAACGCCTGTAAACTACGCTCTTGAGGGTATGTTTGGGATGCTGCCTGAAGTAGTGCAGGAGACCATATCAGAGACCGCACAGGACGTAGGAGAAGCCGTACAAGAAACCTCTCTGTTTCAGGCTGGCGCAGAGCTAGCCAGGGAAAACCCAAGGACTGCTGCTTTGCTTGGCGACGTAGGTACGATAGCTGGTGTAGTCCCAGCAGGAAGAATACTGAAAGGCGCTGCAAATCAAGGTGCGAGCAGAGTGCCTACAATGCTTGAGGGTTTCTATGGGTTCAACGTCGGTGGGCCACAGAAGGCTTTAGCGGCAGGAAGGGGTGTATTAAAAGCGTTCCCTCAAACAGTGTCTGATGTTTTTAATCCTAGAGCGATAGCAACTGAAAGAGTTACAGGTGTCCCATTAGCTAAAGCAAAGGGAGAGATAGGGGCAGGAAAAAGAAAAGGCGAAGAAAGTTTTGGTTCCGCTATAACAACAGCAAACATTTCTAAGCAATCAGGCAAAGGGCCAGCAAAGTTTATTGAAGAAGGGCCAATAGGTGTAACAGACAGAATAGCAATACTGCCAGCTACAGACTCAGCTTCAGTTAAAAAACAGTTATTTGGTAAAGGTGTAAACATTTCTTATGACGTTCCTGAAGTAGTGCAGAACAGAGCAATAAATCACCTGTATGATCCTAAAGTATGGGGATTTGAGCCAAGTAAAACAGAAATGGTAATAAAAAGACCTGGGGGTGTTCAGCAAATAGCTAACGAAGCTAGAGCAGGACAAAAGAAAGGCGCTATTCCTCTGAAAATGCTTACACAAGCAAAAGTAAAAGTAGGCGAGGCGGCTAACAAAAAGAAAATAGAGACAGAAGGTTTCCCTACTTTTTTAAGAAAAACAAAAAATAAAACTTTAGAAGAATCGAACAGAAAAGATTTACTAGAGTATTACGCATCAAAAAACATAAAGGTTAAAACAGGCTCTAAAGGAGACCCCCACATATATTTAAGTTCTTCTCATAACTCTGAGTCAAAAGAGTTAGGCGGTGTCAATGATTTTATAGCAATAAATCCTGACTCTGGAGATGTGTTTGTTATGGTGTCAGACAGGCATGATATGTTTGGCAGAGATCCTGTAGGCGGTTCATCTTTAGTTACAGCAGTGCCGATGCAGAGATCTAATTATAAAACACAGGGCAAAAAGTTTAATTCTGGCGATAACTTAAAAGCCACTATGGGAGACATAAAAGAAGAAGTTGACCTGGCAGCAGAAAAGTTAGAAAAAGAGTCGGGAATAAAAAGAAAGGAAAAAGAAACTGCTGTTGATTACAACCTACGAGTCATAAGAGAATACAGAGAACCTGTGTCTGCAAGAGATGTAGGAACAGCAGCCCGACGCGCAGGGATGCTTACTGCTGTCGGGACTACTGCTGCCTTGAGTGGACAGGAAGAAGAAGAAGAAGATTAAGCTACATTAGCAAACTTAACCTTCTGCATATCACCCCGTAGCCCAGCCTTCATATAAGCCGTTGCACGGCCTTCAAAGAAGTTCTGGTGTTCTACCCCTAGTACTTCGTCTAACCAGCCCAGAGGGTTGTCTTTGACGTTGTAGTTGGGCTTTAGACCTAATTGTAGCAACCTACGGTCTGCAATGTACCTTATGTACTTCTGCATCTCCTTCTTGGTCAGTCCTTCTATGTTGCCTTGCTCAAACACCAGGTCTAGGAATCTATCCTCTAGTTCCACCATAGTCCTACAGGCATCATAAATCTCCTTCTTGAAGTCATCAGTCCAGATGTCTATGTTCTCCTGAATAAACTCCCTGAACAGTTTAGTCATTGCTTCAACGTGTAGAGATTCGTCGCGTATACTGTACGTGATAATCTGCCCCATACCTTTCATCTTACCGAATCGTGGGAAGTTGAGCAGGATGATGAAGCTGGAGAACAACTGTAGACCCTCAGTAAATCCAGAGTAGATAGCCAGGGCTTTAGCAATGGACTGTTTATCGCCCTTAGCGACACGTACAGCGTCGATGTACTCATGCTTGTCTGCCATAGCCTCATACTCTGCAAACGCCTTATACTCCACCTCTGGCATTCCTACGGTGTCCAATAGAAGACTATAGGCGTGTTGGTGTATGCTTTCCATGTTGGCAAAGCTGGACATCATCATACGTGCTTCAGGCTTCTTAAATATCCTCATGTATCTGTCTACGTACCCAGAGCCTACGTCTACGTCGGACTGTGTAAACAAGCGGAATATCTGAGTCAGAAGGTTCTTCTCCTGGTCAGTCATGTTCTGCCAGTCCTTTACGTCATTGTGCAATGGTACGTCTTCAGGGAACCAGTGCATCTGGTTCTGCTGTGAGTAGTAGTCAAACATCCAAGGATGGTCAAAAGGTTTGTAGTAATCTCTGGTATCTAATAGACTCATTCTGCGTAATCCCTTCCAAAGTTCAATTCAAGTGTCTCTAGTTTGTCTTCAGCTTCCGACAGTTTTATAACCAACCCATCAACAGTGTCCACCATGCTGGGATGCTCAGCGACAGCCACAGGGTTATCAAAGAAGTTTAGTATGTCAGCGGTAGCTTCAGCTATCTGTGCTTTGTATCTGGCCCGTAGTGCGCTGTACATTCTGTTGGTCATGTTCTAGTTCCTCGTAGTATTTAATCCAGTCTTCATAAGAAGTCAGTAAGTTTTCTTCCCATATATAATACAAGCAGTCATATATGGGATGTTTAACATTATCCTCTATCATACGTAAGTCCTAAAGTCCCTTCTCTTTTTACACTCGCATATCAAGTGTGTTCCAAACTGTCTACAAATCTTTATTTGAGTAGTAGGACACTTTACATTTTCGGGCGTCATATAGTCCCATTGACTGCGTTGTGATCCATCTGTAGCACAAGCAGGTAACAATAGTAGCAGTAAAATTATTGCTGTATGTTTCATTATTAATTTATCTCGTATTGCATTCTTTGTTTCATTGCTTCTTTGACACTTCGTCTGCTGTTGCACTTACAATACAAATTTTCGTATTTAGATATAGTTCTCTTATCAGGCCCATTACAAACTTTAATCTCTAATTTACCGCACTCAAGAATTTTTACTTGTTTAGTTTTAGTTTCATTCAACACTTTATTAACAGTAGGATCAGTAGATGAACAACTACCTACTAAACTTACAACTAAAAAAGCAGAAAGTAAAAAAACAATAATATATAAATGTACTAATTTATCCTTCACAGCTTAAACACTCTCCTTCTTCTAACTTAATTCTAGGTATCTTTACGTTAACATTCTCCGCATTTCTTGCGGCTGTTGTCCTGTAGTAATACATGGACTTTAGTTTGTTTGCACCAACCCAGTGTACATTGTTTACGTACTCCAGGTATTGGTCATGCGTTTCTTGTGGCGCATTGGACGGCGGTGGCTCAAAGAATGTATTGACCGACTGAGACTGACACACATAGGGTTGACGCTGGTAGGCGTGTTCTATGACCCATATCTGGTTAATCTCAGGCGCGGTCTTAAAGGTTTCTTTTTCTTCCTCAGATAGTCCCTCAATAGCTGCAACAGAACCTTCAGCAGCGGAAATATCTTTCCATATTTTCTCATTGTTCATACCTTTACTTTCTAATAGTTTTTCCAGGTACTTGTTCTTGACACGATAGCTGCCGCTCAAAGTCTTGTGCGTAAATATGTTAGCCCTCGTAGGCTCAATACTAGGACTCGTTCCACCACATATAATACTACTGCTGGCGTTAGGAGCAATAGCAAGTAAATGTGAGTTACGCAGACCACTGCCAGCCATATCAGGAGCTTCACCCCTAAGTCCAGCCAAGACACGACTAGCCTCTGTAGCTCTTTCCTTGATGTGCTTGAAGGCTCTGTTGTTAAAACTGGCAGCGTACATTCCTTCGAAAGAGAGTCCATTACGTTGAAGATAACTATGAAAGCCCATCGCACCAAGTCCAACCGCACGTTCTCTATATGCACTATAAGCGGCTTTTGCAAAGCCTGTTTTATCTTGTCCCACATACTCCATAAACCCCTCTAATGTATCCACAGGTGCTTGTGGTTGCTCCTCTACTGCATTGTCAATGAAATGCTCCAGTGTGTTGTCTAGCATGGTAACTAGGTCTGATATAAAATTTTCGTCCTCTTTCCATTCGTCAAAGTATTCTAAATTAACACTTGACAAGCAGCAGACTGCTGTACGTTCCTCACTTGTAGGCAGGGTAATCTCGGAGCATAGGTTACTCTGTCGCACAGTCAGTCCTAAGTCCTTCTGCTTTTGTGGCAGATACTCGTTACATCGGTCTGTGTTGACTATGTACGGCTCGCCTGTCTCTGCCCTGGTGTGTACTAGCTGCCACCACAAGTCCCTGGCTGAGACAGTTTTAACTGCTTGCTTAGACTTAGGATCAATCAAACGCCAGGGTAGATCATGCTCTACCGCATATAGGTATTCATCAGATACATTGACACCGTTATGCAAGTTAAGGCACTTGCGATTGAGGTCGCCACCAGTAGTCTTTCGCATTGCAATAAATTCTTCAATCTCTGGGTGACTGATGTCCATATACGCCGCATACGCGCCTCTCCTTGTAACTCCTTGATTGAAAGCCAGCATTTGGCTATCAACTACGTGCATAAAGGGAATGCTCCCAGTTGATTGACTCCCGTTAGAAGTAGCCACACCGTTACTCCGAACAGCGCCCCAATAACCGCCAAGCCCACCTCCGCTGGAAGTGAGCCAAATGTTTTCATCATAGTGAGCCGATAGACCACTTCTGGAATCAGGCACAAAATTAAGAAAGCAAGAAATAGGTAAGCCACGCGTAGTTCCCCCGTTACTAAGTATTGGTGTACTGAACATAAACCAGCTTTTACTAGCGTAGTCATACAGGCGCTGTGCTAGGTCAAAGTCGGTAACGCCCTGGTAGGTAGCACTGTACACAGAAGCGCGTGCGAAGGCTTCCTGTGCGTGTGTTTCGTCTTTCCAGAAGTACCTATCTTTTAGCGTATTCAGAGAGAAGTCGTTTAGATCTGCTTCTCTATCGTAGTCTATAGTAATCCCAAGATAGTCCTGGGTTCCTGTCTTATACTGCATCTGGGTTGTCCAACAAAAACTTAATCAATCGTTCTTCGTACCAACGTGCTTTGCGTAGGTCTTCAAACGGCTTCTGCTTATACCTAAATCTCCACATATATTTTAACGCATTTCCACGCAAATAGCCAATATATTCGTCTCTGGATAGCATGGCCTCTATAGCCTCAATGCACTCTATACTGCCATTGTTGTAGTGTGGTGGGTTATCCACCATATTGGTGTCACCAAATACTGGATGCTCATTAGGTACGTCTTCTTCATCTAACCACTGCACTTGAAATTTATGATCTCTGCCTATTTCTTTGGCTCTAAGAGCGTCCCATTGCTCTGGGGTTACGTCATCAATACTCGTTTTCTGTTTCTTCTCTTGTGTCATCTTGTAGTTCTTCCTCAAACATTTCTAGTCGGTTAATCAGCTTGTCTTCAAACCTGTCAAGTATTTCTTCACTGGTCAATTCCAAGTAGTCTACTAAATCATCAGGGTCATATCTTTTCAGTATCATTTCCCTAATTTCATCCATTGTTAAGTTATTTTGAGTTAACATAGTCCATCAACTTATCGAAGTCATTTAACGTGTAATGCTTAAAACCCTCTTTGTCACACCACTGTCCCATTGTCATCTTAGCGCCCTTGCGTAGTTTCTTGTTGGGGTCTGACAGTACAAAGATTAGCTCTCTGTAAGGTGTTATGCAGTCCCTGATGGCTTTATACTTCATTGTGTCACCTGTCCTGAAGAAGCCCTTTAGTTCCAATAGTGTCCCTGTGCGTGTATGTACGAAGTCTGGCTTGTACTTCCTGTGCATAACGTAGGGGATATCAAATGGTTCATACTTAAACTTACGTTTTGGCGCTATGGCTGCGAATGAAGCCTCTAGCCCTGACCTGTAGATGCTATCTTTACGTAATCTTGATCTCTTGGACTTTAGGCTCATTTACGACCTCTGTTAAGTATCTTGGCCCGTAAGAGTACGCAAAAGCGCGTAACTGGGGATAACACGAAAGTTTGAAATGACAGTAAGAGCAACCTGTATCTAGTTTCTGGTTCCCACTCTTTCCATCTGGCACAGGCGCGTAGCAATGCTCTGGCGCGTCCGGTGCCTTTACGAGCTTTTTTACGTGCTTAATCCTCTCTACTATGTCTTCCTTTAGAACTTCGTACACAGGCGCTTGTGTGTCCTCTAGGTCATACTTTAGATACGTCAAGTGGCCGTTCTGCTTGTCCATTGCAAGCCACCCAAACACTGTTTCACCCTCTGAGTGAGCGTAAGCCTTGATCTGGTCTATATAACCAAAAGGATCATCAAAAGCCAACGTAGCGTCCTTAAACTTCTTAAACCCGTAACTGCTTGTTGATTTGACATCGGTAACTACCCCATCTATGCGACAGTCCATGTGGCCTACTATACCGTCTACCTCGCATACCTTTTGCTCATCCGTAACCTCATGTCCAGACAGGCGTGTTAGAAACAGCAGTAGCTCCTCAATAACATGTCCGTATAGAAACTTTACTAACGTATGCGGCTGCATTGGCTCTTTTGGGCCGACATTGTTGTAATGGTTCCACAGGTATCTGTCATCCTTGCCAATGTTCGACAATCGCAACTTACGCCCGTCATAGACTCCACGGTTAGTAAACTCTTTACGCATGATGTCTTTCATAGCTTCGCCAAACTTTTCTATCTCAGCTTCAGCGTCTACACTCTTATCTACGTTTTTAGTTTTTACTAGCTTGTAGATGTCATCCACCAATGTATGTATTGTTTTATCCATTAGTGTGTTTCCGACCAGTTATTGCCGACATTGTATTCTCCTGTTAGCGGACATCTTAGATTATAGTGTAGACCAGCAGCCTCTATGCAAGACACTGCTAGTCGCCCGTACTTATCTTCCTGACCCTTT
>VTLG01008172.1_pt1 | contig 16006 bp, 16 predicted proteins | sample 4694571 | NCBI WGS metagenome assembly VTLG01 (sample SAMN12604809, study PRJNA352737) | marine metagenome | biome: ENVO:00000447; feature: ENVO:00000209|ENVO:00000569|ENVO:01000036; material: ENVO:00002151; isolation source: viral sequences binned using virsorter ...
AGAAGATGAACTCTTCTCCAGGTGGAGCAGATGATAGATTCTGGAAAGCAGAATTGGATAAGACTGGCGTAGGGTCAGCAGTTATTCGTTTCCTTCCAGCACCAGATGGGGAAGAACTCCCTTGGGTGAAAGTCTATTCACATGCATTCCAAGGACCAGGTGGATGGTACATTGAGAACTCTTTAACTACCACAGGTGGCAAAGACCCTGTTTCAGACTACAACCGTACTCTATGGAACAGTGGTAATGATGCTGATAAGGATACAGTACGTAAGCAGAAGCGCAAGCTATCTTATTACTCCAACGTTTATGTTGTAAAAGATCCTCTTCATCCAGAGAATGAGGGTAGAGTATTCTTGTTCAAGTATGGTAAGAAAATATTTGATAAGGTTCTGGAAGCAATGCAACCAGAGTTTGATGATGAGACTCCAATCAATCCTTTTGACTTCTGGCAAGGTGCAAACTTCAAGTTGAAGATTGTGAAGAAGGATGGATTCTGGAACTATGATAAGTCAGAGTTTGATAAGGTAGTACCTTTGATTGATGATGACGATGCATTGGAAGCAATATGGAAGAAAGAGTATTCACTCTCTGCCATTACTGCTCCTGATCAGTTCAAATCTTATGAAGATTTGGAGAGACGTTTGAAGACTGTCTTGGGACAGAAACCTGTCCAAGCTCCTAGATTAGATGAGGAAGTTGTTGCTGAAGCTGAAGAACCAGTTGCAGTAGCTGCTGCCCCTTCTGCTTCTTCTAATGAAGAAGATGAAGCACTCAGTTACTTTCAAAAGTTAGCTGATAGTTGAAATATAATCAGATCTGCTTGACCCTTCTGGTCATAGCAGCATACATCAATCTATTTTTTAAATAGATTAATTGTACAGTCTAATATTTTCTCCTCTCTTTAAGGTGTTGCTTACATATTGAGCAGCACCTTTTTTATATGGCATGAAATCATCTAGGTCATTAAACATTACATTCAAATACTCAGGTTTTAGTAAGAATATATTTCTTTTAGCATCTTCTTTATCTATTTCATATTGATAGTTGGTGACTGCTTTAGTTATATTAGCTGCTGGAATAGTATGATAAGAATTATTATCATAGTATTCATAGTAGTATGCATTTCCAGTTCCTACTGTTCCTTCTACAGTAAAAGTAACTTGTTCTGTTCCTTTTATTTCTGGTTGTTTAACTTCTGGTATGGATGGTAATACATATTTAAATCTAATTACAATATCTCCTATAGTAAGCACTTCAGTAACAGGAAATCTTCCATCATATGTTTTGTTCACTCCTTCAATTAAAACTTCACTACCAACAACTAGATTTTTAATACCATTATTCATAGTAACAGTTACTACCTTAGCATCAGTTCCTGATATTTGAGTTATCTTTGTATTGATAGCTTGAATATAGTTTCCATTAGTTCTCCATTTATTAGGAGTTCTTAATCCACCAGGTAATACAATTCCACCCTTAGAGTTTTTAATTTCTACAGTTTCATAATGATGGATACCAGAGTGTAGTTTTTCATAGGTTCCATATTTTTCTAGAAGAACTTCATCCAATGATGATTGAGGAAGTGGCCACTCATCCTGTACGTTTTGTATGTTATTAGATAAGAGAACTATCCAATCTAAAGATGAGTCATTATATTCTTTGTATGCTACATTATCTGGTCTGTCATCACCAATGATTTTATACTTGGTGAAGAAACTTACGTTACCAAAAATATCAGGACGAATTCTTCCTCTTTTAAATAAATTTTTTACATTAATATAATTGGAAATATCTTTATTTCCTTTAGTCCTATTGACATATTCAAAGTCTGGTACTTGTCTAAAATAAGATTTTGTCATTGTTAGAATCCCATGTCGTTACTACTTTCATCAATATCATTAGCATATATTGGATTCAATTCTCCAAAGGTTGCACTGATTGTATAGCTGGTCATTGAACCATCATCATAAGTCATGTATGATCCATCAGGTGCATATTGAACATTGAAAGATCTAAGAGCACAAGTTTTTATTTTATTTAAGTATGGATGTTGTCTTCCATTCTTAAAATAGTATTTCAATTTGAATACATGAGGTGATTTTAAAAACATTTCTGCATCATCTTTTTGAGGAGCCATTGCTTTCTTGAACATTTTAATAATACTTCTAACCATTCTTGCTTCTGTTTCTTCTCTTGGAGTAAATCTAAATGAATATGAAAACTGTCTTAGACTAGGACCAGTAAACAATAACTCTAGGTTGTTGTTCAATACCTGACCAGTAGCACGTGTAAAGACATTCTTTCCTACTGCTTGTCCTGCAAAGAAAGCAGCAACTTTGTCTGTTGCATTAGGTCCAAGACCTCCTAGAATATCTTTTGTTGCTTGACCAGTAGCACCTGCAAAACCTTTAGCCATCTGTTCTACTCCATCAGCAGCACCCTTGATTGTGCTACCTGCTATGTTAGCTGCTGCAGCCTCAATAGCATTGATGGTATCATCTCCCCAGTTAACAGCATTTGTTTCCTGCAATCCTGATGGTTCCATTGGGAGATAGACTGTGTGATTACCTTTCTTTTTTTGCAATCCTTTGTCCATATAGTCTCCAGTTAGGCTATTGCCACCATCATTTTTATTAAATCCTCTAGGTTTATATTCATAGGCACATACTTTTAAGTAATCATAATTTTTTTTATCTTCATTAATTGGATATCTAAGAATAGATCCTCCTACATTTAAAGTTGATCTTCCATTAGCATCTTTATTCTCAGTAAGTGTTGCGTAAATATCTGATGTTTCTGCAGGATTAAAACTTATATTGGAAGAAGTTTTATCTGTAGCTTTCTTGAATACTTCTTTATATGTTTTATCTGTTAATGCTTTGGCCATCCATTCATCACTTGCTCCTAACTTACCCAAGAAATCAGAACCAAATTTTAAATTATATATCTTGGCATAATCTATTTCATCCAATTCACTATTATAATAATCTCCTGCTACTTCTATTTCTGTTTGACTTAGAGCTTTTCCAGTAGAAGTTCTTACTACCGTGGCAGTATCACCATCTGTCTTAGTGACAAAGGATTGATCTCCTAATATAAATTGAGGACTGATGGTTGCCATTAATATCTTTTTAGTTATTTAGTCTTAAAGTTTGCATAACGTAATGACCTCATGTAATCTATCTCATCATTCTGTATTACATGTAGTCTTCCTACAATTTCATTCCATGTATAGTTCCTTGATGTTCCCCAATGAAAGTTGATTCCTTGAAATCCCCATCTATCCACATAGGTAACAGCAACTAAAGGAAACTCATCAAATACACCAGGAGTTTTAGCATTATATACAAAGGTATAATAGTTACCAGCATCAGGAATTATTTCTGTGTCAGAGAATACTTCCATGATATACATCATAATATCATCAGGATCATTCTCCTCTTCAATTTTATCTTGAAGTTCTTCTGTTCTTTCTGACATTATTTGATACCTAATTCATCTTCTGTGATAAGTTTAAATTCAATTCTCCTATCTAAACAATACTCCTGTGCTGCTTTCCATTTAGCTTGGTTGATAGCATAGGTTGTAAGTTCATACAGATATGATTTAGTTACTCTGGTTTTTTTCTTGGGTGGTCTTGTTTGCTTCTTTGGTTTCACCTCAACCACATAAGTTTTGATGCTACCATTACTTTCTTTTACCTTCATTAGAAAGTCTGGGAAGTATCTATGAGGTCTTTTATCTACAGGAGACATGTATGGAATACTTATCTCTTCAGAAGCCCATGCTATTATATTCTCAGTCAGGTCACAGTATCTACAGAACTTACGCTCCCAACTACTACGACATATTATATTATTTGGATTGCCTTGATATTTTTGAGGGTGCTTTGGTTTGTACCTACTCTTAATACTTTCAGCCATCTCTTATACATAATATATAATCTCAAATATTTATAGATGGCAGGTGTCAGGCCAGAAAAGTTAACTGTATCTAGTATAAAGTCTAGGTTGCTGAATGTAGCACAATCTTCTTTATATAGATTAACTCTACCTGTTCCTCAGGCAGTAAGAAATACTTTGTCGTTAAGTTCATTAGACTATGATAATATCAGTCTACTGTGTTCAGAAGCTACTCTTCCAGGTTCTAGTTTAACCACTCATGATGTTACTAATGACTATCATGGTGTCACTGAGAAGATGGCTTATAGAAGAATGTATGATGAAACAATTGGATTGACTTTTTATGTAGATAGAAATTATAAAGTGATTGAATTGATTGAAGGGTGGATGGATTATATTACTGGTATTGATAACAAATCAACTTACAAAGATCCTTATGCTAGTTACAGGATGTCTTATCCTGCTACATATAAAACTAATATGTTTTTAACTAAGTTTGAAAGAGATCAATTCACTAGAGAATTTAGTACCACTAGGGGATCTAAAACTACATCCAGAACTATTCTTGATTATACTTTTGTGAATGCATTCCCTTTATCTTTAACTGCTATTCCTGTTTCATATGAAGAGAGTCAGGTTTTAAAATGTAGTGTATCATTTAACTTTATTAGATATGTTATGGAAAGAAAATCATCACTTGTTAGTAGTGGGGATGCACAACTTTTTGATAGTGGCAATGTTAATACTACAAGGAACATGATAGTAAATAGAGATCCTACTATTGGAGCAAATGAATTGCTTGGAGCAACTCAAACTTTTGCTTGATAAATAAGACACTGAAAGAATTATTATGCCATTACCTACCATTGTTACGCCAAGTTATGAACTTGAGTTGCCATCTACAGGAAAGAAGATTAAATACAGACCCTTCCTAGTTAAAGAAGAGAAACTTTTAGTATTAGCATTAGAGACAGAAGATACTAAGCAGATTTCTACTGCTATTAAAACAGTATTAAAAAATTGTATTCAGACTAGAGGGGTGAAGGTAGAGAACCTTCCTACTTTTGATATTGAATATCTATTCCTTAACATCAGAGGTAAATCTGTTGGTGAGGAAGTTGAGGTTAACTTAATTGCTCCTGATGATGAAGTAACACAAGTTCCTGTGACTATTAATATAGATGATATTAAAATTCAAAAGAGTGAAGATCATACTAACAAGGTTAAGTTGGATGCTGAACTAGTAATGGAGATGAAGTATCCATCATTAGATCAATTTATTAAAAGTAATTTTGATTTTACTGAAGAGGTGAGCATGGATCAATCATTTGATTTGATTGCATCTTGTATTGATAAAATTTATAATCAAGAGGAGGTATGGTCTACTTCTGATTGTACTAAGAAAGAAGTGAAAGAATTTCTTGAACAGATGAATAGTATGCAGTTCAAGGAGATTGAAAAGTTCTTTGAGACAATGCCTAAGTTATCTCATAGTGTGACCTTCACTAATCCTAAGACTAAGGTTGAAAGTACTGTATCATTGGAAGGGTTATCGTCTTTTTTCGCTTAGGCATGGTGCATATGGATCTAGAGAGTTATTATAAGATTAATTTCGCTCTATTACAGTACCATAAATATTCATTAACAGAAGTTGAAAACTTAATCCCTTGGGAGAGAGACATCTACATTGGTATGTTGAAACAACATCTTGAGGATGAAAAACTCAAGCAACAACAAGAACATAACTGATGGCAGCAGTAGAAAGAAAAACTGAGCATGTAAAGATACTCCAAGATCTTGGATATGATCCTTGGGAGATAGAAAATGACGATGATATGTTGAGTGCTTTGAAAGCATCTATTAATGATTTAAGTCGTGAGAATCCAGGTGATGGTAGGATTCCTATGCTTCAAGATGCTGTAAAAGGATTAAGAAGACCTAAGTTTGCTGCTAAGGAAAAAGAGACAACTGTTACAGGAAAGAATGTTAATAAAGCTAAACTTCTTCCTGGTACCACCTTCAGACCTCAAGATATTAAACCAGATAATGAAGCAGAGATGGCAGAGGATGGAGCTAAGAAGGATGATATTATTGCATTTTTAAATGGAGATGTTAAAGATAAACTTGAAGAGATTAATCAAAGTGTAATAGAAATTAAGGGTGTAGTAGTATCTCAAGGAGAACTTGCTGAAGATAGAGATGAGGAGTTAAGAAAATCTATTCTTGCTGCTAAGAAAAAGAAGAGGGAATCAGATTTAGAAAAGAAAAAGAAAGGAATGAAAGATAAGTTATTAGAACCTATTACTAAACCAGTAGGAAACTTTCTTAATAAGTTAATTAAGTTTGTAATGATGACCTTTGTAGGGTCAGTAATTAATAGAGTGATAACTCTTCTTAAAGATCCTGCTCAACTTTTAGATCCAATCAAAAGATTTTTTAATTTTGCTATAGGATTAGTCAATGCAGTAATGAAAGGACTGTGGAACATTACTGGTGCTCCTATGAATTTTATTATTGGTGGTATTAATAAAGGAGTATCTGCATTACTTGATGCTCTTAATAAAGCAACTGGATTGCTTAAGATACCTCCTATAAAAGCACCACAAATTCCTTTGATTCCTGGTCCTCCTGAGTTTCCTTTTATTCCTTTATCTAAAACAGCACAGGCAAAGAATGAAGCAGTAGGAATGTCTGGTGGTGGAGTAGTTCCTGGTGGGGATGGAATGGATGGTGATATGGGATTGAGTGGTGTTGATGGGGAATCTGGTGTAGATGGTGTAGATGGTATGGCATCTATAGGGATGGATGGTATAGATGGTGTAGATGGTATGGGAGCTGTAGGGTTAGATGGTGTAGATGGTATGGGATCTGTAGGGTTAGATGGTGTAAATGGTAAGGGATCTGCAGGACTAGATGGTGTCGATGGAGTGTCTCCTAATGCTAAACGCCAAGGATTTGGTGGTGGTGGATATGCTGCTCCTTATCCAACAAACAATCTTCTTGGTATGGGACACAATGTTATCAATACTGCTCCTAATAATATCATGGGATATAATAAAGGAGGTAAAGTTCCTGGTTCTGGTACTGGAGATACAGTACCAGCCATGCTAACTCCAGGTGAGTTTGTGATGAGTAAAGGTGCTGTTGATCAGATTGGTGTTGATAAATTAATGGCTATGAATAAAGAAGGTGGGGGAACTAATAAACCTACGTTGATGAAGTTTGCTGGTGGTGGAATGGTTCCTGGTATTAATCCTCCTAGTGGAAGAGGTGGAAAAGTAATTATGGTAGGGGGAGGAGGAAAATCTTCATCTTCTACAGTAGTTACTACTTCAGGTGGAGAAGATGTACCTAGTTTTTCATCTACTGATCCTAATAATGTTACTACATCTGTAGTCAAATCACTCTACAATATGATGGGATAAGATGCCAGCAATAACAGGAACAGTATTAATGAATATGGGTAAGCAGTTGCTTAAGAACATGGCGAAGAAGGCCGTCAAAGCAAAGGCTAAGAAAGCTGTCAAGTCTATTGTTAAAAAGAAGAAGGTAAAGGGAAAAGATATAGCAAAGAAAATGTTTGGTGGAGAGGAAGAAGGAGGTGCTTTAGCAATTAGACCTAAGGCAGATCTAGTTGCTAGTCCAGGTGGTAAAATAGATCTTGTTGATCCTAAAGAAACTGGTGGTGAGATAGTTAAAGTAAGTGGTACTGCTGCAAGGGATCTAGGTCTTACTCCATTCATGGAATCTTTAACTAAGATTCAAACTAATGTAGATGCTATTAAGGCTGCTATAAATGATAACAATAAGGACACTATTGATAGGATTGAAGATCAGAGAATATTAAATGCTAAGTTAGCGAAAGAAGCAGCAGAAGATGAATTAGAAGATAAAAAACCTGGCATAGGTCAGAAGATGTTATCTACAGTAAAAGATCCAGCTGATAATTTCTTATCAAGGATGGCTAGGTTTGCCACCATGACTCTTCTTGGTTCTTTGATTGCTGCTTTAATTGGAGGAGCAAGAGATGTTATCTTAGCATTTAGAGTTGGTATTGAAGCACTTAAAAAAGGAATACCTACATTATTTAAAGCACTTAATGCACTTAAGAATGGTATAGGTAAAGTATTTAAGTTAGTACTACGTCCATTTAAATCTATTGGTAATTTAATCTTTAGAGGATTTAAAGCAGTAGGAAGTAGACTTTTTGGTATGGTAAAGGGTGCAATGAAATGGGTAGATGATGCTATAAAGGGTATAGTAAGAGCAGGTGCTAAAGCATTTCCAAAAGTAGCTCAGATGGTTACTAAGACAACCAAAGCTGCTGGTACATTAATAAATCAAGGGAAGACTCTTGTAAAAAATACAGCTAGTAAAGCAAAGGGATTAGTAAAAGGAGTTGCTTCTAAGGCAAAAGGATTAGTGAAAGGTGGGATTGGTAAGGTTAGTAAGTTTATTACTAAATTATTTGGAAAGAATGTAGCCAAGGCAGTTGGAGGACCTGCTGGTAAAAGTATATTTAAATCTTTAGCTAAGGGTGCTAAGGCAATTAAGATACCAGTCATTGGTCCTCTATTGGTTGCTATCACCTCCATGTTCTCAGGTGATCCAATAGGTAAGACATTATTTAAGACTGCTGGTGCTGCTATTGGTGGTGGATTGGGACTAGCATTAGGTCCAATAGGAATGATAGTTGGTGAGATAGCTGGAGAATTTGTAGGAGATGTTCTTTATGAGGGATTTCAGGGTAAGGATGGGTGGAAAGGAGCAGGTAAGAAATTAAAAGATAAGTTCATGCAGATAGTTAAGGGTGGTAAGGTAGTTTTGGATTGGATTGGTGGTGGATTTAGTAGGTTCTTTAAGAATTTTGTAGAAGAACATAAAATTCCAATTCCTAAGGGTGGAGGAGTTCAAACTATCTTAGGAAAGATTCTTCCTTTCTTAGCTGATAAGAATGGTCTGGTGACGTCAATACCTAATATTTTCCAATTATATAATCCATTTAAAATGGGACCTTTGTTATTAAAATCTTTCTTCCCTCCTGGTGGAGGAAAAGAGGAGAGTGTGAGTGCCAATGCTACTATAGGTGATATTGGGTCTAATGATGACGCAGAATCTGTATCAGAGTCAGCATCCTATGAGGATGGTGGAGAAGAAGAACCTACTGTAGTGGTTGATTCTGGTGGAGAATCATCTACTCCTTCATCTGCATCAGGTGGTTCTGAACTTATTGCTGTGACTGTTAGTAAGCAAACTATAGTAAATAGTCAGTATGAAATGGTATCTAATGCAGTTCTTTACAAGGTATAAGAATGTCAAGTAAATTATCAACAAGGACAGGTAATATAAGAGAGTTTAAAATCTTTCAAGCGAAAGATGGCGGCAACATGGTGGATGCATCTGGAGCTGTAGTAGATATAAAATATTATGAGGATGTATTATCTAATTCAGTATCTTTAAGTGCTATTATAACTGAGACTGGAGAGAGTGATAATGAAAAGGTGGGTAATAAGGGAATCTTAAATGGTCTTCCAGTGCGTGGAGGAGAACCTTCTACTATTGTTATTGAGGATTATGATGGAAATAAGTTATCATTTAAAGATGATAGTAAGTTGTATGTGAATAGAGTTAGGAATGTTATTCCTGGTACTCAAAAGGATGTATACAGTATTGACTTTACTTCTAGAGAATTATTTGCTAATGAACAGTGTAGAGTAGTGAGAAGATATGATGGTAAGGTATCTGAAAATGTAAAGAAGATACTTGAGGAAGCTACATCTAGTGATGTTGGTATAAAAACTAAGAAGAAAGTTACTGTTGATAATTCTAATAGTTATAATTTTATAGGTAATGATAGAAAACCTTTTTATATTTGCACTTGGTTGGCATCTAAAGCTGCTCCAGATAGAGGAGATTTGAAAGGAGGAACAGCAGGGTATCTTTTTTATGAGACCTATGATGGATTTAATTTTAGATCCATTGATCTTTTATTTGAACAAAAACCTAAAGGTAATTATCTTTATAGTAATACAGAAGATAATCCAGAAGAGTATGATGGTAAAATTATATCTTATGATATTGATAGGAACATTGATCTTCAGAATAATTTATTGATGGGAACATATTCAAATAGAACTTTGTTTTTTGATTTCTATGCCATGAATTATGAGGTAAGAAATTTCAATGTTGATTCAACAAATCCTGCTAAAAGTGAAGAGGGTGGAAGTAAAGGAAAGGTAGTGAGTGGAGGTACAGAAGATCTTGATTATGTTTCTGATGAATTTAGAAAACCTATTTCTAGATTAATGAATAGAGTTAAGGATGTTGGTACTCTTCCTAATGGTAAAAATATAATAGAACAATTGAAATCATGGAAAGAAAAAGCAAGTGAAGCTACTTTTGATGCTGAAGATATTATGGTACAATCATTAATGAGATATAATCAATTATTCTCTATTAAAATAAATATTATGATAGCAGGAGATTTTAGTCTTCGTGCTGGTGACTTGATTCATTGTGAGTTTCCTGAATTATCTGTTGATCCTAATACAGATGTCAATAGACAAACTGGAGGCATATATATGATATCAAGTCTATGTCATAATATCACTCCAAGAAAAACTTATACTAGTTTGACTCTTGTGAGGGATACCTTTGGAAGAAAATCATTTTAAATAGGATTGAAACTATGACTACCCCAACCCCTAAACATGATTTAGATCATGAAGTTTACATTGATCCAAAGGATCATAAAGAACATGTCAATCATGGTATGATTGAATACACTGAGTCAGATTTGGAGATGCATAATGATGCATTCCATGCTCATTCAGAAGAGGAAGTTAATAGTAATGAGGGTAAGATTAATGATTGGCATACAAGGCATGAGGATCAGCACTTAGAAGTGTATTGTGATAATCATCCAGACTCATTGGAGTGTAGAGTATATGACGACTAATGCTTGAACAAGGATTAATAAAAACCAACTTCCTTGGAAAGGATGGATTTATATGGTGGATTGGTCAGGTAGTAAGGCAATCTTCATGGATTGATAATTTACCATCAACACCTACCAAGACCACTAAAGAACACAAGGGATTTGACTTTAGATATAAAGTCAGGATCATGGGGTATCATACAGCTGTGCCTGGTGAACTCACTGATGATCAACTTCCTTGGGCATCTGTGATGCTTCCAGTTACTGCTGGAACATCTGGTGGTGCAAGACATACTCCTCAATTGAGGCAGGGTAACTTTGTGTATGGTTTCTTCTTAGATGGTGAGGATGCTCAACAACCTATCATCATGGGTGTGATTGGATACAACCAATACACTGCTGTGATGAAGAATGTACCAGACACACCATTTTCTCCTTTCAGTGGATATACTGTTGAAGATACTGTTCCTAGAGATGCTTTAGGTACTACTCAAGAAGAAGCTGAGGCTGTACCTGATACTATTAAACCTAAACGTGGTCAAGGTAATAGAGGTAGACGTAGTAGGACTAATAATAAAGAGGTAATGGAGTCTCCTGCTTCTTTAGTAGGTAGGAAAGATGGAGCAAGTAAACAAGCATATGAAGAAGGAAGTAGACCAAGGGTAATACCTACTATTAGTAAGTGTGAGCCAGCTCCTCTTGTAGGAATACAAAGAGGGATAAAGAATATGTTGGCAGAGACAGAGAGATTGAAAAAAAGTGTTACTGAATGGGAGACTAAAGTATCTACTAATGTTGATGACCTTGAAGCAGCATTACTTAAGGTAAAAGATAATGCTACTAAAGAAGTTTCTGGATATGTTAAAACAATAATAACTGAGATTGAAAAGAATGCTCTAAAGAAAGTTAATGATGCTTTGAGTGAGTCTTATAATGAAGTCTTTCCTACTGAGTTGCCTGAACTAAAAGTAAAAGTAGAGATAGCTAATGATGAATTAGCATGTTTGTTTAAAAATATAATGAAGAATCTTACTGGAATGGTAGGAGGATTTTTAGATCAGATTATGGATAGGTTTATCACTACACCTCCATGTGCAACTGAAAACTTTATAGGATCATTGCTTGGAAAGATTAGTGGTCTTATAGATTCAGCTATCAGTTCTGTGATGGCTCCTATCAAATCTTTACTTTCTGGTATGGGTGCTGCAACATCTGCTATTGATGATGTATTGGGATTTGCTACTGATGCTCTTTCATTCCTTTCTTGTGAAGAAGATCCTAGATGTTCTGAAGTAAAAGAATGGAATCCTATTAGTGGAGCAGAGAAATCACCAACTCTAGATTTATTTTCTATAGTTAATAAAGCTAAAGAAGCTGCTTCATCAGTTCAGAATGCAGTTGAGGGTGTTGCTAATATTGGAGACACTCTTTCTGACATAGCTAAGAATGCTGATTTTTCTGATGCTTTAAAACCTGATTGTAATACAGGACCAGTTAATTGTGGACCACCTACTGTAGAGTTTATAGGTGGAGGTGGTAGTGGAGCAACAGGAAATGTTATAGTCAGTGCTCTTACTACTGTGCTTGGTGTAGATATCATTACTCCTGGTGGAAACTATATTGGACCACCAAGAGTTAAGTTCATTGATTCATGTAATAGAGGTAGAGGAGCTACTGGTAGAGCAGTTATGGGTCAAGTTCCTGTAGTAGGTAGCACCACAGGAGAGACTACCTTAGGAATAACTGGAGTTGTAATAGATGATACTGGTATTGATTACCTTCCTTCTCCAGATGGAAGTCAAGGTGGAGATGGTAGAACATGGGCAGAGGCTGATGAAACTACTGTAAAAAGAGAAGATGGAACATATGATACTCCTTACAAACCAGGAACTGTAATAGAAGTTTGTCCAGGTGATGAGGTAACTTCTCCTGGTGGTCAAATTGAGGTTATATATGGAACAGAGTGTACTAATATTACAGCCAAACCTCCTATAGATAAGTCAAAAGGTGGTCCATTCCCATCATTAGGAACAGGAGATTATCCTGTGGTTTTAGAGATAGAGGATATTAATGTTCTTGATCCTGGATTTGGATATGATTCAAATGATAAGGTAGTGGTAGGTAATGGAGCAGAACTTAAAATAGAAGTAGATTCCTTAGGTTCTGTGACTAAAGTGGACGTAATCAATGGTGGTATAGGGTTCACTGAAGATCCAGACATTTACATTGATAGTGATTCAGGTTATAATGCTAAGTTGATGCCTGTATTTAAGGTAAATAGGGTGGGAGAAGAGATAGCACCTGAGGAGGTTTCTGCTGGTGCAGTTCTTTCAGTCATAGATTGTGTGGGTAAATTCTAATGTCTCAAAAAGAAAATAATCATCCTTTTCAACTAGGAACTGAGCATGGATGCATAGCAATTGGTAAAGTTAATACTTATTCAAATGAAATAGATGCTTTTAAGATATCTAATGGACCTGATGCAGGTAGACATTATATTAGAGGACAAGAGACTGGAAGTAAAGAGGATGGTTCAAAAGGATCTACTCATATAGTATGTCCAGGTACTTTAACTGCTTTAACTGGAAAGGATATTGTAAACTATCCACCAGGTTCTGATACTCCTAGAGATATACCTGCTATCTTTTATGAAGCAGAGAATGGTGACATCATCTTGACAGCACCAAGAGGAAAGATTAAAATAGCAGCAGAGGCTATTGAAATTATTGCTACAGGTTCTGATGGTAGGACTGGTGTAGTAAATATCAATGCTGATGATAAAATTTTACTAGATGCTCAAACTATTGATATACAATCAAAAGTATCTACTAAAATATTTTCAGAGAAGACTGTGGACATGATTGGCAAGGGAATCATGAATGTCTATGGTGGTTTGGTTGACTTTGCTGACAGAACTACTAAAGGGAAACCATCTAAGTTCCCATCTATTAATGAGGAAAGAAACAAATGAAATTTGGTACAGCACTTATAGGAAAAAGATTGTTTGTTGGTTTTGGTAAACCAAAGGCATTGGGTAAAGGTAAGGATGAAATAAGAGGATCTGCATATGTGGAAGGACCACTACAGATAGGAAAGGATACTGATTTTGATGAACTAGATGGTTCAACTTTGATGGTCGGTCATGAGTATAATACTGATAAAGATGAACATTCAACCACATCTTTACATGTGAAGGGTGATGTTAAGATTGATGGTGATGGTCAGATCATGGGCAATTATGCTATGAAGGTAGGAGGGAATGTCTTTGTTGATTATGGAGACATAGGAGATTTGCAGAAAAGATTTAAGACTGCAGATGATAGACCAAAACCATTTGACATGAAGCACCCAACTAAAGATGGGTATAGATTACGTTATGCTTGTATTGAGGGTCCAGAAGTTGCTGTATATGTAAGAGGAAGAGTGTGTAATGGTAAGAATGTAATTGATTTGCCTGATTATTGGGATGGATTGGTTGATTATGAGACCTTGACAGTTCAATTGACTGCTATAGGTGCTCATCAAAATGTTATAGTAAAAAGAATATCACCTATAGAAAGAAGAATATATCTTCAGTCTCAAGGTGGAATGCCTGTTGATGCTTTCTATCACATCATGGCAGAAAGAAAGGATGTGAATAGATTAGTTGTAGAATATGAAGGTAAGAGTTGGGAAGATTATCCAGATCCAGACTACAATGATCCCCAATATGGTGGTCGAAATACAATAACAGGTTGAGATTTAAAAAAATGACTGATGATTTATTAAACAAGTGTGTCATAGACACCAGTAAAAGGACAGTGTATTTGTATTCAGATGGTGGAGACAAGAAGACTGTTGCTTGTGATACAACTGAGGAGTTTATGAATGTACTCCACTTTGTACGTGATAAGGTAGAGGAAGAGAGGGTATTTTATTCAGACCCTCTCTGAGGGAAATTCAACTTTTTATTCCAAAATCGGGGCAAAAAAATCTCCAGGTATTTTTGCCCTATTAGGTTTTTTCGGATTCTATCTCACGCTTTAATTCTTGCTTTAATGCCTCACGTGCGCGTATTGCTTGTTTTCTTTCTGCTTCCTGATCCATCTCTTTTTGCCTTCTTTTCTTTTCTTTCTCCATATTGCCAGCTACTATATCGCGGTATGATACTGCTTTCTTCTTACGATCTTCTATTTGCTTTTTTTGCTTAGCTTGAAGTTCTTTCCTTCTTTGCTCTAAGTCCTCTTGTAGGTCAGAATATGATTTCATTTTATGGGCATTTTTTAAATATTTAGTTGAATATATATGTGATGATAAATAATCTTAACGGATAACGAATTAGTAAAAATGGGTCTTTCCAGATTAGATAATTTTCTTAAATCAGTTCGTGGTAGTGTCATCTATGTTGACCCTGGCAGTCTTGATGCTACTGATAGCATTGAGAACCAAGGTAACTCACTAACTAGACCCTTTAAGACTATTCAGAGGGCATTAGTAGAAGCTTCTAGATTCTCTTATCAGAAGGGATTGGATAATGATAGATTTGCTAAAACAACTATAGTATTATATCCAGGAGAACATGCTGTTGATAATAGACCAGGTTGGATACCTATAGGTGCTAATAATTATAGATTAAGAAGTGGAGAGACATCTAGTAATTTTGGTGCATGGGACTTAACAAGTAATTTTGACCTTACATCTACTACTAATGAACTTTATAAGTTGAATAGTATCTATGGTGGTATAATCATCCCACGTGGTGTTTCTTTGGTTGCAATGGATCTTAGAAAAACTAAGATTCGTCCAAAATATGTTCCAAACCCAGAAAATGATAATATTGGAAGATCTGCTGTTTTTAGAGTAACTGGTGGATGCTATTTTTGGCAATTTACCATTTTAGATGCAGATCCTAATGGATTGTGCTTTAAGGATTATACAACAAATACCTATGTTCCCAATTTTTCACATAATAAACTAACTTGCTTTGAATATGCTGATGGGGTTAATAATGTAGATATTGATGATACCTTTATTAGTGGTGCAGATGGTGAATTTGCCAGAACTGACCTTGACATGTATTATGAGAAGGTTGGTATTGCTTATGGACCTTCATCTGGACGTGAAATTGAACCAGATTGGCCATCTAGTGGATTAGACATTCAACCTAAGATTGATGAATATAGAA
>VTLG01011659.1_pt1 | contig 16005 bp, 25 predicted proteins | sample 4694571 | NCBI WGS metagenome assembly VTLG01 (sample SAMN12604809, study PRJNA352737) | marine metagenome | biome: ENVO:00000447; feature: ENVO:00000209|ENVO:00000569|ENVO:01000036; material: ENVO:00002151; isolation source: viral sequences binned using virsorter ...
ACTGTCATTTTACTGGTCCCAATTATTCCACCCTCACCTGAATCAATATATACTTTTAAAAGTTCATATCCAACTCCAGTATAATTACCCTTTAATTCTATAGGTCTAAGATCACTACTAGCATTAACCGAAACTTCCCGAATAACGCCTTTTGATGAGTCACCCGATATTGCTGTCGGAAGCACTATAGATCCTGCCTTTAAGCCATCAGTAAGCTCGTTGAGTTCCTCTTGGAAGGGAACAATTACCTCTGAGGTTGGATCATGGGACTTTAAAAGTAAAATAACCGTTTGTAATGCAGTCATATGAACAATTATTTCAGGATAATTACCTTCTCTATCTTTTAATACTTCCCTGGACAATCTATTATCTAGATGGGATTCTATTAATCTTGATGCCTTTCTTCTAAATCTTGTTTTAATTGTAGCCCAATCATCACCAGATTCCATAATCATAGTATTTGGATCTGTGGTAGAATAATATCTAACAAAATCATCTCCACTATCATAAAACCAATCATCTGTACTATCAACAGCACCCTCATTTGCTACTGCTGATCCTTTATCTACTCCATCGGCAAAAAGAACAGTAACAAGACCTGTATTTTGAGCCTTCCATTCATTACTTCCCTGATCTACGAAATTATAGAGTCTCCTTTTTAAGTCATATTCTGAAAGATGAGGGAAAATGTCTTGGAGATCTCTATCAGTACAATATTCTATCGTTGAGGTGACAGCCATTAATATCTCCTTCTTTTAGGTTTTGACGGTTTCATAGGCTTCTTTTTTTTATATTTAGATTTAGGCATTATTTTCTCGTTATAGTAAGCTCACCTGCTGCTTTTTGATTTGGCATATTTCCATAGATTGCTTTTATTTTATTCATCTTTGCAGCATCTGTTGAATTTGCCTTTCCTGAAAATGCCGATGTATGCAGACAACTAAATACAAATTCAGCGTTGGCAGGACCTCTCATGTCAATCTCGCCCGTTTCATAATTCAGACTGCCCCCATTTGTCAAATTTCCATAACCATCATCAAAAATAAAATTAGCTTCATTTGGGGTTGCTTCATAAGTTATTTTATCATAAACAGCATCATCAGGAAGTCGAGCAGCGACAGCAGTTGGGATGGTTGCAGGTAATCTACCCATAATATTTGTAGTATCAAATAATTCATTTCCACTACTCCCATGTGCAGCACTTGTACCGTCTGTATTTGTGGTAACTGATATGGCAGAAGTTGATAATCTCTGACCACTCGTTATCCGTAAATTTCCGTCAGTTATACTTACAATAGCCCTTTTTTTATAATTATTAACTGATTCATCATAATATAAAGCATCTATTGCTTCCTGGAGTTTATTGACGATTCCGTTCTGTGAACCGAACGTGGTTACAGAAGAATCTACCGTGAAGGTAATTTTATCAGTTGTCCCTCCCTCAATTGAAATGGATAAATAATATGTTCGGCTTTGGACCAAACCTGACGAAGTGCTGGAGGTGATGTCCCCGTCATTTGTCAAATTTTGGTAGCCTGGAAGGTAGAATTTTGCAGAAAAACTTCCTGGGGTGATCCCCATTAAATGAGTTGCTGCCCTCCCTGCACCGAATAGGTTCATTGCATGGAAACGCCCAGAAGCATCTGTCTGGACCACCGTATAACGATTATATTCATTTCCATAAATATTAAAAAATGGAAAGTAAACCTTTGCATTATCTACTACGCCTGATGTTGCATTTGTTTGAGCATCTTTATCATTGGCAGTAGTACCATATAAAGCTCTTTCTAAAGTTAATACATTAGTCGCAATAGCAGTCACTCGGCAAATTTCTATTTTTGTAGCTGTTGTAGTATTGATACCAAATTGAATCAGATCATTTACCCTAAAGAAATCTCCGTCATCTACAGTTATGCTAGTATCAGCAGCTTCAAATGTGGCATCGTCAATGGTTGTCCCACTTTCATCATAAGCATAATTTGCAGTAACAGATGGGGCAGTATTACTTATTGCCGTTCCAGCAAGTTGTTCAATAGTTTCATCTGCTACTACAGCAGGAGTATCAGGAATAGTCAGTTTTTCACCAGGTTTTAATAAATAATTTACATGATATGTAGTGCCACTCATTGTTGCAGCTGCACTCCACAACCTATAAGCCAATATAGCAAAGGCAGGATGTCTCCCTGTATTTGCAATCTCCATTACACCAAGATCAGTTGTTTTTACTGATCCCTCTGTTGCATCTGCTTCAACATCTACAAGTAATTTATTTACCGTTGCTGAATATGTAAGAGATTTTACTCTTTCTTTAACTGCTCTTGAAGAACCTCCACTACCAGGGCCACCAGACCCACCACCATACATTCCACCACCTGATCCAGGTGCAGATCCTCCACCTTCACCACCACCATTAAAACCACCTCTATAAGGCATAATTATTTCTCCTTTCTATAATTTTTCATTGTATATGATATTTAACAATTATTTGAACTGAAATTAAAACAGTAAGGTCTGATTCTACTGTTGCCATTATAACCTTGTCAGCAGCAACATCTGTTGGAAGATTAGTCATAGTTGTTTTTTTTATCACATCTTCATCTACTGCTGAAGTAGTACCACTATCTGCAACAACAACTCCATTAGATAAGTCACCAAAATTAGAAGATACATCCATATCATAGCTCATAAGATGGAAATTCAGCACGGAATCAGTAGCACTAGCCCCTCCCATTAATATAGTTGCAGACATTATTGTTATTGCATCAGGCAAATACCAATAAAGTGGAATTAATCCATTAGATTCGGCTGCTTCTGCACTTACATCAAGTGATGTGGCTGGGTCAGTTCCAGTTCCTAAAGACACTTCAACAACACCAGTAGCTGCAAATAGTTCAGCATTAGAAGCAAGAGCCATGTGGGCCCCAGTACCACTTGGGAGTAGATTATGACCACCAAATATTTTATACATTGTCAGGGCATTTGTCTGACCACTACCACACAATACTCTTTTATTTGTCGTGTCAACTGCTAGAACATTATTTCCATCATTTGTCTTGCATATTAATGTTCCAACTGAATTATCATCGGCTGGTTGCACCGAGAGTACATCATCAGAAAGTGATATAGATGTACTTTGCCCAGCCCCATCGGTCAGCAAGCGAGTTGTAGCGTCCACACCCACGTTCGTTGCCTGATTTATATTAGGGATATTTTTGTAATAACTGCTGTATTTTTTACCTTCCAATGTAGGCATAGTTTATTCCTTAATCTTCTTTTCTTTTAAAAGCCTTTTTTCTACTTACTTGTTGTTTAAAATCTTCTAATTTTCCAAGCCTATTGAAAATTTCTTCTTTCATTTCTTCTGTAAACATAGGAGGATGTTGATCTTCTGCTAACAATTTTATCTGTTCTTCACATTTATCAATTCGCAAGTCTGCATCATTAGGCTCATCTACATATTGAGAATGTTTTTTTACTTCTTCTTTTATCGGAACAAGTAATTCTAAAAAATGAGGAACCAAAAGTTTAAATACCCTTAATGCGAATGAAGCAGGGAACACTAGCCTACTACATCCTCTACAGCATCACCTAAAGTATCACATACAAGATTTACAACTTTCATTGCAATCTTACCTTCCATTTTTTCGCTAATCATAGGTATGTCCACAGCATCATTTAATTTTTGTGCTAAATCACTTCTTATTTCTTCACTTGCTAACATTTCTTTAATAGTCATTTATTTCCCTTTCATTGTTAGATCCACATAAACTTTTAAATCAGATTTTATTTCACTACACCATTTTTTAATCTTTTCTGTATCATCTCTTTCCTGATCAAACCTTATATGCATTTCTTTTTTTATTTCATCTAATTCTTTTAAAAGGTTATCATGCCTGTCATCAAAACGATTTAATGTATCTTCCACCTTGTCTTTTAAAATATATCTTATTATCCACCCTAATAAGGCCATACACCCTATTGATACTGCTACTGGAAAACCTAATTCTTGTATTAAACTTATAATATCTTGAGTCATTTGTTGTAAATTCTTCTTTTTATATATTCCAAATCATCTTCCATACCACCTATTGTGGAAGTTAGCACTCTAATAAGTTCATCTTGTCTAACATCACTTGGAATGGGAGCATCTTGTAAAGCCTTCATTTCATCAATATACTGTCCATTTCTTTCTGATTGATTTTCTACAAATGCTATTCTTGATGTTAATTGACTATACCCCCATACAAATGCCGAAATAAAACCTATAATCTGAATAATCATGGGAAGGCTAATATTCAAACTTGTTTTATCACTTACCCTATTATTCACTTCTTATCCTTACCCCAAACAACATCATCATCAGATACATGGATATTAGTAGAACCCTCTGTTAAACTGACTTCTTTATCTCCAAGCCTAATTGATTGTGATTTAGCTTTATCATTTTTAATATATTCAATTAATTCCCTTGTTACCTGAGACTGTTCTCTCATTAAACTTGTTATTGGATCTTCTTTTTGACTTGAGTTTGTCATAGAGTTTAATATAGCAATAAGGGCCATAGATGTTGATGATGTTGCAGAAGCAATTATTGCAATCATAGCAGCATCTTCTATCCATATAATTGCACCTACAAGCCCAGCAAATAATAAAATAATAGTAGGCAAAGCCCATTTGGCTATATTTACGGCTGCCTTATCTCTCATTATTCTAACTTCGGTAGCCCTTTTTTGTTTTATTTGATCTACATCAACTGCCATTATTTCTTTAATCCATTGCCTGAAAGTTTAACCATTACATCTACAAGTGCTGTTATTTGATTTAATATTGCATTAAATTGTTGACTATTTTGTTCTCTTTCTTTCTTACTATTGTCAATCAATTTTATAACTATGCCTTCAAATCTTTCATTGTTCTGTTTAATCTGATACATCATATCGTTTGCCATCCAGTTAAACAATTTTACTATCCCATATACTGCCCCGAATAACATGACAACTGGCAATCCAAAGCGTTCTGCGACATCTATCCATGATTCCATTATTCATCTGGGACCAGCTCGAAATGAGGGAGGTCATCTAATACATCTTTTCTCTTATTATATGAGAAATCAATTTTGCCATTATTCAGACCTCTCCAATTTCCACCCCACTTAATTTTATGAGTTATTTCCCCCACATTCCTTAAAATTTCAGCTTTAGCCAATACCCAACCTGCAAACCAGTAAAATCTGGGCAGATCTTCAAAATCTATAGGATATGGATAAACATCTACTGCTGTAGATGGGTTGGAATTATGTTTTCCTTTGGGATATACTGCTTTAGAATTACCTGATGCTACTGCCTTATCTTGATCCTCTTTATTTCTATACCCACAAGTAACTGTACAATCAACTACTTCAATTACAGCTTCAAATAATGTAATAAGGTCAGGATGGCAAGTTTTAAGATGATTTTTTGATTTTCTACCAAAGCTAGGCATTATCAGTCCACTCATCCCCTGCAAGTTCTGTTAATATTTGGCTATGATTAAGTTCAGTTTTGCCAGAAAGGAATGATGGTTGACTGCCTTCATATTTCACGAATGTTTTACTGCCATCTAAACTATATCGTAGGAAACGAGCAGAGTGTTCCAATACTTGAGTAAAATCTACAGAACTTACTTCATCTTTATCTATTATTACCCACCTTCTATTTGCAAATCTTTCTGGCATATTATATCTCCTTAACTTGGAACATCTGTAACCCAAGTTGCTCCACTTATTGTTCCATGATTTCCTTCACCTGATAAATCTTCAACAGAAGTTCCAGTACCCTCTGTAAATCTCCAATATCCTTTTAGATTACCAGTTCTATCAGTATCATAAGAATCAGAACTTGTTAAATCAGTTGGAACACCACTATTATATATTTTCTCCATATCATCAGCAGATAAAGCAGCATCCCACATAGCTACTTCATCCATAGTTCCATTAAAGAAGTAAAAGCTTGCAAGACCCCCTATCCTTGTAGGATTTTCTGTTTGAAATAAATCATCATCATTGCTAGAGATACTAAACACACCACCATCTACTGCACCATCAATATAATATTGTCCTTTATTTGCTGGTGATGCACCACCTGCTCTTATAACTACTACTGCAACGTGATGCCAATTTCCATCAAGGTGATGATCAGCAGTACCAACTTGACTAACTAGTAAGTTGGCACCAGGATCAGCTCCAACAAGATGTAGATGTAGTGCATTATCATTTCTGGAATAGCCAAACTTCACTATAGGTTTATCATCATCTTCTATGCTTGATATATAATACGCCCATTCACGATCATCAGCTTTTATCCAACAGGCTAATGTAAAATCAACGCCATAACCATCATCTGCCACTCCCCAAGCTGAAGCATCGGCAACTTCCATAACGTCATTAGACCCATCAAAATCTAACGCATACTCATTTGTAAGAACTGTAGTAGTTGCAGGAGGATTGGATATTATAGGTATTCTATTTGTAAGCATCAGTCTTTTATAACACCAATTTGTAAACGTAGTCCAGCAGCAGTCCATGTTGCAGTTGAACCCCTGTTTACAGCAGCTACATAAATGCTTTTAGAGGAAGCTGGGGCTTTCAAAACTAAACCTATATTTGTTTTATATCCATATTGCCAAGCAATACCATCAAAATATGATGTAATCTGAACAACACCAATTATAGCATCAGGAATAGCACCATCTGCTGCATCTATAGATCCACCATCATCCCCTGCATCTAATAACCCTGTTGTATCCATAAAGACTATATCTATTGCCTGACCATTATCATCGTCATCTAATACTCCTATTGAATGAACCATGCAAGTTCCAGCATCTACAGATACCATATTTGGTAATTCATCTGCTTGAAATATTACATCTCCTGCTAAACATTCTTCTGTTGCAGTATCGGGTGTCAATGTTATAACATCAACATCCATCTTACCTAAACGTTCATTTGTTGAATATTTAAAAATATCTGTATCAGCCATTATTTTTTACTCCCTTTTTTAGCTTTAGATTTAGCCTTCGGTTTTGGCTTTTCAACAAGAGTTCTATCAAGAACACCATCGATTATACCTTTAATTTGCACCCATCCATCATTAAGAAGTTGGTCCAGTTTAGTTTTACGGACCTTTTTATTTCTTTTATGGATAGAATTTCTATTCTTAGAATGTTTGAACCAAATATAATTCATTATACAATCTCCTTTTATATGAGGGGGATGAATAAACACCCCCCTCATTTATTTAATCAGTTACGATTTATTCGTAATCTACGATTGCAAAAGCTCTACGGTTTCCATCAGCATCAGTATTCCTGATAGCTCCACCATAAACAGATTCACAAGTAACAAGTGTAGATAAATATGCATGTCTATAACTAGCTGTAATCTTAGCCTGTTTAGAAAAAGCATAATATAAAGCACTTTCGTGTATTACATATCCGTAAATAAGATCATTATCATCAGTACCTGATGTTTCAAGATCTGCTACAGCCAATATACCTTTAGTAGTATCGGCAGCAACATCTGCACCAGCAGCAGCAGAACCCATATAAGGTGATTGTGCAACCCATACAGGCATACCAAGAATTGATCCAGCATTTCCTGTTCTGCCAAAATTTCCACCAAGAGGAGCAGCATCTGTTCCTGTGGAATATGTGGTTAAGGTATTGAGAGTAGCATACATATCAGGAGAAAGAACCAAGTGCCAACCATCGGTTGACCCTGTTTCTCCAAGTATCAACGCCATGAGAGACGTTAGATTAGCCTGAGATAATGTAGAACCAGTTGATTGTATGTGCATTGAAGTATTAGCATCACCACCAACAGCACCAGTAGCACTTGCAAGTAAGCCCTGAAAGTTGTTTGCTACTTGATAGTGAAGAAAGTTATCAAAACCTCTCGCACAAGCATAACCAAGCTGTTTTGCATAAATATTCAGAAGATCGTAATTTGCTTGAACAGTTACGATGTCTGGAACATAAGCAGAAGCAACATTATATTGGTCTATAGTTAGATTGGTTTGTTCTGATGTCATACTTCCAGCAGAAGTAACATCGGCATCAATTTCAGCACCATGAGTAAAAGCTTCAAGTTCTGGAACACCAATGTGGGGCATATGAATAACATCACCATGATTTGCAACATCTGGTGATAAATCAATACCCAAATTATTCATCATTATTGTTTGTTGAAATACGTCCAAGATAGCCTGACCCCAAACCTCTGGGATAAACTGATCTGCAATATTCGGTGTTACTGCACCAGTACCACCCGAATGGACATTAACATCTAAGGCATCTGCAATAGCCATGCGTAATTTCCTTTAAAATACCCTCTATCAGCTATGGCAGAGCCACCTTCAAGTAGGGCTAATTATTTGTCATTTGTTTATGCCAGTCTCTTTTTTCTGCTTCAGTCATATCACTAAAAGGTTTATTTGATATAGTCTTTCTAACAGCACCAAGAGATTCCCCAGGATTAGAAACAGTTTGGGGTTGCATAAGATTTTTTTCCTTTGTTAATTCCTCTAGGAAATCAACAGGTTTGGTTGAAAGGTATTCTTTCCTTTCATCCTCAGAAGTTAAACCATCAACTAAACTTTGCTTATAATTATTAACAATCCCAGATTGAGATTCCAATTTAGCATTTAATTTATCAATGGTTGCAGTTTTTTCAGCATCTAACTCTTTATATTTGCCTTCTTCTGCAAGTTTCTTCTGCCTTCCTGATTCTTTTAATTGATCATGTTCTGCTATGAGTTTAGCTTTTTCTTCCCTTTCTTCATTTCTTTGGGTTTTATACTTCATCATTTCTTGCTTATAATTAGGTTCGGAAGGTGATTCCTGATTATTACTTGCCTTTGTTTCGTGGCTATCTTGCACTTTTTCGTGTGTCACTTCTTCAGACATATTGTCCCTTTCTTATTAATATTTATGAAATACTACCCTAAAACTTATAAATTAATGTATGTTATATCAAATAAAATGTTGATAACTTGTGGATAACTCTCAAAATTATAAACAACAATGGTTTGATTTTGTAGATTATACACCACATACAGGCCAAATACTTTTACACAACCCTCCAAAGGGAGAATATCATCCTGAAACAAATCCCGATGGAACAAGATTTATAGTTGCCTGTTGTGGAAGAAGGTTTGGTAAATCATATTCGGCAGCAAGAGAAGCTGAAGTTGTTGTTACACAAGCAAATAAAGTTGTATGGATAGTCGCACCAACCTATAATACTTCAGAAAAAATATTTAGAATAGTATATGATGAACTGGTAATACAAAAAGGTTATAAACCATCTCATTATTCCCACAAAGAACAGATTTTAAAGTTTAATTGGGCAGGGGGACAATCTATTATATGTGGAAAGAGTGCTGAACACCCAAGTTCTTTGATTGGAGAAGGTTGTGATTTGGTTATAATGGATGAAGCAAGTAAAATACCTAATTTAAAACGAATATGGGAAATGTATATACGACCAACACTATCAGATAAGAAAGGAAGAGCCATTTTTATCTCTACTCCAGATGGTTATGGCACTTTTTATGATCTTTATCTTCGTGGGAAAACTCAAGATGGGTGGTATTCGTTCAATTCACCTTCCTGGTATAATACATTTGCTTTTCCAGATGGTGAAGAAGATCCAGATTTAAAAGAAGCAAGACATACATTATCAAGGGAGATTTATGAACAAGAATTTAAAGCTGAGTTTACCTCTCTATCTGGTAGGATATATAATGATTTTACTCGCCATGATAATGTGGGCAATTATAATTATCAGCATAATTTACCTACTTTTTTAAGTTTAGATTTTGGTTATAGAATGCCAGGGGCTTTATTTTTCCAAATTGCTAAAGGTCCAGATGGATTAGAGCATATATATTTAATTGATGAAGTTATTCATAAAGAAAACTTGAGGACATTGGATCTTGTAAATGAAATAAAGACTCGTAATTACAGAATAGTAAGAGTATTCGGAGATCCTGCTGGTTATCAAGTTCAGGCATCAGTAGGAATGGGTGAAGCAGAAATATTTTATCAAATGACAGGACATAGGGTGTATTCTGTAAGAGATAATGCCAGTAGAAATATAAATTCAGGGATATCTCATGTAAGAAACTTTATATTATCTGCTGATGGGACTAGAAGATTACATATAAGTGAAAAATGCCCTGGAATAATTGAAGATATTGAATCTTACAGATATCCAGACACTAAAGATGGGAAAGAATTAAAAGAAGCACCATTAAAGGACGGGACATCGGACCATGGCTGTGATGCTTTAAGGTATTTTTTTATTAACAAATTCCCCATTAAGAATTCTAAAATAAGGACACGAAAAAGATGATTAGTAATTTTTATGATAGTAATGATTATGCAGTTAATTTAATTAAAAAATCAATCAAGGATATGAAATACGAGAATAATCAAAGTCGCTACAAGTTTATAGATAAACTTTTAGATTATTACCAGGGGGATGATACTGGTAAATATATCCGAAACTTTTTTAAAGCAACTGCATTTCAAGAAATCCCATTAATGTCATATAATGTTACTAAAAGAATGATAGATAAGATGTCTAGAATATATACACTCGGAGCATCAAGGACATTATCCGACAAACAGGATGAATATAATTCTCTTACTAGGTTTAAAGATTTTAAAATGAAGCATATTGAAAAAATGACTAAACTAATAGGAACCATTGCAGTACAAGTTTCATGGAAAGAAAATGGTCAGGGGCTTCAATTCTTTGAATATACACCATTTTACAAATTTGATGTTATTTTAAATCCTGACAACCCATTAGAACCTCAAGCTCTTATATATCCAATGATGTTGCCTACTGATGATTCTACAGTTGCCCCAGATCCACTATATTGCTATTGGGATCACGAATATAAAATTATTCTTGATTCTAATATGAATGAAATAGAAAGATATGCTAATCCTTATGGAGTATTACCATTTGTTTTCTTTCACAGGGATCATCAAATAGATAATTTCTTCTGTTATCCAGCTTTTGATATTATATCTGTTAATGAAATGATTAATATTCTCTTCGGTGAAATGAATTTAGGCATGAGATTCCAGATGTTTGGTCAATATGTAGCAACTGGACTTTATCAGGATGAAAAGATACAGAGAGCAGGATCTGATGAAATAATTGTAATGCCTGAAGGAACAGACTTATCCATTGTATCACCAACAGTTAATGTTGATGACGCTTTAAAACTTGCCAGGGCTATGTTGGAACTAGTGGCTCAAAATAACCACTTAAATATTAGCTTTTCTGAAACTAACAGAGATCGACCTAGCTCTGGTATAGCATTGAAAATAAAGGACTTAGAGAAATTTGAAGATTACCAAGATGATTTAGAGATCTTCGCTCACCATGAACGAGCTGTCTTCGACCTTGAGCATACAATTGCCCTAGTTAATGGTTTTAATCTACCCTATAATTTCGGAGTAGACTTTAACGAGCCAGAATATCCCATGATGGTCCAAGATGAAATAGCTTGGAATGCATGGTTGCTGGAAAACAATATGACTACTAGGGCTAAATTATTACAGAAATACAATAAAGACCTGAACGATTATCAGGCACAAGCTGAACTTAAAGAAAACGAGAAACTAAATGGCCAACAACAAAAACAACAGCAACAAGGATCAATATTTGAAAGACTTCGTGCTAGGACAGAAGAAACTCAATAATGTTGAAATAGATTTACCAGAACCAGATCCTAAAATTAAAATACCAGAGGTAAAGCAATATATACTTGATAACATACAAGTAGCATATGCCAAGCATTTGCCTAAATTTGTTAAGGCATTTGCTATAGGCAAAGACTTTGCAAAGAAAATAACAAATGAAACTTGATTTAAAAAAGAACTTCGATTTTAATAAAATTAAGATAAATGATTTATCTTCTATATGGTTGAATCAAATAGCAAACCATATAAATCTATCAATTCAGGAGGGACTAAAAACTGCTACCGATATAAAAGGTGATAAATTTGATTTTGTTAGTCAATTTACAGAAAATTCAATACAAGATGGAAAACCACATATAAGACCTCTTGTACGATCAGGAAGAATGGGAGATACTCGTATATTACGGCCCACACCTAAAAAACTAAAATTTAAAATCAATAGTGGTATTAAAAAATCTAAAACGAGATGGAGTGTAGAATATAAAGGATCTAAATCAAGTGGAACAAGGGCAAAGCCTAAAGTTAATTATGGTAAACTGCATAATGAGGGATATTGGATAAGTGCTAAATCATTAATTAAAAAAAATGTGTATGTTGAGAAGAGAGAATGGTTTGGTATCCCTAAACCTATGCTACCAGATGGTCCACAATGGAAAAAGTTTGCTACACAATATAATTTAACATTCCAAAAATTTTTAACTACAGCAATGAAGAAATTCGGTAAGTAATGCCTGACTTTACAGACATATTCGGAGAAGATTTTGAAGAAATATTAAAACAACTCGACAATTTATCTCCAGAACAGGAACTATTACTCCTCGGTATAATAGAAAAGGCAGCAGTACAGGCTGAAATAATAGAACTTCAGATACAACAAGAACTTGCTACCATGATATCAAATGGAATGACAAGAACTGGTGCTGAAATGGCTATTAAAGTAGATCTTAAAAAAGGTGGAGCATTACATAGTCAAATACAAAATTATATTAAAGCTTCAATCATAGAAGGTGTAAATCAATCCTCCAGACTAGGACAATATGAACAATATGACCTCGATGTAGGCACTTTTACATGGGTTACTGTATCTGGACATCGAATATGTGATGATTGTAACTCAAGAAGTAAAATGCCACCTAGAACATTTAATGAATGGTCTAATATAGGACTACCAGGAGCAGGATGGTCAATATGTAAACAATATTGTTATTGTGTTTTAGATCCTACAGGGGATATATCATCTAATATAGAAGTACCTACAGAATCAGGCATTAGGGAGAAACGTGCTTAATTCCCTTCTTCTCTTCCAACTCCTCTAATTTAGAAAGCCAATTAGCTCTTTCAGTTTTACTGGGCCTACCATGACCAAGTGAAGCCAAACCTACTTTCTTTGCCCTCCGTTTTAACTTCATAAGTGCATTTCGTTTATCTTTATTAACTTTATACTTTTTAAACTTCTTTTTAGTCTTCTCAATGCTCTTAATCTCGTCTTTTAATGTAGTATGCACTTTATTAGGAACGTACACTTTATCATGCACTTTATTTTGAACCTCTAACATGGGATCTTGAACTATTTCAGCTTCTTCAATACTATTAGATACTTCTCTTCCCTTAATATAATCTAAGAACTTATCCCCAGGAGCTATTTCATGCACTTTCTTCTCTGTATATTTGCCAGTATACTTTAAATATAGCTCTATTGCCTTAGTATTGCCCGTTAAAGCTTCCGTGAATAATGCTTCTACAACATATTGTGCCTTATTACCATGTAATGACATATAATGATCATAACAAGCTTTCATAAACTCTGGTAACCGAGTCCAATTCTTAATTGTATGATAACTAATACCTGTCTGCTCTGATATCTGCATCCATGATAGATTTAAGTCTTGAGCATGAAGCTCAATAACTGGTATCCACTTATTCCTGGTAGGGCTATTAATTAGTTCTTTATTCATGCATTTAATTTATAAAAAAACTTTAATTAGTAAATGCATCTTTTTTTTAATACATCTATTTCAGGCATTTATTTATTGAAAAATTCTCATTTGGTGAACCCCGAATAGGGATACCCACTTCCCCCCTTGCACCCCTTTTTTCCTCTTGATTTCTCAAAATCACGTCACAAAATTATACTACCATATATGGTATGGCTACTACTTTACATAATATAAATTATCAGAATAAGCACTGCATATAGTGTTATATTTTTTATAGTAAATTTTACCAGATCACAAATTAAGTTAGAGATCCAAGCATTAAAAAGGGATCGATTGTAAGTGATATTATCCCATAACATTCTATATTTTATTACTATTCCACTATGATCTATATATATTTATATGTTATTACTTCCATATATACCTATTTAAAAGACTTTTAATTGATCATGGCATGATGTAACCAAACTATTATTATACATTGTTAAATAGATTGTTATGATTGTTATTATATATATTAAGTAATGGTATTAGGTGGGATATTCAGAGCATAAAAAAAGGGACCTATTAGTAGATCCCTTTTATTATTGTTATATGGTTTATTTATTCTTTCTTATTCATTATTTCAGATAATATATAGATCCCCAAGAATTTACCACCAACTATAAATAAGATTAATAAAATAGAAAATAAGATATCCATATTAAATGCTTGGCAATATTTCAACTTCTAGATCAATTGTTTCATCATACCTTGAATTATCTTTCAATGATATATTTAAACTGTCTGTAAATTGATCTACAGTATAAAAATAATCTATTTTTTTATAAACTACTTTTTTACCTTGGTTTACTTTTACATATAGATCTTGTTTGCTAGGTTTGAAATATATTTCAGCATAATCTAAATTGCTTCCTAGCTTATCATTAACATAATCAAAAAATGATTGTATTATCCAGCATAGATTTAATTTTATTGTTAACATTATTTTATCCCCTTTTTTTTATTGTTTGTTAGTTTACTTTCTTTCCAGCTATAGCCATTACTTAAACATTTTTCACCTGGTCCGCCTGTTATTTGATATTGTACACCAGGCAATGGATCTAATACTTTTTTTATTCCATTCATTATTTTGTCCCCTTTTTTAGTTTATTGTTATTATGTTATTATGTAATACAAATCCACTTGTATCTTTTTTTGCTTTCCCTTTGGCTTTTAGGCCACATATTACGCTTCCTGCATCATTAAAGCGTAAATCTGAACTGTCTGCATCTATTACAGGGAATTTATAGCTTTTACCGTTATAATTAAAGATCTGGTATTCTGGAAGATCTTTTTTATGATCATAGACGGCTGCTATTCTTTTCCCTACCTGAAGCAATTTTAACGCTTCTTTTCTGTTGCTATTTGTCTCAGCTAGTGAAAAGGTTAAATCATAATTATTAGGCAATTTATCCCAGCGTCCCGTCTCCAGAGGGAATTTTGTATAGTCGTAAAATTGGCATGTTCTAAAGATCTGAATTAAGGTTCTTTTTTTACCGTTAAAATTAAATTTTAAGTTCTCAAACCTTAAATCACTTGTTCCATTCAGTCGTATACATGGAATTAAATTTTTCTTTTCTGCAAGTTTTATCATGTTTTGAATTCTTCTATATAATTCCAGCATAAAAGCTTCTTTATGTAAATTCAGAAATAATGATCTTTTTAACCTTGCTTCCTGGGTGAAGTCCATTTGTCCCCGTCCTGCAGTATTAAGACAGCCAAAGATGCAGCCCTCTGTAGCATGACTACAGTAATTTTTCCCACTTAGTTTATAAGGGGATAAATATAAGATCCCCGTTAAATAACCAAGCTTTTCACCTTTTACCGTTTTACTATCTGCAGAAATAGTTAATAAATTATTTCTTCTATAATATGCTTTTAATGTTTCGCTCATTTGGTCCCCTTTTTATTATTGTTTGTTATTATACATATTTCTAATAATTCAATTTGTAACATGAAATTACAATTGCATGATTTTTTTAATGTAAAATATATTTTATTACATTCATTACATATCTTGAATTGATATTCCATTATTTATTCCCTTTTTTTATTTATTTGTTTTATGCTACTTCTAAAAACAAAAGTAGCTATTCCAAATAATATAAACCAAATAAAAAATAATTTTAATTATTTTATTAAAATTATGATATTTTTCTAATTATATAAATTTGATCTATTCTACATATGGTATGGGGTCCATTTGTTTCAGGTCACATTATTTTGGGTATTTTTTTAGGTCGATTTTATGCCATTTTGTCCTCGA
>VTLG01013423.1_pt1 | contig 16005 bp, 14 predicted proteins | sample 4694571 | NCBI WGS metagenome assembly VTLG01 (sample SAMN12604809, study PRJNA352737) | marine metagenome | biome: ENVO:00000447; feature: ENVO:00000209|ENVO:00000569|ENVO:01000036; material: ENVO:00002151; isolation source: viral sequences binned using virsorter ...
AGTCACAGTACTAAGTCCTACTATTTCTGAGGCATTTTCATCTAGTATAATCAAGGCACCACTACCAGCATTTGCATCAGCAGTATTAATTTTTAGAACAACATTAGCACCATAGTCTCTATTTTTAGGGTGTCTATAAAACTTTGCTCCGTAATATCCTAAGAATTGAAACGTGTTTGGGTCTTTCTGTACTTCATATATTATTACTTCTTGATCATTATTATTGTAAAGTCTTAAAGATTTTGTTTCTATTTGTACCCACTTCAAGTCACTTCTACAACCATGAGATATTCTATTCAAATATGCAGTTTGAACCGCTTTAATCTTCTCATTGATAGGTGCAACTAAAGGAGGAACCTTTTCATCTAGTTTGATTATTAATTCATCGTACTCATCAATGATGGCATCAACAATCGCCAGTGACTCATTGATAGATGCTGCACTTTGTTTCTGTCTATCTCTATCAGCCCTAAGTCTTTTTGCAATGTTAAAAGCATCAGCAGACATTATTCAATACCTCCTAACTGAACAAAATCCTCGCCTGGATAGTCCTTCATACTTTCTCCCTCGTATTCTGTAATCAATGGCTTGAGATCCTTTCTCTCAGCATGAACTATGTAACTACAACGTATTGTGTGTACATTGAAACCATGTGGATTGACCAATATACTTGTTTTATCTTTCATTCTAGCAATAGCATAACATAAATTTTGATGAGATCCAATAGGTGTTAAATGAACTGTAATAGTTCTATCATCTACAAGATCTTTCCAATAGTCAGGAAGTTCTATCTCATTAGTTCCTTGTAACTCTCCTCTTACATACACACCTATCTCTGGGCCTTCTAAGGATACATGTCTCAATCTCCACCCATCTTTACTTGGGTGTTTGATATCAAATGGTTTAGCAGGCAAGGCTCTGGCAGTCGCCAGTTGTCCATTCAACCAACCACACTTAATTACACCACCCACAGTGAGTGTTCCACCAACCTTACATTGCCCTGCTATATCTACATTTTTGTTGAACTGACAATCATCATTTCCAACATTCAAGGCATGTTTAGTACTGGTGTCAAATGTCTCCTCTATAGCATATCTTTTAGTAGGAGCAAATGTAGTTCTTTGACTATAATAAAAGTTCTCACTATAAAATTCTGATGTTCCTGATCTAAACAGAGAGAACCCATCAACCTGTAGGGCTAGTTGTTGTCCTTTGAGTTTAGATGCAAATTCGTGATCCAGTTCTTGTTTCTTACCTTCGTTACATTCAAACTCAGGAGGGCCAATCATGACACTTGCCTGTGCAATACCTATGTTAGGAGTATTGTTAAAATAAGATGGGCCACTAACAGACAGTGTGCCTGGAATATACTCCCAATGAGGAGATCTATCCTCCAAGAATGACATATCTTTCGTGCCAACTTGGAGTTGATCTGTTACGCTGTGAAACGATACTTGAAAGCCCATTATCTAAAAATTCTTAAAAAACTCTAAAATTTTATTATTTAAAACTGTCATTATACCAGCAGCATATTTGGCTCTTTTCCTTGTGTCCATAGTGTCTATGTTGCAAGCAGTGGCACCAGCCATATCAACAAACTGTCCACACATTGTCAATTGATGTCTCGCCAAAACATTTACGTTGGTAGCTTTAATACTTAAGACAGCTGAATCGAAGTTAATCTTATCAGGAGTTGAGAATTTTATTTCCTCAGTTGCCTTCAAATGAATGTTGGCCGCCTCTAGTTCTATGTCTCCATTTTTAGCTTCAATCTTGATGTTCCCATTTTTGGCCAGAATAATTTTTGACATATCTTTGTCTGAATTATCCTCTCCGACATACTCATAAGAACAATTATTTACAACCAACTTGTGTTGTCCGTTCTTATACCATGCCATACCCTGTAGATTGTCTGTTGTTACAGAGTAATCTACATATTCTCCTTTTAAATCTCCATCAGGAATCTTTATACCAGAAGCAACTCTAAAGTTAGGATAGTTACCATAGTATTCTTGGGTTTTAGGTTCTTGTTGATCTAAATTACGGAGGTGAGCCGCTCTAGCAGCTGCACCATCACCAAAAAAACTGTCAGTCATTAGTATCCACCCCCACTTGTTCCGCTAGACCCACCAGTATTAGTGCTGTTATTAGTAGGAGGAGTATAAGGTTGTTGAGTTGACGGCTGTGATGGTTGAGTCGTTTGCTGAGGTGTAGTTGTATCACTTGTGTTAGATTGACTCGTTGTAGTGGTGTCGGAAACATCTGTCTGTGGAGTTGTTGGTGTAGTGGTTGTCGATTGTGTATAAGTCACTGGAGCAGATTGACCGAGACTTTCTTCTTTCGTATTGTATATGGTATCATGTGGTGTGGATACATGTGTTGCACCAACCATCTTACGTCCTGTTGTGGGGTGAACATGGAAATCACCATAGTAAGGATTACCATTTACCCAACCAACTTGTGTCTTAGGTAAACTATAAACACAGTCTACCACATTTACTACGAGAGTTCCAGCACTAGGTCTTTCACCTATGTCTGAAACGAAGTCTGGACTATATGAAACAACTGGAAGTAACTGAGCTCCCAATCCTGTCTTTGTATTTATTGTCACTGGAGGAATGACAGTATGTTTATCTTTGCAACTTATATTTCTAATACCAACTATAGATCCAGCAGGGGTTAATAAGAAGTCGAAGGTACACTGTCCCACTTGACCTGTATCCCCCGAAGTATATCCAATTCCAGGCTTCTTTGGTATAAGATTAGTCACAATACCCACTGCCTGTGTACCAATTCCAGAAACTCCTCTTGTTGTAAAATTATAAGTATCTGTTCTTGCCATTCCAGCAAAGTTATTATCATTCAAATCTTTAAATGACCCCTCTGTCATTGAAATATAATATTCTGTGTCAGGTTTGAAATTTGCATTTGGATCTATTTTTATAATTCTATCGGATAGAAATGTTATTCTGTTATTATCTCCTATGGGAATGATCTCATGGACGGCATTACTAGTGGTTTCTGTGATAGTAATGTTACCAACACCCTTAACTATTGCTTCATTAAATGTAACTGACAGAGTTGCAGCAGTCTGAACACCAACAGCATCATCAGATGGAGTAGTAAATGTTATAAATGGTGCGACAGTATCTAAATTAGTTCCATCATCACCAATACCAGCAGTGATACCAATACCAGGCCCCTCTGTGACAGGGTACTTAGGTGGAACTACGTTAGTTGATGGGCAGTATCCCTCTCCAGGCGTTACCATATACACATCAACAACAGATCCATTTTCATCTATTATTGTTTGTGCCTTCGCTCCTCCACCATTGTTAGTCTTATCAATGATCGAAACAACTGGTGGATTAGTATATCCAAATCCTCTCTCGATTATCTGTAGTGTTAATATGCTTCCGTCTACTGATGATACAATTGGAATCATTGCAGCAGTTCTAGTTCCATCTCCGTATACCTCTACCTTTGGTGGGATACAATCAGGCCAAATGAAACCTGGCGGCACACTATCTGATAGATCATCTTGATTCTTTGGACTACTTACTTTATCATTACAATCTGCTAACTGAGGAAGGCCTTTGTTGAGAATACTTAATACTGAGAATCTATCATTGATACTTAGATTGAAAAAGCCAGGGTCAGATATATTCAAACCAGAAGTTGTGGGTATACTGGATAGGAAATTAGATTTATCTATTATAGAACTGAATGATAGACTAGGTTTCTTCCTAAGTCCTCCTTTTTGTGACCAATCCTCGTACTCTTTACATTGTAGAGAATCACACTCTAGGAAAGACATTAATGAGTCTGTGAAACTTGATACTTTATCTAATAAACTACCTACATTACCTATTGACCCTGTTAACCAATCTAAACCCTGCATGATAGGTGCTAATCCAGCCTTTATCGCATCATTGATTCCAGCCATTAATACACCCACAGCCTGTTCAATGGCACAAATAGCTGCGTTTAGTGCTCCATTCTTGATGAGATCTTCAAACAAAGATTTAACTTGGTCTTTAAGATCAAACCCTATCTTTTCAAACACACAGTATACCACATCCATAATTCTCTTAAATGCGGATACTACTGGTGTCTTTTGAGCCTCTTGAACTTCTACTCCTATAAAATCTCTATATCTTTTAGAGAGATATGCTGTTACCTTATCTCTAAGGGTTATAACAATTTTTCTCATTGCACCAGTGGCAAGTCTTGAAGCTCTATTAACCTCTTTCCTTATATCTACTAAAAGATTTCTAGATGTATCAACCCACTCATCTGCATATTGGGTTAGACTATTAACTGTTTTTAAAAAACTACCTATCGTATGTGTAACTTCACTAAGGGCATCATTACCCTTATCACAAGCATTAGACATACTAACAGTTTCTGCTGCACCTCTGTTAGAAAAAGCACCTTCACTCTGAACTGCCTTACTTGATCCTTCTAAAAGACTTGGATCAACTTTTTCACCAGATGGAGTTTCTTTGTCTTTTAATTTACCAACTTCATTGTCTGCATTACCAGATGGTGTAGTGCCTCCTTCCTTATCTTCCTGTAGAGGTAGACTTGTAGGGCCTTCTACCCCTGCCTCTCTACCACTAAGAACACCAAAAACATTCTCATCACCAACATCATCTTCTAGTGGTGGAGTGTTCTTTGGCCCCAGTGAGTTGATAGTTCTTGCTAATGCACCAAATATAACTGGTTGTTGTCCTTCTTCTCCATCTAAAAAGAAACCAAATACGGTTTCTCCTCCCATCATTCGGGAACTGTCACCCATGTTTCCTTGACCAGCTCCAGATGTTGCATCTACTAGAACATGAGACCAAGGCAAATCTTCATCTGGTAAGATGTTCTCATCAAATGGATGATATCCTATTATTCTAACTTTACACCTAAAAGCCCACCCAGCATCCGTATCTGTAGCTTCGTTACGCCAAACACTAGGTTCAGCAACTCGGCCTATCCACCATACGAATCCATCTCGGCCAACAAAGTTGGTCTTTAGTAGGGCACTGTCTAACATTAGTCGTCATAAACCAAACATTCTGGTTCATCTGGGTGCATATCACAGAATAATTCTAGTGCATTAGGGTCATGATGATCCCCTGCTGCGATCTCTTCTTTATGATGTTCTGCATACTCTTCTAATTCATGCAATTCTTCCTTAGCATGTCTGCGAGCTGCAGGGCTTGCTAGTGGATCTTCTGCAATCTTCTTGTCTTTTTCGATGTGTTTTTCTATACTTTCCATAGTTTCTCCTTATGTAAGCCCATATGAATCTCTCACGAGATTTAAGGCAGTTATGTTTTTTCCTTGACTCAATTGAAAATGATGTCGTAAAGAACGTATCATATAGAACCCACTGAGTTCCTTATCAATTTCTTTATTCTTTTCACTTTTCAATGGCCCTGTCGCTGGTATTTCAACTTTAATGATATCTCCAGCTCTCAAGTTAATGTTACATGGTACATTAATATTTAGGGACTGTTGGAAGAGCAATGTATAGCGAGAGAACGCTTTTGCCATGTCAGCATCTGATCTACCAGATCCTTCCACATCATCATCTTGATTAGTTGTTAATGATGGAGTTAACATACCTGTGTCTCCAATTCTAACTAAAACTCTAGAAGCATTCTTACTAACATCTCCAGCTGGTATTGGAACAGTCCCGCCTGCAACAGACATGCCATCCTTTTCTACTTCTTCTCTTAATGAATGTGGTATTGCCTTCGTAGTCCAGTCTAACGGATTATAAAAATATGTCAAGTTTGAATATAATCCAACTCTTAAATTTTTCTGTAAATTAGTTGCAGAATCCATCATATAACTGACAATTTGAAAATTATTTTCTGGTTCTGGAGCTGAGTCAATTAGACTAGTAGCTGTATATGTTTCAATTGCTCTTTCTGGTGACTCTTGGGATTGTACTTTTTTAGATTCAAACTCTCCTGTCTGTGCCAACAAACCATCTACAGATTTGAACTTATATCCATCATATGTTTCGTAGAAAAAGAATCCAGAAGTTCCTCCTACCTTTCCTTCCTTCAATGGTTGTGCCTTAGGGCATAACCAACTCAAAATATAGAATGGTTTTCTATTGTTACCTATGAATGAGTATGGTGTACTACAATCTTCGATCTCCACTCTCTCGTCAAATTCTTCCTTACTAATATTGAATATGTTTGGATCTTTAAGAATGTCTGCAACATGGGTACTTATGTTTGCCTTGGCATATTTTTTCTGACATCTAGTAGTTTCATTCATTAAATTCTCCAAAGAACTTAATGCTAATGTAAATGATTCTTGTCCCTCTTTCTTCCTGACATCTTTAATCGCAGTAACATATAATGGATTTGAAAATTTTTCATTATCACCAAATGTAAGATCTCCATTTCCAGTACCAAATGTAAGATCTACTCTTTCATATCCTCTGATTGGGAGTCTACTCAATATATTAGTGGTATCACTCACACGAATATAGGCTGTTATCGCTGGTGATAAAACATCTTCATAGTAATCAAAAGTAACAATTTTATCAACAATACTCTCGGCATTCAACCTACCATCATTTTCCGAATCTTTCTTGTCGCCTGCAAACTGAATTTCTTCGTCTATTGTGATTGTTGCTTTTTTAAAATTAACTTTTTTAATATTTGTCATGATGCCCCCAGTTCATTGAATAAGAAAGCTTGCATAACCTCTCCATCAGTAGAACCCATAATCATTGGCACATCAGGTGGTGGTGTTCCTTGAGGTAGTGGTGGAGCACTGGCTGACGGTGATGGTAAAGGAATTGGTATTGGTATAGGTGAGGATTGTTGTGCTTCACCACCATCACTATACTCTGGATATGTCATGACATCTTGGAGAACACCTCCTTGCGAGTATGAATTAAGTCCATCTATTTTCAAGAATCCTCCCATAGATTTGTTTCTAACCTGTTCCATCATTTTATCTTTTCTTTCTTCTCTCTTCTCTTCTTTCTTAGCTGCTTCCATTTGAACCTTAGCATAATTTATGGTGCCTGGAACGTAAGAGTTTAGATGTTCTGTCATCGCTGGTATATCATACTCTCCTGTCTTGGGATCTTTAAATTGTTCATAATCTTTGAAGGTCTTTTTGAATGTCCTTAAAGCTTGTTTTACTTCTTTGTCAATACTTACACCAGAAACTTCTTTAACTGTAGAAGCACCCTCCGTCATGTATTTCTCGACCATTCTGGCTACATCTCCCCATTTCTCTGCCATCATTAGGCCTACATTGGGGAAATATGTACCATCAACTAATTGTATAACATATTGTGGCCCTCCAAGATTTTCTACAAGAAATTCATACTGTTCCATCGGTGTCATCAATGATGATTTTGATTCTACTTTTGCAACCTCACCCTTCTTTTGGGTCATAGTGCTTTCATACTTTCTTCCTTGAGTATCAAGATTCTCGTGAACTTTATCTATGTCCGAGTACTTATATAATTCAGAATCCTTATCTATTAGAGCCTGTCCAAATACCTTCTCTGCGTTCATTCCACCAGCACTAAAACCTCTTAAATATCCACCAGAACTAAAACCTTTCTTGAAGCCCATCGCCTGTGCTTCTCTTTCTCTTCTTTTTTGAAGAGTAGGATCTTTTTTGGTATGAGGAGTGTCCATTGGTATAACAAAGGCACCATTACCATCTTCTTTCGTACGAACTTCCTCAGTTCCATGGCCAATAAAGTCAACACCCTTACCTGTTAAGGATACTGGATATCCAGATTGAGGCCCTTGAATGATACCACCCCTTGCAGCCTTTGGAAGTTCTTTATATTTTTCCTTGACAGTTTCTATTTTGGCTTTGATCTCATCATGCTCAGTGGAATCTCTACCATGTATGTCTATTATTCTTTTTCTTTGTTTCTCTAAAGAAAGTCTCTCTAATGCAAGTTTTTTCTTCTCATCTGTCAATTCTTTGGAAGCAGATTTATTTGCATCAGGTTTTACCGACTTAACAGCTGAAACAGGATCTACTTTTTTGTCTGTAATGTTCTCTTTAAGTCTTATCTTAAGTTTTTGAACTGCCTCTTCAAATTTTAAAGCTGTTTCACCACTAATCGTAACATCTTCTAGTTTTTCTTTTTTGTCATCTACTATCTCTTTTTCTTGCTTAACTTGTTCCTCAGCATCCTCTTTCTTTTCCTCTTCCTGTAATTTATCTTCTACAGGAGGTTCTTTTTGTGCTTCTACTTTCTGTTCTTGTTTTACATTTTTAATCTGATCAATCTTCTGTTTACTTATCTCCTTTCCAGTTTCTGCTGTTTCCTCAACAGCCTTCATTCCTTCATCTTTTATCTTCTGTTCTTCTTGTACCTCTTTCTTTAATTCTTTTTCATCTCCTTCAAAATCTTTCTCAATGTCTACAGGTTCATTCTGTTTTGATTGATTGTTTCTTTGAAGTAAAAGAGGCAGTCCCAACATAAGACCCATAGTGCCAGTAGCAAGACCCTTAAGGAATCCTCCTCCACCACCACCTCCTTTATCCTCTTCCAAAGAATTGACAAAGGTTTCAGCTTTAGCAATAGTTGATTCTGATGGTTCGTCTTTATTTTTTATCTTGGCCGTAGCCCCTTTCATAAAACGTTTGAACCCATTTATTTTTTTCTCAGCACCATCAACCGCTCCTTGAGCCTTTTTATTAATTTTTACTTCTGATACAGATGTTTTTCCAGCCATTATAGTGAACCTACTATGTTAAATACGGATTTTGAGTGTAAGACATGCATGTTATTTAAGTCTACTGCAACTAAACCAGGCACACTGTTCTCTGGTTTTGTTAACTCTCTTTCCATTTTTTTACCTTGTGCAGGCTTACCACCACCTCCCGCTTGTAATGCAGCCGCAGCTGCTCCTCCAACAGGTTTGGTTCCAGCACCACCTTGAGAAGATTTTGCTGGTTTTGATACAGAAGCAGCTACAGCAGCTCTCTTTGCAAGTGGTTCTTTACTCGGTTGAAAGAGTGATTTTACTAGATTGATTCCACTTCCCACTTTACCAGTAAGTCCACCAGTTAAGAAATTGGCAGCATCACTTTTCAGAAAGTCACCGATACCAGATCCAATCTTACTACCCATTCCACTAATACCACCCATTAAACCACCAAATAGATCCTTACCCTTTCCAAGTAATCCACCAATAGGGTTATAACCTTTTGCATACTCACCTCTTACATTCTTCTGTTTCTTTCCACTAAAGTTACCACCTTCTCTTCCTCTATCCTTTGCTCCCATTCCTCTTCTATTTTTTTTATCAATCTTACCTTTTTTTTCTGATTTTTTCTTTTTCTTTGTTGAAGGATCTATTCCAAACAATCGTAAGTTAACAAAATCTTCCTGTGGTAAATTCAATATCTGGTCATGGACTGAATTATCTTCCGAATTAAAGCCTGAATAGGCTGCAGTGTCTGTTCTTTGTTTATGTACTCTTCGTCGTACATTTCCCATAGCTTTATTATCTGCTGCATGGGGTTCTCTGGGGTAAACTGCTTCTACCATTCTTTCATAACCCATGTTTCCAGTATCGTCAAAGGTCACACCCAACTTGACTAGATCTTGATAATTTTCTGCCTCTTTTTTCTTTTTCTTTCCAAATCCTAAAACTCCACCAATAAATTTTTCTGGTATTGGTTTGTCTAGAGGAGTAGATTCTTTTTCTCCCTCTCCTTTAGGTTTACCAAAGTCTAACACACCATCAAGTTTGGCCAAAATACCAGAGAAAATAGTATCAGTCTTTCCTGTCTTCTTTTCTTTTCTAGCTTCTTCTTGTTTCTTTTCTAATTTTTTCTTCTTTTTTCCTCTTATAAAGTCAATACCCTTCTTAAGTAAATTTCCACCAACAGCGACAGCACCACCAACAAGTCCAACTTTGGCGATAGCTGGAGCAGCAAGCATTGCAATACCAGCAACTGCAAGACCTTTGAATACGTTACCTATTAATCCTCCACCTTTCTTTTTCTTGTCTTTCTTTCCTTTCGATAACTTATTGATAAAATCTGTTGCTAATTTATTTGCCTTCTCCATGAGTTCAGTATTTTTGTCCATATTATCTTTTAGTCCATCAAGACCACCAGCAAACCCATCCAGAGAACTCAAACCACCATCAAATATCTTACCTAAGAATTTGTTAGGATCAAATGAATCTACCTTCTCTTCTACTTTACTTGATAACTTTGGAATTAAATTCTGAACTCTAGACTCTACAAGTTTATTAATCTTCCTGATACCACCTTGTTTCAGATCCCCTCTGATTGGTTTTATCTTCGGTAATACAGATTTTAGTCCACCAGAACCTTTTACCCCAGCTATACCTTTCTTTGCACCTCTAACAGCTTTCTTACCAGCTATTGCGGTCTTTCTTACAACCTTAGACTTAGACACACGTTTGGCAGCATTCCCGATCTTTGTCATTGCTGATCCGCCAAATTTAGCCATTGCGTGCTAATCCCTCTCGTGTTCTTTGTTTGAGTTGTTCTTCTTCAATGTGAAGTTTGAGTAGTCCCACATAGATATCCCTCTCCCACGGAGGCATATTCTCTATTTCCCATAAACTATATTTATGGTACTGCATGAGAGCGAAATTGATTTTGAAGTATGTCTCAAGATCAACATGAGACATACTTAGGCGAAAAAATCCGATAGCCCCTCTAATACCACCGTATTTTTCTTTTTAGTATTGGGATTAACTACCTCTAGTGTATGTGTCAATTTAGGCATAGTCTCAAAGAATTTTTCAATCTTAGCAAACTGTGCTGATGTCAATGACTCAACCCACTCTTTCAATTCTTTTTTAGTACACTCAGCTGCTGAAAACATCTCTTCATCATTATAAACCATGTCTATACTGGATGCTACCATATCAAATGATTTGTCAACAACATCCTTACCTTCAAGTTCACCAAAGTTACTATCTACAAACTGACTTAGTGATGGATACTTCATTTTTACAGTGTAACCATCTGATAGTTCTACGTCTGGAGAATGATCATCTGATCTAGACACTGTAATTTCATCAATGGAAATAGTTACAGGCACTTCTGTTTCTCCGTCATCTCCACAAGTGACAAGTAAATCTATAGTTTCACCCACAGATTTGCCACGAACATTCAAGAACAGATATTCAATATCAAAACTAGGTAGTTGATCAATCTTGATCCCCTTTGATATAACACATTCTTTTAGAACCTGTTTTACAGCATTGGTAATTTGTTTATTATCTTGTGATTCAAGAGAAAGTATGAGAATCTTCTCTTCTTTTACAAGAAACGGTCTGTATTTTATTGCTTTCCCTGATGAGGGCAACTTCAATTCATACTCTGCCGTTGTAATTTTTGGTAAAGGCATAATAAGTAATTATTCTTTATTATTTAGAGGGTTAATTTGGCGCTTTATCTACTTGATTTTCAATGGTATTATTGGAAGTAACTAGACTTGAAGCTCCCTTAGTTGGAGTGTCTGGCGCTGGTGTTCCATTGTTATTAACAATATAGTACCTATCGTACGAAAAGTCAACTACAACCTGTATAATAGAACCTGTTTGGTAGTTAAGAGGTATATCTTGTATGGATATAGGAAAAGCATTTACAAAATTGTAAGTGAGGGCATTTGGTTTATATTCTTCGTCTTTGGCTGGGCCTATGTCATAATAACTTTTACCCTTCTGTCTCCTAGTTCCAAAGCTCCTCACTTCATGTCCAAAGGTAGGATCTATTGATGTTATAACATCATCCTGTTTTTCTGGTTTGAAATCTTTTTCAAATTTTGTAATTCTTATATTTCTTTTGTAATCATGTGGATATCTTTGTCTATGAAAGGCATATCTTTCACCATGATTAGGGTATCCGCCTGGATATCCCTGTGTGTGTCTGATTCCTTCTTGTGTAATATACAAAGGATTCATGAAGTTCATCCACTCTTGAAATAATTTTAGTATCTTATAATCATTAGATAAGTAAAAAGATATTGATATGTCAGTATATTGTCTCTGTGTTGCAAATCTTTCTCTAATACCCTGTCTACTTCCCATTTCTTGTGCAACTGACATAGATGTGCCAGGCAACATTGCTTCATTTGCTAGTAGTTCATATCTCTCTTTATCTCCTTCTTCCATCAATCCACATGATGTGAACCATTGACTTAGATCATTTGCATTTCTCTCTTGTTCATATATGCCAGATGAGGCGGCATTCAACTCTACTGGAAAAGAATCTTTAGGTTCTGCAAGACTTCTGGCAAAATCTAATTCAACTTGAAAGAAGTTTGATAGAGCTGGAGCACCTAGAGATACTCTGAACTGGTCTAAATTCTTTACTATCTTATCTTTGCTGAAATAACTTTTCTGTTGCCTGGCCATCTAAATAAAATATGACTTATCATACTATGTATATGTCTTATAAAGGAAAATTTAGACCAAAACATGTAAAAAAGTATAAAGGTGATCCCACTCAGATCGTTTATAGATCATTATGGGAGAAAAAGTTTATGCAATATTGTGATCTTACTGAGAGTGTAAGTCAATGGCAGTCTGAGGAATTCTGGATTCCATATAAGAATCCTATAGACAATAGAGTACACAGATACTTTCCAGACTTTTTTATCAAATATAAAGACGCTAACGGTAAAAGCAGATCAGTTGTAGTTGAAGTTAAACCTAAAAAACAAATTAAAGAACCTAAAAAGAATCCAAAGAGGAAAACTCAAGCATGGCACTATGAAGTTAAAACATGGGTCGTAAATCAGGCAAAATGGGAGGCTGCAAAACAATTCTGTGCCGATAGAAAGTATGAATTTAAACTGATGACAGAAGATGATCTAGGTATTTCACATGATCGCAGACGATATTAAAGAACAAGCTAGTGTTGAACGAAAGCCTGACTCATGGTATGTTGGTGCTTTAGAACAGGCACTGATAGAAGTACAACAAAGAACTGGTCAAACATTCGATCAGGGTGGAGTTAAACAAGGAGACTTGTTTTTCTTTTCATATAATGCTGGGTCATCACAATATTTGCAGTTTTGGGATGTTCAACCCTTAGCTGTGGTTGTAGGATTTTATGAAGATGGGTTCTTGGGATGTAATTTACATTACATAAATCCAGATTATCGTGATGTAATTGCAAATAACCTACTAAATAGTCGTGGAGAATCCCCAATTCCTAAAAATAGCATACATAGATATAAGTATTCTGGTATCAGAAGTATGTTCAAAGTTCCTCGTGATGAGGATTGGGCAGAAATATCATTATTCCCTACTGAACAATTTGTAGATCATAGGGGTATGAGGTATCCCAAATATAAAGCTTTCAATGCTCGTCATCAACGGAGAAGAAAATAGTGGCACTATTTGAAGAGGCAGTAACAACTAGAAAAAGATCCAATAATTACTTCAACCAACAGACAGGTCAAGGTTATATTAATGGCAATCCAGTTGACATGGATGAGTATACTAGGTACGTTAATTTATCACCATCGGAAAAACTTCTAGAATATGGTATAGAGAATCCAATACCAGCAAATCAATATGGGCAAGAACTTAAGATTGATGTGCCTATCACTCAAAGAGATAAGGATGGTAATGTCACAAATTATAAGGTTTTCTATAGTGAAACTGAGGGAACAACTATTCGTCCAGTAGACGCAAATGGTGAGCTTAAACCAAACGAGCCACCGATATACAAAAATGGAGTTTTTGATAGATCTCAGTTAACAAGTAATAGTAATATATTTGTGCCAGGAGATCAAAGGTGGAATAATACTGAACTAGATCAAATTGATGAAGCAGTAAAACAAAGCACTTCTAATCATATCAATGCAACTGCACCTGGCACTGTGAAACCATCATGGGTTAAAAAAGAAAATATAAAGGTAAACCCTAAAAACATACGCTCATTGAAAGAGTTTGAAATGTGGAGAAACACAGAAAATTATCCGACAAGTGGTACTAATTCTGGGTCTGGGCCAGGATATGAAGGTGGTTCTGGTAATGGTCTAGCATTGATGGAGGGAACCAAAAAAGCATTTGCTGGTTCTGAAGCTGCAGATGGTATGTTTAAAAAGATAGTCAAGTATCCTATGGATATGGCTAATAACATGGATCATATGTTCATACAATGTTATTCATATCGTGCTCCGTATGCAAAAACTTTTGACGGTAAGTATGGAGAAGGTCTTTTGCAGCCTGGCAAAAAAAGAGAAAGTGGTTTAGCGTTCGGTGCTGAAAGATATAGTCCGTATAAAAAGAAATTAGGTGCTGGTATCAAACTACCGATGCCTAACAATATGATGGATGAGAATGGAAGAAGTTGGAATGAAGAGTCTATGACCAACAAACAAATGGGTAGTGCTCAGATAGCTGGTAAAAATGTGATTGGTAGTTTATTAACAGGAGATTTATTTGGAACAGGCCCTACCATAAGAAATACGGCACTAAATGCAGAAATGTTGACTCAAGAATCTACTAGAGGATTGATTTCAGCTGAGAAAATAGCACAATTAGCTGCAGACTCTGGATTAACTGCTGAACAGATAATGCAGAGAAGTGTTGGTGTTATATCTAACTCTAATACAGAATTGTTATTTGCTGGTGTAGTTTTAAGATCATTTGAATATCAGTGGACTATGAGTCCTAGAAACAGATTAGAAGCTGCAAACGTTAGAATGATTATTCGTGCATTTAAACAGTGGTCTGCACCTAAGAAAACTAGAAAGGTTGATAATGGAGAGAACACCAACGTAGGTAAAGCTGGTGGCCCTTCATTCTTCTTAGGAACTCCAAACATATTCAGATTGAGATTTGTTACTAATGGTAATAGGAGTATTCTTGGTGTGAATAAATTTAAACCATGTGCTTTAACTAACGTTAGTCTTAACTATACACCAGAGGGTCAATGGTTGGCATATGAAAATGGTATGCCTATTGCAGTGAATATGTCTCTAAGATTTGCTGAATTAGAACCAATATATGATACAGATTATAGTGAGGATGTTGCAGAGGATAGACAATATGATCCTAATGATCCAAACTCAACTGGAGATCTTTACCCGATCAGTGAAATAGATCAAAACAGTCCATACAGTTCAGACGTAGGTTACTAAAATGCAAGGATATTTTTCTTATTTTCCAAACTTAGCGTATGTTTCTAGAACTACGGATAGATCATCTAATGATGAGTTTATACCTGTAAAGAACATATTCAGAAGGCCTAAACTTCGTGATGACTTAAAAAATGTAATAACAGCATTTGAAGATTATATTATAACTGGTGATGATAGACCAGAACAAGTCTCTGAAAGAGTGTATGGAGATCCTAGATATGATTGGGTTATCTTGACCACAAATAACATTACTAAAGTCAGAGACCAATGGCCCTTGAGTGCTAATGACTTTCAAAATTATATCTTAGCAAAATATAGAACTGAAGAGAGATTATCAGAGGTTCATCATTATGTTACTGAGTTACTACTAGATGATTCTTTTAGAGCAGTTGTTCCAGAGGGATTAATTGTAGATTCTAATTTTGAAAGTAGATATCTTGGAGATGGATCAGAAATCACATATAGTGGTACAGATCTTCCTAATCTATCAACTGTGGATAATGTAGGCACAGTGAGAGATGCAGATGGTAATGTGGTATCACATACAAATGTATTTTCTGTATCTAACTATGAATATGAAGAGAATCAGAATGAAGCAAAAAGAAGAATAAAAATATTACAACCTCAATACTTAGACGTAGCAGTTTCTGATATGAGAAAAATTATGAAATATACTAAATCTTCTCAGTTTATTAGTAATAGACTAAAAGGAATGTATAACCCCAGATTAAGTGGGTCATAAAAAAAGGGGTCGTAAGACCCCTTTCTTATTGTTTACTCTTCTGCGAGTTTTTGGAAGTAACTCAGAGCATCATCTTCATCTTCCGTCGTTGCGGTTGCAGCAGCAGAGAGATTAG
>VTLG01015136.1_pt1 | contig 16001 bp, 23 predicted proteins | sample 4694571 | NCBI WGS metagenome assembly VTLG01 (sample SAMN12604809, study PRJNA352737) | marine metagenome | biome: ENVO:00000447; feature: ENVO:00000209|ENVO:00000569|ENVO:01000036; material: ENVO:00002151; isolation source: viral sequences binned using virsorter ...
TTTTGAGGCCGAAAAGATATCTTTCTATATTGTTTAGCTAAAGTTTCAGCCATCCATAACGTAATAGTTTTCATTAAAACATTATGAGTTGAGCATTGTTCTGATCTTTGCAATCCAGTTTTTGCAGGTTTTTCAATATAATACTTTTCTAAGTTCTCATGCCTAGCATCCATCTTTTCATTTCTATAATCGGGATACCATTCATCGATAATAAAGTGTGGGTCATCTTCTAACTTTTTAAGACCCGGTTTTACACTATATTCTGTTGGAACATAAGGAAGATTAGTCATTAGCAATACGCTCTCTAGACTTTTTGCAATAGTCTACACTCATTTCAAATCCAATGTAGTTTCTCTCTAACCGCTTTGCTACCAGGCAGGTTGTTCCCAATCCACAAAAAGGATCAAATACTACATCTTCTTTATAACTCAACATCTCAATGCAACGGCGTGGCAACTCCTCCGGGAACATGGCACTTAACCCTATTTTCTTTTGCCTTGTTTCTGGAGCGAAGTTCCACATACCCCAAGCATTTTTAATAAAGTCAGCTCGCTGCACTGTAATTTTATCCTTAGTGCCTTTTTTCTTTTTCGTATCCTTCGCAAATATCAAAATAAATTCAAAAGGTGATGGAAAACTTGGCGAAGAAGGCGACATATAACTACCCCATGCTGTTCTATTGCCTGTAGTATTCTTATTCCAAATAATAGTAGACATCATTAGGAAGTCTAAATCCCTAGTCATAAATTGAATAATATCAGAATGAGTAGGAACCGATCCATTCTTGCCGTCGCCTATGTTAAGGCATATGCGGCCACCTGTTACTAATTTTGGTTTTATCTTATCAAAAATAGAATGCAACCAATCTATATAATCATGATGTGATTTATTATCTTGATATAAATCATATGGATTTTGATGTTTAGCATTATACCCCAAATCCACATTATATGGCGGAGATGTTACTACTAGATCTATAGAGTTATCATCTAAATCTTGAATCAATTGCTCAGAATCGCCACACGTTATTTCATTTAGAAATCTTTTATTCATTAAGATGCATCCTCATTGATAATATTTACAGAAACGCCAAGTTCTTTAGCATATTTGATAGTATTTTCCGTGCCGCCCTTTCGATCAGGTGCTACAAAAGCATACACTACCTCAGAGTGTTCAGCAATCTGGCGATTACGAACATAATAGGCTTGAGTATATTCCCACCGGGGGCTGCCAAATGAAGGATAATCGGGAAGAAACTCAATTACTTTTAACCCACGTTTACGTGCGTATTCCGCTGCCCAACTATCCACACCTTTCGCGCCACCAGATACAACAGTAGTATCTGCAGAAAGTGTGTTTACTAAACTCTCTACAGCTGATCTACTTTTCCATCTTCGACTACCAACAATTCCTACATTCATTAAAAGTAACTTTCATAAAGTTTTAAGGTTTTATTTATAGATGCTATCTCGGCATCAAACTCAAAAATATTATAATTATGTTCAACATCTTCGTATTCCTTCCAATTACTTTTCTTATACTGAACATAACACTTACTATCTTTATAATTCTTCATACGTAAACGATCACATTGTTGTGCATGTTGCAACTCATGTGCTAACAAAAAGAATAAATACATATACGGATAATCTGTAGGATCAAAATCAAAATACTTACGTATATGCCATGTCTCCGTATCTAAATTACTTTGTCTTTTATTATGAAATGCATTATGCATAAATTCATAAGATAAATTAATGCGATGGTATAGATCGCCATTGTTTTTAATCTCAGAAATGAACTGAGGGGTCCAAGATGTAGGAAACTTTTTTAATTCTGTTATCCAATCTCTACGATGAAGGCCATGAGATCGTATAAGATTTCTGTTAATATGAATATACAAAGGTTTCTTGATCTTAGAAAAACACTTAATTATAGCACTCTTCAAGACACCTTCGTCTATTTTAAACTCAGGAACCTCTGATAGATTAGTTATTATCTTCATTAAAATAATTTAATCAATACTTGTGGAATAAAAACTATAACAAAATAAGAAACAATAATCCAAAACATTATTTTCATTAGTTTTTCGTGTGGATCAAAAGGATATTTCATCTGAATGCAATAGTAGTCTTCCCCCTAAAAGGATAGAGTGGGCAATGTACAGCTGTGCAATCCTTTGGATGCGTTTCAAAACCCAAGCACTGGGTACAAAATGCCTTTATAGCTAATGAACGCGTCAACTCAACATTCTTTAGTTTACCAGACTTCTTATGAATCGTATGTTTTGTTGTCATAGTGGTTACATATCACCTCTCAAAAAATGTGAAACTTTATATACTATAATATACGAAATAATTGAGGTTTTGTCAAGAGAAATCTTTTCCCCCTCCTAAGTCGTTGTTTTTATTGAAGTTAGAGTATATTGACGTAAGTCATTGTTTTTATTGGAGTTATGTATTTTACCCTTTTAAGGTTGTAAGTTGTTGTTTTTATTGTGGTTATAGCCTATCTAACCGACCTTCAAATACATTTTTACCTTTTTCGTTCTTATCTATAAGCAAATATTCCCTATTATTTTGAATCGCTGAAACGCCTGTAGTACCACTACCTGCAAAAATATCACCTATTAAATTATTCGGATCAGAATAAATGTTAATAATTCTCTTTAATAAGGCTAAAGGTTTTTGAGTAGCATAGTTAACTTTCTCAACACCTTGGATCTGCAAAATATCCGTCCATAAATCTGTTATAGGTATACCATCCATTTCATCAACATATCTTTTAATTCTTGGAACCCCTCTGCCATTATAAACCAACCTATTATCATCATGTAGTACCTGCATTTTTTCTCTCGATACATACCATTGTTTATGCACCCCATTCCATTCATATCGTAAATTCATGCGAGGACTTACGTCTGGTTGTGAATTATGAATAGCAGTTGTAGTATAATTTCTTTGAGTATTTTCTTCAATTTTGGTCTTACTCATATATTCTTCATCATAGGGGTGATACAAAGGATTGTAAATACCCTTACTACTTTTAGAATAAACAATTATAACATCATGCATTCTACCAAGTTTTTTAAGATTCTTAGCATGACCACCTGTCTTCCATATTATTTCGTTACGAAAATTCTTTTCACCAAAAATAGAATCTAAAGCAAATCTAATCCAATGACTATTTGCAGGTTCCACATGAACTACAATGTTGCCTTCTTTTTTTAATATTCTATGGCACTCTTTCAACCTTGGCATTAAAAAGTTTTCGGCATACTCCTTCATTGATTTCCATCTATCATCGAAATCACCAAAATTTCTACCAGTATTATATGGGGGGTCAATATATATTAAATCACATATATTTGCGTTGATTTCATTTTGAAGGATGTGTAAATTGTCACCAACAAAATATTTATTCATTAATGCCCTTTTTCTTTTGATATTCTGCTTCTAAAATTTCAACGGCACGGTCTGTATACTTACCCCATACCGATTTGGGAATATTAGCATAACAATAACCAGGTGTTTTGGGGTCTTCTAATGTAGCAGAGGGAATTGTAATATATTTCCACTTATCTACATCAACGTAATTACTTATTTCTGCCTTACCATCAAACCCAAGAGGTTTGCTAAAAACAAAAACATCGGCTTCATCCACTTTATATCTAACACTTCCCGTATCGTTTGCTGCGTGATCATTTTTGCCACCTTCATTAAGGCGGCGAGTGCACTCTAGGTGCATAGCTCCTACTCTTAACTTAGATTGAATAGTAAATTTTCCATCTGTAGTTATAAGATCATACCCATCCCCATTATTTGATCCATCATCCGCATCTCTTCTTTTTACAGCGAGTGTTGTATTTTCATTAATCCAATCCGCTTGAATAAATTCATTAGGACTAGCAAATAATTTACCTAAATCTATTCGACTACTTTCTTGAATCATTTTCTCTTTAGCTACAGCCAAATAAAAAACCTCTTTACCCACTAGATTAATAATCTCTTCTTTTCTGTCTTCTAGATGTTGAGTCTTATCAGTTGAAGAAGTCATCCAAATCCTTTCAAATAAAATGTATAAAAATTAACTACCTATAATATACACAATTTTCAAGGTTTTGTCAAGGCTTATTTTTAATGTTGTAAGTTATTGTTTTTATTGAAGTTAGGCAGTAGCCTTAGGTAAAAGGAAGATATTTCCATTGGCATAGCGATAAGGTTTGTCAAATTTCATGTCCCACACCTTCATATCGGTGCCGGTATATTCCCAAACTTTTTCTTCCTTCTTAATATAACCAAACCAATCATATTTGTCAAGGTTATCTTTTACATAAGTGTCCAACTCGTTATGATAGCAGGTCCCCCAAGTTACCATAAAGGTATTTGCTTCATTAGTAATCTTATCTAAAATGCGTATTGCTTTTTCAGCATCAATATCGGGGTTATCATAATCTTCTTTGCCGATGTGCTCAAGAGTAGAAAGACACAGCACATCACGACCAGTAAAGTCGCATTCTTCTGCATCTACATTTTGCACGTCGCCAGCGGGTTCATCTTTTTCAAACAAATCTATAATAGGGTGTTCACAATAACCATAGAAAGGCATCACGCAACCAACTTCAGTAAGATTGTCATTACCAACTTTTTCCATATAACGCAAACCTAATGCAAGCTCAATACATCTTTCATTAATCATCGTAGTATTTACAGGATCATCGAAATATTCATCAACCATCAATTCTTTATTTATCATTCACCGTTATCCTTGTTATAATGTTTTCACCTTTGATTCTTAATACTGGAATTATTTGTTCATTTCCATAAGTAGTGGCTGCGCAAACCGCATCTTCCTTTAACAATTCTATATTAATGCCTTCTACTACAAAATTAAACTTTGCATATCTCCATTCAATTTTTTGTTCTGTACGTATAAAAATAGCATCTTGTGTACCAGGAAACCGTAAGGTTTTTTTGCCCTTATCTATTATAGCTAAAGTATTACCATCTATTTCTACAAGACGGCTGTCAGCCGTATCTCTTGACCAACCTACGCGGTGTCGCCAAATAACCCACCAATCCCAATTGCTTTCTGAAAAGAAATGATTTCGTGGCCATCTCCATTTAAAGGGGTGTGCCATTACTTGTTTATAAGAAGGCATTCCTGTACCTTTAATTAACCAATCATTTTTATGTGCAATTAATATCTCATCACAATGAGGATGCTGATGCAAAGAAAATTTATTTTGGCGATGATTTTTTATAGCTAACCATCCATCTTTGCGATGGATTGTCATATCACTATAAGAAAAATAACCATCTTCTTTAATAGGTGCTACCTTTTCGTGCCAACCATCGCCAATTACGGCCATCGTGCCGTCGGTGTCAGATATTAATCTCTGCCATCTTTTTACTTTATTTAAAGAGATAATAATATCCTTGTAACTTTGTTGCAACGCACCATTGCTATGATGACCATACCATTCTTCAAATAAATTTTCAACTCTATCAAAACAATCTGTAACATACTTAGAGTAATGGGCACCTTCAGTAAAAGCACCATCTTTTACCACTCTATTAAAAATTTCTGCTAGAGTAGCAATATGCTTTTCATTAGGTTTGCACAATAAACAATCAAGAGCACACTGCCCTATGTAATGCGATATACTTTTATTAGAACACAAAGGCATTGTTGAATATAATTTTTTATATTCTTTATGATACTTGAGAAGTTCATTAATATAAGTTCCGTAATCGCCATCTTCTTTAAATTGACATGCAATTTCTATGGCCAATCGGTGATGCCAAATAGCATTCCAATGAACTCTAACACCTAATATTTTTGTTGGTAGCCATTTCTGAAAAGGCATTAGTTCAGTAAGTTTAATATCTTTTCTAGCTAACGAATGATAGGTGTTTGCTACTTCAGCTACAGAAGGCATATTATTTCTCCATAAATAAAAAGAGGTGCTGGCCATCAGCCAACACCTCTTCTATGAATATAAGGTTTACACCTTATTTTAACTACGTGCCTCTAATTCTCTTAGTTAGAAGCGGGGGAGCCAATCACATTAAGATCAACAACCTGAATCTTACCAAAGTATTCGGGTCGAACCATTTGTGAAGCATAACGAGTCATCGCACCCTTACGAGGCGTAAAGTCGTTCGGCTCAAAAATAGTAGGAGTGAACACCAGCGGGACGTAAGGTGCGTAAACGAACCCTGCATCCAAGAAGCCAGGCCCCTTGTAACCCACAAGGATCTGATTAACAGGAAAGTACGGATCTTTGTAGACCGTAAATCTATTGGTTAGAGTACCAATCTTTTCGACACCGAGCGAATACTGAACCTCAGTAGGATCAAACGTCGCATTCGGCTTGAAGTAAGCGATAGCCTCTATGATGGTAGAGACATCGGGAGAAGTAACAAGCCAGTTGGCTCCACTTCTCAAGTTACGCTTGTGGATTTCATTGGAAACAGTAATAATAGTTTCCGCTAAAGTCTGATACCAATCCTGCTGAGTGCCGGTGAAACCGACATTCTGAGAATAACCACCAGGAGAAGCAACGGTATTAATCGTGTCACCAGAAGCGGTAACATAACGTCCAACCGACCTCGACCAAGCCGCCTTAATCGCAGCGCCACTCAGAAGTGAGGAAAGAATTTCTCTATCTACTTCCGTAGCGATGATATCAGAAAGAATGGTTGTAAGTTCAACTTCAGCATCAATCGCATGATATGCGTTAATGTCTTGAGCCAGTTCAGGTGTCCAAGTAGCCTTCAACTTACGAGTAACAGCCATAACAGGAACACTCGAAACAGCAATGTTAATTTCAGGAATCGCGCTGGTGGATTCAAAATCACCCAGCTGATTGTCTGAAGGATTATCGTTCAGGTTAGTAGCCGCAGGACCAACAAGGACAGCAGCGGTAAGTGAACCATCATTGCCCCATGCCTTATCTGGACCCCAAGGAGAAGCAACACCGCACTTGTTAGAATAAATCTGAATCTTAGCTGCCGTAAGAACCGTCAGCGTCGGATCAGTATGTGCGAACCACTGAGTACCCGAAAGGGACTGAATAGCACGAAGACCACGGAAGGTTTCACCCTTATTACCAGTCTCAGCTTCACCAGAAGTCGCCAAGCGAATCTGATTCAAAGTACCAAGATCGGTTGCACCCGAACTAGAGAGAGTAAAGTCATAACCAGAAACGGTTACATTACCCAACAGTTCGGAAGTGGTCGTAACACCTGAGAAAGTAGGAGTTGCATCCGTAAGAATAAAGTTTCTACGCGAATAACCAACACCTGCGAAATTATACATGCCACCCGAAGCAGACTGAATACCAACACCAGTCAACGTCTTATTACGATTGGGCCCTGCACTAGTAAGATCGCCATAAACACTACCGCCAGCAGTAGCACTACCACTCTTCATCCGATCATACTTAAAGTCAAGGAAAAACAACAGACCTGAAGGCAGCGACATCGGCTGCACAGCAACAAGTTCCGAAGCCAATAACTGACCGAACACTCTACGAACGAGAGGGAAAGCGATCTTGTTATAGCCAGCAACTTGGCCAGTTCCAGTTTCCTCTGTTAACATCTGATTGCGAAGTTCAACAGCCTGGTTCTCTAACAACTGAGCGACAACTTGACCCTTTTCGTCATCAAGTTTCTTCAGCAGACCAGTTCGACTCCACTTTTCCATAATAGTATGCAGCTTAGCATTCCGATTAACCGGATTATACTCAGCTGTCATTTGTTCAACAATATTTGCCATTATCTAGATCTCCCTTATAGATTATAGACCAGCCAGTTCGGCCATACGATCAAACTGACTCTGATTTGTATTTTGTTTCTTTTGATCTTCAGTTAAAACACTCTGAACATTCGGGCGAGCTATACGTTGCTTCTTCACACTACGATTAGAAGCGCGGTATCCTTCACTAAGTGCCCTATAGGTTCTCTTAACTTCACCAACATTACGAGCCCTATCAAAATGTTCAACAACTCTTTGCTTCTCGTCCTTCGTCAAGGTAACCTTCCTCATCATATCAGAGGCAGCTGCCAAACGAGCATTGAAAAGATTAACTTCATCAATTCTCTTCTTCAAGAAAGTAAGAGCTTTTTCGTATCTGCGATTTTCACGGCGCAGCTGACGATTTTCTTTGACCGCGGCTTCGACCTTCTTGTTCAACATGCCACGTTCTTCAACATCTTCGTCTTCGTCTACATCAACGTCAACGTCAACATCTTCATCATCTTCGTCCTCATCTTCAATGATTTCAAGGACTTCATCAATGTCTTCATCTTCGTCATCGTCATCATCAACGTCGATATCAATATCAATAGCGTCGTCTTCATCTTCGTCTTCTAAAGCGGCTTCGTAATCGCGGTCACTACGGGACTCATCACCCTTGCCACCACCATACTCATCACCTTCGTTCTCATCTTCATCGTCTTCGTCTTCATAATCACGTCGGCTTTTGGACTCGTCGCCCTTGCCGCCGCCATATTCATCACCTTCATCTACACCAGCTTCAACGATAGCAGGACCATCGCCTTCGTCAGTAAGATCATCACCCTCCGGATTTTTCAATCCTTCAGGATCATAATTAACGTTAAGATTAGCACCCTTGGGGTTACCATCTTCATTAATCTTATCACCAATAGCCTCTGAAACGGCAGCCTTCAAGTTAGTGCTCATTGCGTCAACCAAAACACTCTTGGCGTTCTCATAAGCGGCTTCCTTCATAGCTTCTGCCTGTTCAACAGCTTCCTGTACAATGTCTTTAGCCATGTTACAGTTCTCCATAAATTGTTTTAAAAATGTTTATGTAAAAATTATTATATAGCAAATGCATGCCAACTATAAATAAATATAGTTGATATATTGATAAAAACAACTATCGGAAATTTAACTCTCCGCCATCAATAGTTTTTCTTCTTCTTTTTTTTGCCTTTTTAATTTCTGATGGTTTTTGATAAAACTCTCTTTTGCGTAGCTCAACATAAAAATTCTCTTTCTTTAATTTTCTTTTAAGTAATTTTAATGCATGTTCTAAATGGTCCGGACTTTTTACTTCTACGCTTACACACCTTTTGCAACCATTTCTAATCATTAGTACCTTCCTTCATTAATCTTTTTCTATTCGTGACGGAACTCCATATTTGTCATATTGTGCCCAGGCTAATGCCCAAGGATTTGTTTCTTTTCTTTTACCTGTTTTCTTATCTACATATGTTTTAGCTATCTTATCTTTACCTTTTTTCTGAGACATATGTTTCTTAATACCCTTTACTTGGTGTTTTCTATCGGGAGGCGAAACTTCATTTCTCACTTGTTTTTTGCCTGCTTGCCTAACACCTTTTTGAAACTGTCTTTTGGCGCCAGTTCCTTTACGAGCATGTTTTGCAAACCCGACTGCACCTTGTGCCTTTTTAGAAACTCCGGGAGTTTTTTTTACACCTTCTGGAATGGATGCCTCTTTTGAATATTGAGATGCGTGTTGTTTTGCCGCACCATAAGTTTGACCCGCCGCTTGCTTTATAAATGATCCGAGTCCCGTGCCCTTTTCTTTTTTCTTTTTATCTTCGGATTCTTCTGGTTCTTCGGGTTCTTTCCATTTATTGGCTTTTTCCTTACTCTTTTGGGCTCTTTCTCTTTCGCCGGCAGCTTGTTCTCTTTCTCTTTCTTTCTGTTTCTGTGCTCGTTCTTTTACGCGTTGTGCTTGTTCAGCGTCTTTCTTTTTCTTTCTATCAGTCGCTATTTTATCTACACCTCTTTTAACTTCACCTGCAGTTTTCCTAGCTTTTTTAGCCACACCTTTGCCAGCTTTCGCTGCTAGCCTTCCAACAGCTGATCCGGCCTTTGCGGCTCCTGTCGCTAAAGCAGGTAAGATTTCATCTAAATCAGCTTCGGCAACTGCAGCTTCTTTCTTATCTCTATGAATATCACCCTTCTTCCATAATCTATCTACATAATCAGTAAAACCTTTTCTTTCTTCAGGAGTATCTAACTCGTCAGCGCTATGAATTTGATACTTCTTTAATGCCAATTTATATGCATGTTGATAACTACCTTTATCTTTCTTACCAACCTTGCCGGTAGATACATCCTCTGTAGTATCTTCATCAGTTTCTTCTTCTGCTTCCCAGTTCTTATCTACATAATTAAAAAATTTCTTTGTCTCATCCGGAGACAATTCAATAGGAGAATCAACACCAAACTTCTTCATAGCTCCAGCAAAAAACTTTTCATAGGGAGTTTCTTCTCCACCTGCTTCAGTAACATCTCTACCTGTATGGTGATTTTCAAATACAATGTCTTCAGGTCTAACCTTAAAAACGCCCTTTTGATAAGGAAGAGTAATCATCGGAGGATTAATACTTAACAACGTAGCTTTCCGATCAGGCCCAGCCAAAGCAAGTAGTTCATCTGGAGCACTATTGGTTAAGATGACAATGGTTTGACTACGCGCACGTAATTCATCAGGCGACATAATGGGAATACCTGGATCTTCTGTCATTATATTTTTTAATTCCTGCGTAAAATTTTTCATTATTCAGGTATCAACTTATCCATATGCTGGCTATAATCAATATTTTCTGGCATTGTCATATCACCATTACTCACTTCTGAAATATTTTTCAAAGGAGTGCTCATTAATTGCTCCTGTTGTAAAATCAATTGTTCTTGAGGGTCTTCTGCATCCATAATTAAACTAGCCATAGGATCATCAGATTTAAATTTACTTTCTAATACTTGTTTTGTTTTCGCTCTTGAAGCTTGCCGTTGTGCAATAAAGTTTTTTGCTGAAGAAACATTTTCTGGTTGAGCTTCTTCATTAAATTGAACTGTATTATCTTCTATAAAATTATTGTTTCTTAAAGATACCTGCTGCTTTATCACCATTTCATAAAGCATGTCCTTTATACTACGATCAATTTCTTCTCTTACAATTCGACGTAATTTAGGAACAAGTTTCTTTGCTACATCTTTCGTAACTTGATCCGCAATCATCTGAGTTAATTCAGAAGTTTTAATTGCCATATCTAACCTCTACCATTCGTTACGGGGATTAGCTTTAAGCCATTTCTCACCTTCAGGTGCTGTCCCACGAGCATGGTCGCGGTTGCCTCGCTGATTACGGACCTCACCTTCACCACTTGGATCTTCGCCAGTCGAACCACGATTAGCAACATCATAAGCAGCTTCAGTAGCGCCAACACCAAGTTCTGCTCCAAGTTCTTTAAGGTTTTTTAACACATTACCTAACGAACCAACAAAACCCCAATTTTCTGGATCTTTCTTCTGGGACTTGTCCATACCCTTTAACTTTTTTTCAATTTCCTTAAGCTCTTTATCAACTGCTGACTTTTTCTTTTTAAACTCCGCAGCTGCTGATTGTTTTTCATTTAGAATAGCTTCATTTAATTTCATAATTAATCCTCTTTATGTTGCTTAGCATAATCACTATACAAAGGTAGTTCTTCACCTAATGCCTTGGAAGCCTTACCAGCCTTATCCTTAGTAATCTTTCTTACACTCTTAATTATCTCTTTGCCGCCCTTTAACTTTTTAGCAACGCGGGCCTTAACCTCGCCCTCGCCGGAACCATCAACAATAACAGTACCGAGATCTTCTATCTCAACAGCAAATTTGGCTTCTTCTAAAGTATTTTTAAGTTTCATATTATTTCTCTATAAGTGTACTTTCAAATGCCTACTAATTTCATTTATTCGGTTTCGGCCCAAGCCGGCACATCCTCAGTTACCGGTGCGTTAAACTGTGATTCTATACGGCTTACCACTTCAGCCGATACCGAGCCGAAGTAAGAGTCCATCAATGGTTGAAGAACAGCTGGTCTAGAAGCCTCAAAAGTAGACCATGGCACAAAATCATCTGCCGTCATGTCGGCTGGATCAGCCAAACTAACCCAATCACCTTTTGTAGCAGAATAATCGCCACTTACTCCTCTCACTTCCATTACCGTCGATGTGGCATAATCCGTAACTTCTGTTCCATCACCAAGAATAGCTTTAGGCAAAACCGATACTCTATTTGTAAAATTTAAAGTAAAATCTACTGCCATATTATTTCCCTCATATTATTTCCCTATAAGCTTGCTTTTAAATACCTACTAATTTCATTTAAATGAGCAACTATATAACTCTTTTCTTTTGGTGCAATACCTTTATCATCTTTTTTAATTGCCGGTTTTAATCTCTTCACATATGTTTCTAAAGATCTTAACTTAAACAATGCTCCAAAAACTATTTTATTTTCTTCTGTCACTACTGCCATGTTATACTCATTTCGTTCTTAAACTCACCATTGTTCTTTTACCGGTGCCGCCAGCCATAGGTACCACCTTACCTAACGCACCCCTCTTCTTTAAATAGCTTGCCATCTTAGATGCTTCAGCTTTATCACCAAAAATAAATGCTACTCCACCACCTTTAAGGGGATGAATATCTTCTACTGTTTTAAACTTTAACTGTTTAGTCACTAAATCATACATCTTTTTAATTATTGCTCTGCCCTTTGTAGTACTAGCTGAACTTCCTATTTCAGGAGCTTCATTAGTTTCATTATCATCTCTGCTAATCACACTCGCTTGCTCTTTACCTTGACCTGCAGGTGCTGTGTTAAAACTTTCATCAACCTTTTTTGTAAACCCTCTAGTTTGAGCAAACTTTAAAGCGCCTTTTACATTTACGTGAGAACCCCAATCCTTTAAAGCCCTTCCTGTCTTATCAACAACAACCATAGAAACTTTATCTTGTTTACCTGCACCTTTTTTCAATCTCGAATAAATAACAAAAATCTCCCGGGGATTCTTGGGATTAACCATTTTAATAGTGTTTGGATCATTAAGAGTTTTGGAACTCAAGCCACCCAATTTAGAACTCCGAGTGCCCTCTTTAATGCCCTTCTTCTTTCTCCAATATAAAACAGTAACGGCATCATTTACTTCGTCGGCCCACTTACCAGCCTTACGAGCTGTAGGATTAGCTGCTACCGCTTGACTTGCATCTTTAATAATATATCTTAAACTCTTTTCATCCAAATCCCAAAACCTTACATTCTCAATATGAGGTCCGCCTCTTGGCCTGCCACCTTTTTTTTCGCCCGCTTCCATCACATCGTCGGCTGCATCTTTTTCTGCTTCGTCTTCAGGAGTATGTGGATCGTTAGGTTTAAGAGAATCAACACCAGAAATTTCCATAATCGCAGTATTCTTTAATGGTCCCTTATAAGTTTTACCTGCATCGTTTTTAATATAAACAACATTGCCAGCAATCTTAGTAACTTTACCTTCAACTCCTGCACCACCTTTTTGTGCATGTCCTACATGTACTCTATCCCCAACTTTAACTGGCCTCTTAATAGCCTCATGCCATTTAGCTGGTTTCTTTTTAGCTTCTGCCATCATACCTTCAATACAGTTGGAATTTTTTATTTTACTATGATTACTTCTCTCTAAAGATCCAGGTTGAATTATATCTTTTACTGCATCTTCAGGAGTATATCCCATTGTCTGCATATATTGAGCACGTGCATCTTCAACCTGACCTACAAGTTTAGGAGCTTTTCTTTTAAGAATACTTTCAAACTTTGTCATCCAATGTTGTTCAACTTCTTTTACCCGAGCATCATAACCTTTAGCTTTGCCTGCAACTTGAGCTTCTTTTAGTTTTGCAGACCTCATTCTCTTAGAAGCTTCTTCTTCTAACTCACCCATCGTCTGCCTAATAACTTTCTTTAATTCTTTTTCATCTACCTCTTTAGTATCAAAATTTCTTAACGAACCTGCTAAATTAGTATTGCGGCTCACAGTTCCAAAAGGTTCCGGTGTAACAAAAAAAGCAGTTACCTGTTCTTTTATAACACTTCTTAATTCTGACTTCTTAATTTGCATTATACTGTCTCCACGCCAGTTCGCTTTTTTAATCTCTTAATAAATTTTTCCATTTCAATCTTATCTTTTAACTCACCCTGTGTAATCTGTCCAACCAACAACTGTAACATATGTCTTTTTATTTCCTTATTTTTTATTATCTCAGGAAACCGACTATACATCAAATCAATTGCTTGATCGATTAATTGGTTTTCAGTGTCTTGACTTATCTCTGGTTTTAAATCTTGTTCCGGACCCTGGTAGTATCCTTTATAGCCCCAATTATAGACCGAAGCCAACGACGGGAACTTTCCCAAATAACCAGTAGAGGCTGCGCCAATACCACCATCAATTCGTTCCCTTAATAAAGTACATAATTTCATTTCTTCATTTTACGAAGAGTCTTAGCAAGATTAAGCCGAGCCAATTCTGTTCTTTCAGGCTTGGTCAGCTTCTTGTCACCTTCGCCCTTTTTATGTAAAGTAGCAATCTTCTTATTAATTTCAGCAGCTGGAATCTTTTCACCCTTCTTCACACCCATAGACTTGCGGAGTGCGCCAGGCTTTTTGATTGCACCTTTAATCCAGTTTGCTTCTTCCAAATCATTTATCGGCAAGAGATTAGTTAGTTTCATTTTATATTCCCATAAGCTAGCTTAAAATCCAACACTAAGTTCATTACGTTTCTCTTTCGTTTCTATCCATCGTACATTATTCTTTACTAACCCTTGTAATTGATTTTTACCCAACCTAAATAACGTGCCAGGTATGGTAAGGGTTACTATCATTCCGTGTACACCAGAAAAAATACTGGTGCGTTTTCCACCCACAACTTTTTGAATAGATATAATCTGATTCTTTATCTTTCTATCTAAACTATCAAAAGATACTTCTTTACCTTCTGTAATAGTATGTTGTAGTTTCATTTCTTTTTCCCGTAAATATCTTCTGCTGCGTCATTACAATAAGTCCCTGGTTCACAACAAGGACACGGATCTAAATCATTACATTCGCAAGGATTACAGACGCAATCTTCACACTTACATAAAGGGTTCTTACACATATTTATTTCCCTTCAGTTCTACCTATCTGCGAGCCCAACTTTCTTACATTAGCAAAAGCTTTCTTTAACTTTTGATGTAGGGAACGGTCACCATAGCCTTCTTTTTCCATTTTGGCAGTTACTTTTTCAAGAGCCTTAAGCCCATTTATAAAACCAACTTCTACATTTTCTCGCCCATAAATCATCGCACTTGGAACACTGTCATTAGGCCGGCCCTTTGCCGGATCGCGAGTCGGTTTACGACTTTGCGATGGCCGGGCCCCGACAGCGGTTGAACCCAGGCCTGGCTTCGGGACGAACCGCGGTGGCTTCGCTTCACCCATTACTTCTTCTATCAAAGATCTTAATTCTGATTTATTAATTTTCATTTTACAATTCCAAAATATCGTTAAGAATTTCGTCTAACAATACAATTCTATTTTGACTTACTAAAGTTTTATACTCTACACTTTCTTGCAAATTCATATATGCACCGGAAGTAGATGGATTAGAAACCATATCATAACAGACCAGATTAAAATCATCTTCTACCATATCATAACCTTCATTTGTGCGACTTGTACTACCTAAACCTCTAGACGAAATACCTAATTTAATATCTCTACCAATAAGCTTTTCTAATATTTGACCTTTAGGAGTATCTAACACTTCAACAGTACCAACCAAATCATCACCATCCCAATTAGTTTCAGTAACCAAATGACTTACATTCTCTAATTGAACAATAGGTGAATCAGGATGATCCAACTCACCTAATGACCGGCGCTCTTTTATCAACTCTTGATATTTTGCATCTTCTCTTTCAAGAATGGGCCGAGGATAAATTCTATTGTTAGCATTAGGCTGTTGAGCTTTTTGAATAACACCCTTCATTGTAACGATGCCATCAGAAGATTTGGAAGGTTCAACCTCTCCATATTCAAAAAGCATAAAGTTATGCAATAAGCCTTTGCCGCTATCCTTTATAATTTCAGTCATGATTCCTTCCTAAGCGTCATGCGAATCAGCCTTATGCCGATTCAACATATAAATT
>VTLG01000251.1_pt1 | contig 15999 bp, 5 predicted proteins | sample 4694571 | NCBI WGS metagenome assembly VTLG01 (sample SAMN12604809, study PRJNA352737) | marine metagenome | biome: ENVO:00000447; feature: ENVO:00000209|ENVO:00000569|ENVO:01000036; material: ENVO:00002151; isolation source: viral sequences binned using virsorter ...
ATCAGCTATTATTCGTGGTATATCTAACTACGAAATGGATAATCAGATTGACCCAGTTGATGTAGGTACTACAATTAACTTTGTTAGTAAGACACCTAGTTATACACGAGTATTTAATATAGCTACACGAGGTTCTGAAGAGAGTCCTGTTGTAGATGATGTAGGTAAGATTGTAGCAGAATGGATTCCAGCTGAAATAGATAATCTTATCTCTAGTCCACAGAACTCAATGATAGCACTGTATGGTAGGACTAGTCCTGATATATACTTCCATAAAACCTACAACGTAGGTGATAGACAAGTCATGAAGTCATGGTTTAAATGGACCATGCCAGGTGATGTACAGTTTGTCACCATTGACAGTGATGTAATGTGGATCATCGTTAAGAGTGGATCTAACCATATACTGTTAAAAGCTAACGTAAGTAAAGCAACAGATGAAGACGTTCTACAGACTGCTGATGGTCAACAGATCAACCCTCATATGGATCTCTACAAACCAGCAAGTTCTGTTAAGTATAAAGAGGTGAAGACACTAGCAGTATCTGCAGGTGGTTCTGGGTATACAGGAGTACCTACTGTAACTATATCAGCACCTTCTGATCCTAATGGTGTAACGGCTACAGCTACTGCTACAATAGGTGGTGGTGCTGTAACTGGATTTACTATTACTAATTCAGGTAGTGGTTATACAGCTGTACCCTCAGTAACCATAAGTGGTGGTAGTGGTAGTAATGCAGCTGGTACTGCAACAATTGAAACCTTTGACGGTTCAAAGTGTTATATACCATTCTCAGATATAACAACACTAGATCCTGTTATACTTATTAAAGGTACGTCAGGTTTTACTGTGAGTCCTAACCGTGATGAAACTGAAGTAGCTTCTGATGCTGGTGGTACTTACTTTAAGATACCTAAACTAAACTTCTCTGGCTCTGCTTCAGATGTTTATGTAGGGTATCAGTACAACTATGATGTAGAACTACCTAAGACATACTTTAAACTTAACCCTGAAGGTACAATATATGACTATCCAGCGTCTTTAACCATAGCACGTATGAAGTTTGCTGTTGGTCTCTCTAGTGGTATAGGTTTTAAAATGAAACGTAAAGGTTATATAGGACCAAAGGATACATTCACTGGAGATAGTACAAACGGTACTGATGGTACTGCTGCATTTAAAGTACCATTCCCACTTAAGAAAGAGAGTGGTGTAGTTGTTAAGGTTAACGGTGATGAGAAAATAGCAGGTACTCACTACAATTATACATCTACGGATGATCAAGGTACTGTAACTTTCACCTCAGGTAATGTACCATTAGGTACTATAGCTGCAGGAGCATCAAACAACAACACAGAAACACCAGCTGAAAGTATAGAGATTACAACTGATACATGGTTCGACGTACAACCTGTACAAGATGCTAACCAATACTTAGCAGATGATGTGCCTCTAACTGAACAAGCAGTATTCACCATACCTGTACATCAAAAGACAGATAACTTTGATTTAAGAGTATTTAGTAACTCTCCATTCCCTGTCTCACTTTCTTCAATGATGTGGGAAGGTAATTATTCACCACGATTCTACAGACGAACTTAAAACAAATGACCACCCAACAAGTAGTACTAGTTAAATCAGAAGATATACCAGACATTTGGTATTCTCTCAAACCTTTATTTGAAGAAGCACTAGATCATTCTACTGGAGAGATATTACCTGCTGATTTATTAAAACAGTTATTGAATGAACGTGAATATTTATGGATAGGTATTGACAAAGGTGAGATAAAATCAGCCTTAGTAGTTGAACCAGTTAAATACCCACGTAAGAATGTACTAAGAATATTAGTTTGGACTGTTGATAGGTCTTCTGACTTTGAACTGTGGTACAAGCATCTACATTTAATTGAAGATTTTGGAAGAAAATTAGGATGTACACATTTAGAAGCTTGGGCAAGGAAAGGTCTAGTTAGAAGATTAAAGTGGGACCATGAATATTCAGTAATATCAAAACCTATAAAACCGAAACAACCTAGAAAACGTAGGAGAAGAACTAAAACAAATGGATAGTTTTGAATGGTTTGGGGAGATAGGGAATCAACAGTTTGATTCTCTTAAACCTCCCGGAGACATACATAGAGAAGTATTCAGCACTGCTACTATGGGATTAGAGTCCTTTGGTGGACCACCTCAAGGTGGTGGTGATGGACCGGATTTCGATGAAGTGGCTGATTGGCAACATGAAGCCGCCACGAATGCTTATGATGACGGTTGGGAAAGAGAACAACGGAATTTCAACCAATCAGTATTAATCAATTCTGTAAATAGGCGTAATGAAGAGGTAGTCGCTCAGCTTAAAGATAAAGTCGCCATGACTCAGTGGGACTACCAAACTAAGATACAAGAGGCACAATATAATGCGCAAGTAAAACAATATAACAAAGCTGAAAAACTCTACGAAGCTCAGATAGAATACAACACAGTTGCAGCTGACATGGCTTACGAGCAAGAAGCTGCTGTGACTAAAGAACGTTTCTTTCAATTAGCTTATCAAGGTGCGTCTCAAGAGTTAGCATCTGATATGAAACGACAGGAAGCTGGTTTAAAGCTTCGGTCTGGACGTGATGATATTGCTTTTAAATTACAAGACCTTATGGTTAAACAGATCCAAGGTGAAGGTAAAGTAAGAGCAAGAGGTCAAGTAGGTAGATCAGCAGATAAACAATATCAATCACTAGTGGCTGAAGCAGGTCGTAACACTGCTCTACTGAAGAATCAACTACTAGCAAATGACCAACAGTATAATTTAGTTAGAGCTGGTATAGAAGGAGAGAGTGCTTTACAGAAAGAACAGAGACAACAAGCTAAGTTAAGTATCGGTGAAGCCTATGGTAGGGCTACTAAGAAGATAGGTATGGATGAATATGCTGCAAATATGCAAGCAGACGCTGCAAGATTAAATAAACCAGCAGAACCTATACCTATCCCTAAACCGTTTAAAACACCTAGATCAATCATCGTTGACCCAATGTTACCCCAAAGAGGTAAACCACCAGTATGGGGTGCAGGTATGTCAGGAGCAGGTATGGCTGATTCAGGTGGTGGTATGACGGGTGGACAGATGGTAGGTATGGGTCTACAAACAGCTGCAGCAGTAGCTGCGGTTATACCAGGTGGACAGGTACCAGCAGCAGCAATGACAGCTCTATCCTTTGTAGCTAATGCCTTTGGATAAAATTTATTAAAACAATGACAATCAAACTGTACGCAGAGAGTGGATCACGTGGTTTTAAAGCAAACCAAGTTGAAATACCTATAAAAAAGGTACTTGCGAACCTTGAAAGACAAGGTAAGCAAGAGGCACAAAACATAGACACGGTAGCTAAGGCTGACTTAAACCGTCATAAATTACTTTTAGACAGTAAGTTACGTGCAGATAAAGTTCAAATAGATAACATAAGAGCGAACAATCTATTTTATGAGAATAATAGAGAGTGGATTGAAAAGTGGGAACAGAAAGAACTAGATGATAGAGTTAAAGTTGCACGACAGGAATACCAAGCTGCACAAGTTTCACGACAAAGGCAACCTGACCAAAGTTTATTAGAGAAGTTAGGTCCAGCACTTGCTAAAGGTATACCTATGGTAGTAGGTGCAATACAGCAACAGCAAGCTATACAGGCTGAAGCTGATACTGCTGCTGCCAAAGATTTGATGTTTAAGTTAGATTGGACCCCTTCACAACTAACTGATTACCGAAATCAACTTGCAGCTCTAGGTGAGGATACCGCAAAGCAAGAAGCATTTTATGAAAGTCTAATAGGTACATACTCTACTAAAACGGGTCATGTATTTGACAGGTCAGATTTTGTAAGACTGTTGGAAAACAGTACTGGTGCATATTCAATATCTGCCAATAAAATGGCTGCTTTGAATGGTGTTGGTGAGTACGAACAACGTATGAAGGTTTGGGCCTTAGAGAATAGGCATAACTTCCATGATCCTATAGCATATCAACAAGCCTACGATAAACAAAAAATCGAAGTACTTCATGGAGTATACGGTAAGGATGCTTGGAATGATGACATACCACATGCTGTAAAGTTTGGGGAAATAGCACCAGCACTACGTAAAGTAGATGACGCTATTATTGCAGCACAACATCGTCACCTCAATAATGTATCGGCAGACATTGACCAAAAAAGACTGATTGGTGATGTACAGATTGCCGCCGCAAAAAACGACTTTGATCAACTAGGTAAATTATATGATTACCGAGTACAAAGATTTGGTGGTAACCACTCCGCAGCTACTTATGACTTCTTTAAAGATATAGATCATCTAGCAAAGAACGGTCAAATAGGCTTAGAGGATCTAGATGCATTGTTGAGGCATGCCAGAGAAACGACTGGTAACCATAACCTCGGTATAGGAGACAACCATAATGGCTTTACAGCACGAATAGAACAGGCAAGGTATCTTGTTTTAAATTCAGGTCAACAAAACGCTAACATACTTAAGCAGCAACAACAGCTTGGATTTAACAAAACCTACGAGGCAACAGCTAGGATGTTAGAACAGGAACCAGGTGCAGCTGCCACAATATATAAGACGTGGATGGACTCCTTAGAGTATCAAAGTGCTACAGTTGAACAAAAAAGTAAGATGAAGCAGTTAATCGAGTCTTACCAACTAGGGGCACCTGTAGCTGATACTAAAAGTTGGGATAAAAGAAATAGGATGATAGGTGGTACCAAGTTGATGGAATCACATGCGAGAGACGCAGCAGCTGAAGCTGTACAGGAGCAAGCGAAGGTATCTTTAGGTACTATGCTTTCAAACAAACAGAAACCAGGTGGATTAGATGGAGTACAAAAGCAGTTTGAACTTTTAATACAACAGGAGATACCAGGAGTTCTACAGGAGAATTCAGCTTTCAGAGATAATCCACAAGCTAATATGGTTAGCATCATTAATGAAGCTAGAAACAGAGCATTAGTGAAAGCTAAAGAATCTAACCTATTTCAATTAGCACAAGATGATAAAGATAAAACTAAATGGAGTTTTACTGCCTTTCCAACAGCTCCTCATAATTATGGTAAATCAGATTCTGAATGGAATACATGGGCAATAAGTAAGAAGGATGAAACTGATACAATCTATATGGGTAGAGGTACAACTGATCAAGCTAAATTAAATCAGTTCGCTGAAATATTCTATAGGATGAGGAATAGTGGCAGATTAAATGAATTAACATATCAACAAGTGAGGAGTTATGCATCAAGTTTATCTTATATCAGAGAAGGAGCCAGCGTGTTAGGAATACCAGTTACTCAGTTTTTTGCAGATCAAGTAAAGTCTTTACATCCAGAGATAACATTACCAGATTCAGTCATCACAACAACAGAAGAGGCACAACAAGCTGGGAATACATTTAAAAGTCTTTTAAGTAGTAATTATGTATATACTCCAACAGCGTCTAATGCTAGTGTTGTACCTTATGAAGTTAATTCATCAGTATTAAAGACTAGTTACTCAGCAAGTGGTGCAAACCCTGGTCGTTCTCAATATATACCACCTATGGGACGCCTACAAGGTATCGGTGGTTCTAGACATAATATCAGTAGAGAAGAGATGGCCTACGCAGTTAACACTATAATGGGTGAAGCTGGTCCTGATGATGATAAATACTATGTACTTGGTGTTATTCTAAATAGAAAGGCTGCTAACCCACATCTACATATACGTGACATTGTTTCAGCTCCAGAACAGTTTGTCGGTTATAAAGCAGGCAGACAGGTGGATCAACAACTACTAGATCACTTAATGTCAGATGAAGGTATGGCTAAAACCTATCAAGCACAACTACACTTAGGAAATAGAACCCAGTTTAGGGGAAGATCGTTGTACCATAATATGGGTGATGGGGATATACGTCCTAATAATAGATCTAATTACTACTTCTATGCACCACAAGCTGCTGGTAAACATGTTAAGTATAATCCAGCCTGGTACAATAATAACTGGCAAAGTATTTGGAGTGGTGAAAGACGTTCTGGTAGTGAAACTCAGAAATTCCATAGCTGGCAGAATCCTTATGGAGCTCAGTTGATATGACATACTCAGCATTTGAACAAGCCGGTGATGAACTGGAAGTAGAAAGAGAACAACAAAGAGATGAAGAACTATCTCTACATACACCGTCAGAACTAGGTAAACAAGGTCCTGACTTTGTAGAAGGTGCATCAGAGATGGCTGCTGAAGCCTTAAAGGTACCTAGAGCTGCTAGTGAAATATCAGATGATCCTAACTTCCTACAGTGGGTAGAGGATCAAGGTTTAACTGAATCTGACCTCATCCAAATGGCAGAGGAACGGAAGAATGCAAACCTACTTAACACTGGTATTGCTGGATACGAAACACCGTTTGCTGGACTAGAAGGTCTTAGAGACGCAACCATGCCTATCACACAAGGTTTAGTTGACACAGGTATGGGTGCAATGTCTTTAATTAGTGGTGGTCTCACCGATCCAATTAAAGACTTCTGGCACGATAAGAACCCTCAATCAGAGAATGGTGTGTCACACACAGTAAGGAAACTATCTGGTGTGGTACTACCTTCTATAATGGCACCACAGGTTGTTATACCTGCACTTGCTAGTACACCTTGGGCTGCTGGTATACCTGCCGCTATGAAAACAACAGGTGCTATTGCTGCACGTCTTGGTCTTGATACTGCTGTTGTTGCATCCTCTACATCTGCTGATGATGAGAATGCAGCTAAAGCACTTAACGATACATTTGGTTGGACCCTAGGTTGGGCTACAAGGGAAGGTGCCGGTACTGACGAAAGGAAATGGTATAACCTAATGGAAAACTTAGGTATGGCCGGTGCAAGTGAATTAGTACAAGGTATTTTCGCATTAAGGACTATACTAAAGAACCGTCCTAAGAAGAATATATTTGAAGCGTCTTGGTTACATAACTACGACTTCAAAAGAAGTGAATTACATTTCCAACAGAATCTTGCAGCGAAACCAGGAGACATGATTGAATGGGATCCTGGACTTGTAGCTGTACCTATGACAGATGAAGCTGTAGAAGGTTTAGTAAAGAATGCGGACAACATCACTCAACAGACTGTTAGTCCTGCTCTTAAAGAGATAGATGATCAGATTGATCAACTTGGTCTACTTGATGAACTAGGTGAAGCAGATGAACTACGGTTAGCTGAACTAGTTGCAGAACGTGCTAAGATTGAAGTTGATGAAATGGCCTTTGATCCACTTACTAAGAACCTAGATGAAGCAGCTAAAGCAAGAGAAAACTCTTTAGTAGAAGAAGCTGTTGAACGTGTACAAACTAATCAAGGTGAATACGATCCAGTTATCCATGATATAGGAGGTACTGTAGAAGCACAAGCACGTGCTCAATCCGTACAAGGTCCCGCAGATCCCCTAGGAGCTATGGTAGACCATCATAGGATACTGAATGACATAAACACTACTAATGGACGAGCCAGAGCGGCTCTACCTACCCCTGCTATGAGGAAACTAGTAAGTGGTATGTCCGGTACAGAACGTGGTGACTTCTTAGAAGAACTAGTTGCTGCCATGTCACCTTCTGAAAGTGTTGAATGGATCATTGAAGGTAAGTGGAAAGCTACACCTGAAGACCTTAAGGCTGCTGTAGATCAGAAAGTATTAGAAATCTACAGTCTAGATACTGAAGCGTTAGCAGAAGCAATGAATGTCCTTAAGTCTAAAGTAACTTTAGGTCAAGAGTTTCTAAGTGATGAAGAGTTTATTACATATTCTTTGGCATTCAGAGAAGTATTTAATAACCTGTATGATCCACAGAAGATCAGAGCTTCAGCACTTGCTACACAACAGGCAGCAGATAGCGTAGCAGACGCATCTAGAGCTGCACAAGTATTAGATGGTGTGTTAGATAACCGTCGTCAACAAGAACTACTGATTGATAACCTTGCAGTCGTTGCTAAGGAGACACGTGCTAATAGATATCTTTGGGGTTACCAAGGTAAACTCTTAGATATGATAAGAGATCCTAGTCCTAACGTTACTCAGAAACTAACAGAGCTTTTAGAACAGTTTGAAACTGATTATGCTAAGATACATACACAAACTGATGAACTAACTAATACATTAAAACAGATTAACGATGAAAGTCCTGAACTACTTAAACCTTTTGTAAAGGCATTTGACATAACAGATGGTAAGGTGGATGACGTAGTTAAACTGAATAGATGGGCTGAGAAGAATGTTAGTTGGACTAAGTTATTCATAGATGCAGATCCAAGTACACCTAGTCTATTTGCACAGGGTATACACGGTATACGGTATAACAGTCTGTTGAATGGTCTTGCACCAATCAGAGCTTTCGCTGGTAACACAATAATGACTATAGGTAAACCTGTTTCAATATTGGCTGGTTCAGCATTTGAAGGTGTAGGAGAACTTGCACGTACAGGAAGTGTTACTTCTAGTGCTGCTACAATCAAACGTGCTCTATATACATATGGTGGGGTAGTTGAGAACTTCCAACGTGCTATGCAACACATGGCTAAGGAATGGGACTATGCATTGAAGAATCCAGAGAAAACATTGATTAGAGGTAGAGCTGATGTTAAGTTTGCACAAACCGATAACTTTGAAGCACTAGAGGCCATGGCACAGATATGGGAAGATGAAGGTAAATATGGTAACCTATTCCTACTTAAGATGGCACAAGCTGCATCTTGGTATAATAACCTACCTGTAACTAGGTGGGGTATTAATGCTCTACATGCTATTGACGGGTTTACGAACTCAATGATGGCTAGTGGTATGGCACGAGCTAAAGCTTATGATACTCTACTAGATAAGACTAATGGTGTTGTCAATCCTATAGATTTTGATGAACTTCAAAGTCAGATATATAGACAGTCATTTGATGAAACTGGACTACTAACTGATACAGCAGCTAAACATGCTGCTAGTGAGATTGCTTTAAACCTAGATCAACCTATCGTTAAAAAGATAGATGATCTCATTAGTCATGTACCAGCCCTTAAACCGTTGTTTATGTTCCCTAGAACAGGTATTAACGGTCTAGCTATGGCATGGTCTTATAACCCAATGAGTGGCTTAGGTATGGCTATGGGTAAAGCACGTAAGGTGTTCAATGCTAAAAACCATTTAGAAATAGAAGAAGCACTTAAACTACATGGTATAAATGAATTCAGTGAAGAAGCGTTTACAGCACTGAAGAATGAGTATCGTGGACGTCAAGTGATGGGTGGTGCAGTTGTAATGGGTGCTGGTTTAATGGCATTCAACGGTAACTTAACAGGTAACGGTCCACACGACTACCACGAAAAACAAGACATGATAAGAATGGGTTGGAAACCTAACAGTATCAGACTTGGAGGAAAGTGGTATAGTTATAGAGGTTTAGAACCTTACCAACAGATCCTCTCATTAACAGCAGATGCTATATACTACTCTAATAGAGTTGATGAAGCTGCAACAGAGAATGTACTGAATAAAATCAGGTATGCAATTAGTATGAATGTTACTAATCAAACATTCCTTAGCGGTTTAAGACCACTTGTAGGTTTAATCAACGGAGATCCTACCACTGTTCAACGTTTTATAGCTGGTTGGACAGACCCACTTGTACCTTTCTATTGGTCAGGTGCTCGTAGTGTATTGAATAACATCGTTACACCACAACTTAAAGATGTAGATAATGACTTCCGTGAGTATATTAAAAATAATAGTAGATTCTTATTTAAGAATAGTGATCAGTTGAAGGACCAGTTAGACGTTTATACAGGTCAACCTATTAACTATCATGATCCTTGGACAGCTACAATTAATGCATTCCTACCGTTCTTTAAATCTAATGGTGGAATGGAACCTTGGAGGGAATGGTTACTTGCTAGTGGATGGAATAATCTAAACAAGTATCGTCAGAATAAATACACTAAAGCACATCTGACTGACTCCGACCGTCACTTCATAAATAATTGGGTAGCACAGAATATGGGACTCAAGGAACAGATTGAACGGTTGATGGAAATGGATAAGAAAGGTAAGTACACACACGAGTATGTGAATGCACGTGGTAACAAGTCTCAAAAAGAGTACCCAATTAGTAGTACTTACATACACCAAGAGTTAGATAGAATACATGATGTAGCTTTTAATAATGCTTGGTTAGCACTTGAACAGGAAAATAGATACTATAGACCTGTTGGTTTGCTAGAGAAATATAAGAAAAAACAAATAGAATCTGGCAACCTTGACGCTGCTAGTGACACACACAACCAAATACAAGAACTTTTAAAACTTAGTAAATAGAAATCATGGCAGCATCCTATCAGGACTTCACAGGAACCACCAGTAAAGTTAAAGATTTCACCTTTCCATATATCAAACAATCAGATATTAAAGTACGTAAGACTACTGCGGCAGGAGTCGTAACCGAATTAGTTGAAGGTACTCTTACCAGTCAAAGTCCAGGTCAATACACCTGGACTAATGCAACACGGATTACAATTAATGATGCACCAGTTAGTGGTGATACCATTCGTGTCTACAGAGATACAGCTAGTGACGCGTTAGTTGGAACCTTCTACCCAGGTTCCGCTATTCGTTCTTCAGACTTAAACGATAACTTCACTCAAAACTTATATGTAACACAGGAAGCAGAGGATAGTGTTGATAGTGCAGTAACTGATGCTGCTTCAGCTAAAACCACTGCTACAACTGCTAAAGCTACGGCAGATGACGCTGCAGATGATGTTAAGAGATGGATCAAAGATGGTGATGGTACAGATACAGCAGGCGATGAAGATGATGCTGACTTTACTGCAAGACCTCTTAAACCACAAGGTGTACCTTATGCTGTAGCTAGATCGACAACAGCTATTAATGACTCAGCTACAGCACTAGCTAAAGCTCTTGAGGCGATTGATGATTCCGCTGCGGCAGTAATAACTGCTGACTCAGCAGAGTCAGCTGTATCATCAGTACTACCTTACACTATTAAAGCTAATGCAGCAGCAGTTCAAGCATTATTTGGTGGTTCTGATTCACCAACAGCAGATGATATCTTTGAAATGACAGCAACTGATGACTTACCAGTTAAGATACTTTCAGCTGCTTGGGCAAGTGGAACAACTTATAAAGTAAATGATCAGAGAACTAATGATAGTGGTAAACTATATTTATGTACAGGAGCAGGTACATCTGCAGGATCAGGTGGACCTACTGGTGAAGGAAGTTCTATTACAGACAATACTGTAACTTGGAAGTATATTGCAGCAACTAACGGTATTTGGACTATCTCTGGTGTACCAGACCCATTACCTACCTTTAGTACAGGTATTACTGTTAAACTAAAATATGCTAGTGGTGATGCTTCTGCTAGTAGCTGGTCTTGGCAGAGTTATCATGCTAACAACCCTGAAACAAGATACGCAGCTACTGCAAGTCCTGCATTTACAGGAACACCTACTGCACCAACAGCTGGTTCGAGTACAAACACAACACAGATTGCAACGACTGCTTTTGTACATGGTGGTTATCAACCACTTGATGCTGATCTAACCAGTCTTTCTAGTTGTCAATCAGGTGGAGCAGCAGCTTTAGCAGCTTTAACTTCAACTGAAATTGAAATACTAGATGGAGCAACAGTATCTACAACAGAATTAAACATCTTAGATGGGGTAACCTCTACTACGTCAGAGTTAAACATCTTAGATGGAGTAACATCTACTGCTACTGAATTGAACCTATTAGACGGTAAAACAGTAGTAGGTGATGCAGTACTTGCTAGTGACCAAACCTGGACAGGATCGCAGCGAGGTGATGTTGAAGATGTTGGTACTAAGACTGCTGCGTTTGATTTTGACCTAAATACTGCTAATAACTTTAAAATAACTATTAACGGTACTTTTGAATTAGGATTTAGTAATAGAACAGAAGGACAATCAGGTACTATTGAAGTTGTTAATGGTGCTTTCACACCTTCTTGGGGTACTGAGTGTCACTTCGTAGGTGGTACTGTAATTGACCTTACACAAAGTGCTACTTCATATCTAGCTTACTATTGCCCTTCTACAAGTGTAGTGGTTGTGAACGAATTGTTAGATGTTAAAGCACAATCTTGAGGTGAATAATGGCAATATTAAGTAATAATGCTAGCGTTGGCTTCTTAGATGCTGGTGTAACTTCAGGTTATCAAATTGCAAAGAGTCTTAGACTTGATGGTGGTGACGATGCACATCTCAATAAGACATTCGCTAGCGGTGGATCCACAACAACGTGGACTTTATCCTTTTGGATTAAAGGGGCTGATATAGCACAAGCTTGCTATGTATTCACAGGTGGTACAGGAACTTCGTCCTATATCACAATGGATGCAGGTCAGTTTAGATTCTATTCATCTGCACATGATTTAAAAACGAATGCACGTTACCGTGATCCATCAGCATGGTATCATTTTGTCTGTGTAGCAGACACAACAAATGGAACTGATAATGATAAGACTAGAGTATATGTTAATGGTACTAGATTAACAGTAGGAGACTTTGCAACTCATACACAACCTAGCGCTAGCGCTGCTTTAGGTGATTTCGGGTCAGCTGTAGCTCATTATTTCAATAGGCTAACTTCAGGTAGTCAAGAAGATATGATGTTAGCTGAAGTACATTACATCGACGGTGAAGCCTTAGATGCAAGTCCATTCGGTGAAACAAATGCAGACACTGGTGAATGGGTACCTAAGAAGTATAAAGGTGATTATAACTACGCTGAAAAGCTGAACCTTAAAGGGACAACAAATAACGAAGCATTAGATGTTGTTGTTAATAGGGTAGTTGATAAGTGCTGGATTAAGAGTGATGGTAATTGGGTTGGTGGAGGTGATCCTAGTGATACCTCCTCAGCGCCGACTTTTCATATCCTAAACGGTGAGGCAGCAGCAAACTTGTATTGGGCTACTACCGCATATGACGAAGCACATACGATAACTATTGGAACATCGTCAGAGACAGGAACTCAACCAGAATGGGACGATAAAAGTGGCAGTTGGACTATAAACTCCGCTACGGAAATATCAGGGACATTCGGTGGTTCTTATGGACATGCAAGAACAGATGCAATGACAGATGGTAATGTCTATGCTTTCACATATACAATCAATGCTCCTACTGGTGGCAGTTCTGGAGCAAATCATAGTGGGTGGTTCATAACTGACTCAGTAATTAGTTCTTACGCTAGTACTGTTCCAGACGAGCAGTCCAGCATTAATTCTGTTGGTTCTAGGTGGTATGCAGCAAGCGGTGATGGCGGATATTCTATGGATCATATTGCTGTCTATGGTGATTTCGTAGCTCTTAATACAACTGGCTCAGGTGGTGGCTATACGTTTTTAGGAGGCCTAGGAACTAACAGCTTCTACCTTAAATTTGATGGTACAGATATAGGTGAAGATTCAAGTGGTATAAATAATGATTGGGATGCTAATTATTTAACAGCCGCTAGTACTAACATTAATATACCTTGTGTTAAATTTGATGGTTCTGGTGATTACATAGAAATCCCTGATCATGCAGATTTCGATTTTGCTGGTGGTGAGTTCACAATGGAATGCTTCGTCAATCCAAATACTCCAGCTTCAGATACTTACCACTCCTTAATTGGATCAGGTACTGGTGGTACAAGTGCTTCCTTCTGGTGGTCTCTACACTCTAAAACAGATGGTACATCAGCAATGGTATGGTACTCTTTTCATGGATCTGCAACAGCAGAATCTTCGATGACAACCTATGTAATACCGCATAATAAGTGGACTCACGTTGCAGCAGTAAGAGATGGTGATACTTTGAGGTTATATATTAATGGTGTACAGAATGTCACCAAGGATCTCTCAAGCTATGCAGATATGAATAATTCTACCAATACTGTAAGAATGGGACTAGATAATGATAACCTCTATGATCATAATGGTGCCATATCAAACGTAAGAATTATTAAAGGAGACTGTCAATATCCAAGTGGTACAACATTTACAGTACCTTCAATGCCACTTGCAAAAATAACTGGTACAAAACTTCTTTGCTGTCAATCATCCAGTACTGTTAATGATGATAGTAGTGATACTGATCATACTATTACAGCAAACGGTAATGCAGCAGCTGGGACTAAATCAGATGACACCACAGATGACGACGTTTCAAACGACACACCAACTACCTTCGATGATAAAAGTAATGGTACGGGTAATTACTGTACACTTAACCCACTAGGTAGTGACGGTACGTTATCACAAGGTAATCTTACTCATGAGCCTGGTGCAGGTGATTATTTCGCAACAAGTACCATGGGATTTACTAGTGGTAAATGGTATGGTGAGTTTACTTTAGATACTCACGCTTATCCTGGAATTGGTGTTAGTTACGAAGCTAAGCCTGGAGCTGGTTGGATGGCGACACAAGCGCCTTATTACTTCATTTATGATAACGGATCGCAACTGAATAACTATCCAGGTGGATCAGAGCATTTCTCTAGTCTACCATCAACAACATTTGCAACTGGCGTATGGCAGATAGCTTTAGATGTTGATAACGGTAAGTGTTGGATAGGATTTGAGGATACTTGGTATAGTGATCAATGGGCTACTACAGGTAACCCTGCAACAGGCGCTAACCCTACATTTACACTTCCAAGTGGTAAAACTTGGCACTTCTTCCTATGGTCGAATGGTGCTAAATGGACAGCTAACTTTGGACAGCGTCTATTTTCCCAGACTAAACCAAGTGAATTCCTAGCACCTAACACATATAACCTACCAGATCCAACGATTAAAGATCCAAGTAAGCAGTTTGATACTGTTGCATGGACTGCAACAAGTACTAACCCTAGAACCATCACTACACCAGGTGAGTGGGATCCAGGTTTAGTTTGGCATAAAATGCGAAGTGCAACTGGTAGTCATTACTTATGGGACAAACTTAGAACCTTTGGTGATAATGGATTGATAGCTAACAGCAATGCTGTAGAAGGTGACCAAAGTGCCTACTACACAATGGCTGATGCTACTAATGGATTTAGTATTCAGCAAGATGGTGTTGGAAATGAAGTCAACTATAACGGTAGTACATATGTAAGTTGGATGTGGAAAGATGGTGGTTCAAACACTTCAGTAACTGCTGGTAGTTTGAACAGCTCAGTGTACAACACAAGTGCAGATTGGAGTAGTACTTCTACTTTAACAACACCGGGCGGTGCATTTGATGGTACAGATATGGGTGGTTCTGGTAATGCTACTTACTCAAGCAGTGGAAACACCTTAACTACTTCTGCTATTACAATTAATAGTAAACTAGAGATCTATACTAATAGGACTCACAGTGGAGCAACTGATGGCACTAAAGTAACTATAAACTCAACAGCTTATTACGATAAAGCATTAGCATCTACTGGATGGTCAGAAGTTGATTTATCAGGTGCTACTTTACCTTTAACAACATCTGGTGCTATTTCAATCGAAGATGAAGGTGGTTCATCCTCAGGGCTGTGGGGTGTACGTGTGGATGGTAAGATCTTAGTGGATGACGACGTGACACCCGATAGTGTCCCAACCATCGCATCAACAACCAGAGCTAATACAGATGCTGGATTCTCGATTGTAACTTATACAGGAAATAATACAAACCCAGCTTCAGTAGCACATGGTTTAAATGCTAAACCAGCGATGATTTGGGTGAAGAATCGTGAAACAGCCAGTAAGAATTGGGTTGTTTACCATAAAGCGTTAGGTGCTACGAAATATCTATACTTAAACACTGATGCAGCTGCAGCAGCTAGTGCAGGTCCATGGAACAATACAGAGCCAACTTCAACTGTATGGACCATGCAAGACTGGTCCGACATGAATAATACTGATGACTTCGTGGCATATCTATGGTCTGAAGTATCCGGATAT
>VTLG01005429.1_pt1 | contig 15999 bp, 36 predicted proteins | sample 4694571 | NCBI WGS metagenome assembly VTLG01 (sample SAMN12604809, study PRJNA352737) | marine metagenome | biome: ENVO:00000447; feature: ENVO:00000209|ENVO:00000569|ENVO:01000036; material: ENVO:00002151; isolation source: viral sequences binned using virsorter ...
AAGGGTGTCATTTGTTCTGACACTAAAGATGTTTTTGTTCCAATCTTTTTTGCGTTGCTGTTTGCGGAGAAGAAGTTCATTCAATACTTGTTCTCTCGCAGTGTTAGCAGTTTCATCTGGTGTCATAAGCTTTCATCTATCTTAGAGATTTCAAGAGCTAAAAACTCACCATGTTCAGCAGTAGTAATATGCCTGGTAATCTTTGTATCTTTGATACTGAACTTCTTTCTGAAAGATTCGACTACGTCTTTCATCTTGAGTGGATTACTTTGATGAAGTGCCTGTAGCTTTTCAAGAATCGTTGCCTTTGCTTCTTTAGTAATAGGATCAGGTAACTTTTCTAAAACAGATGTAGGCTCTAGCTTTTCATTAGGTTTGGTACGAGTATTACCTACACCAACTTTTGGTGGTGGTGTCTTTGTTAAAGAGTTACCATCATCATCATCGTTAGCTAATCCGTAAACAGAAAGTAATCCATATCTACGAGCATAGGTTTGAGCTTCTCCTTGAGCCTGATGAACATTCTTGACGTTTGGAGGAATTTTTGGAACAGGATACTTACTAATTAGAGGTTCATCCCCAGAAGTATGCATTAGTTTTGTAATGAGTATTGTAATAACTTCTCCTTCTGGAGTAATTACATAATCATTCAATTGTGTATGACAAAGACCAAACTCTGTAGCTGGTTGAATAGCTAACAATGCTTGACCCAATGTAGTGTATTTGCTTTTGAAAAAAGGATTAGTTCCATCCTTTCCAGCAGCATGATGCTCTTTTTGAAAAGCATTAAGTGCTTCGATCAATGTCGAAGGCTGTTTAGTGGCCATGAGTAATTGTTTACTTGATAATTATATTACACCTATATCATGTTTACTGCAAGGCTGATTGTAATAAAGTATTGAATTGTTCTGGTGTTAACACAACTCGCCATTCACCTCCTCTAAACCTAACCATACTGGCAACAAAATCTACACCTGCATTTTTTCTTTGTGTTTCTACTTCCCTGGGTTTTACCAAACAAGCTCGGCTCTTATCTTTGTAATCACAAACCTGCACTACGCAATTAGGTATGCCATATATATCTCCAACATCATCTGGGATTCCTGCTGATAAATTTCTTTTACATTGAAAACCAGTAACTTCTGTTAGCAGTTCTGCTGCTTCTCTTTCAGCTTTATCTCCTTTTCTTTTATTTGGATTAGTCATCCTTCAAGTGATCGAATACGTTTTTTGATTTCTTCATCCCTTACAACATAATCCTTAGTTGAAATTTGGTCACGAAACCATTCATCATCGAGCATACCTTTTTGAATCCACAAATTTTTGATTATGGTTCGTTTTGCTTTTTCTAATTCTTTGTAAAAAGATTTCATTTTTTCCACCATTTTCTTTTAATTTTATTGTTTAGTTGTTCTTTTTTCATCCTTGATATCTTAAAAAAAACATGATCAAGATCATCAATTATGTTGTCAAATTCTGCATGATTTGACATTTCAAGTGATCTTTGAAAATTCACGATAGATGCTCTGATAAGTTTCAGGTCATGTCCTGAAACATCAAGTATATATCTCATCTAATCTCCTCCTAAATAATCATATAATGCCTGATTAAATTTAACCCATCCTTTTCTAACGGCAGGTAAATAAAATGATTTCATATATACTTTTCTAAATGTGGGAAGTTTTTTTTCTAATTTAAATTGTTCTACACAAATTGGCACGGAACAAATTGCTTTTGGTTTCTTTTTTGTTTTTGGTAAAGAATCAATGTAATCAAAGTCTGTCCAATAAGAATATCTAAGTTGTCTTTTGTTTGTACGACTAGGAAAAAAATAGGGTAGATTTTTTATATCTTTTATTGTTATTTTCATTAGAACAACTCCTGTTCTGCTTCAAACTTTTCCCATGCTTTTTGCCATGCAGCTTCACATCTCTCTGTGGGTTGATCAATATTCATAATGCATCTACCTTCAAATGCCCAGATTGTATTACATACATCTGGTCTTAAATCGTAGTTTAGTTTCAACATTTCAACATAACAACCAAGTTGTTTATCAGTTGAGTATGGTTCTTTCCAATACATATCAAGATCTTCGATATATAGCAGACCATCTTTCTTTCTCTTTCGCATGAAATAATTACAGCTACTCTTTGTTTTCAAGTCAATCAATCTTATCTGGTTGGTTTTAGTATCTCGACCAAGTAGATCAAGTTGACCACCAACTGATTTATCAGGTATCGACATCATATGTTCAATAGCCATCGGTTCAAAATGTGTGAACAGTTCATGTTGAAGTAAAGGTTCAACCCATGCACCATATTCATCAGGATCAATTTTGCCATTACCCAACATATGTTCAGCTAGACATTCATGGCACTTTTCTCCTCTTGGTTGCCATTGTGATCTCCATTTTTCGATATTTTCTTTATCTTCTTCAGATAATTCACTACAGACTTGAGTAGTTGAATAAGACATCCATTGTTTGGTCTCTGTATTTACATATCTGTGTGTATTCTCATCTCTTTTGATTGGAAGAGGTTTTAAAAGTTGGAAGGTTTTCATTGTTAAAAGTCGTAAGTTGGAAGGTCTTTAGGATCAATAATTTCTATTGTCTCCTGTTTTGGTTTGGGTTCTTCAACCCTAGCAAGATTTTTATATTTGACACCTCGATAGCCTCTTGGATATAAAGGATGTCCGTTACAGGTATCAACAACTTCTTTCCATCCTTGTGATGGTTTATCTAAATCTTCTAAAGTCCAGTAACCTTTTTTGATGCCATCTTTCAGAAGTTTGATTACGGCAACCTGGTCAAATGCTCTTTCCATTAATTTTCTCCATTCATAGCTTTGTCTAAACCTAGCTCTTTTAAGGTTGGTGGCATATCAGAATCACTTGCTCTAAAAACTTTTGAAGCAGGATGATGTTTTGGCTCTTCTGGTTTGTAACCCTTCTTAAGTGGATAAATATCTTTCCAGCCATTACTGATTGCCTTTTCAATAGCTTCTTTTCTGTCTTGTGATGGAAATGACCTAAGAGTATTAAAGATGCGGTTAGCAACGCTTGTAGTACACGATGCACCTTTTTTCTTTCTAATAGGCCACCATTCAATTAAAAGATCTGCATATTGTTTCAAATCATCAGGTATTACCTCTGGACTAATGATGTAGTAAGAAAAAGGATCAGAGGCAACTGATTTTGGTTTTCTTTTATTAGCAGATTTCATTTTCTGCTTAAGAATCAAACGAATATATTGCGGTATTGTTAATTCTTCTCCTCTACTCTCATTCAGATAAGTATGAAGATCAGGATCTAACCAAACACAAACTTTAGTTTTTTCCATTCATAATAAACTGTTCATTACTGACAGTAGATGATATTTATTTATATGTCAAGCTAATATTCGAAAAATTTTTTTCCTTATTCTTATATATATACATATATTTATAATATATATATATTAATATATATAATATTTATTTATTTATATTATATTTCTTTTTTTTATTTATTTATATTATATTTCTTTTTCTTTTGGTTCTTTTCTTTTTCTTTTTTGTTGCCATTCATAGTTGTAAAATATCTATGTGCTAGTATTATGGTATAAGTTTGCTATTCATTATGTCTGAAAATGTTACTGAAGAAAAAAGAGAAACTCTTAAAAGGATTAGTGTATCTGTAAATCCAGATGATTATCAGCATTTAAAAGACCTATCGAGAGCAGGACTCTCAATAGGTTTCTTAATTCGTGAAGCTATACACGATTTTGTTATGAAAACTAAAAAATAATCAATATAAGATTATGCATTATTTTTTTCCATAATTTCTTTTTCTTTTTTAGTTAGACAATCATAGTGAACCCTATATGCACCATCTTTAAATTCACTTGGTTCGTGATCTAAATAAACGTCATAAGGAGTGCAATCTTCATCATCATAAATGTTTTGACCACAGCGATCACATTCGTAAAAGTTACATTCTGGGCATAACCAACCGATATAGTTATCATTATCGGCTGGTATTCTGTTAACGAAAAGTCCAGTTCCAAAAGAAGTGGAGCGTAAACATTCGACACACTTGTCTCCAATATCCATTTGTTTACATTGCATGGTCATTTTTTTATCTTCATATAAGGTGTTTTAATTTCATAAATATATTTATTCTTATCCCACCATTCCTGTATCAGACTTTTATCGTTTACCAAACAATAACCTTCATCTGATTCTAAACATTGATCTAAATAATATTCAGTAAAATCATCAACTAATTCTGATTTTAAATTAAATTCTTTAGCTATCTGATGTGCTTCATCAGTACGATGTTCATAGAATTGTTCAGATAAATAATCGTTATCATACTCTTCCATAACTTGATCTGGTAATGGATTATCAATCATTTTATTTCTTCCTCCCAATCGACATGAAACATATCCATATCTTCCTTATCGACTTCATAAAGATCAGAAAATTCCCAATCTCCATCTTGATCTAAAGAAAAATCTCCACCATCAAAGTTCCTCCAATGTTCAAAAACTTTTTCTTGTGTTACATCATCAGGTGTAGTTATATAAAGATGATGACAAGTCATTGATGTAACAGTTAATTTAAAATACTTAGACATTAATTTTCCTCCTGAATAATGTCATAGATTTCGCCAACTTCCCAGCTATCATCAGCAGGTTGTTCGCCATATTCAGTTCTGACATAGAAACCATCTATGTCATTTTCTAATTTTTTTCTAGCTTCCTCTTCAGAGTCAGCTTCAACACAAATGATTCCTGTTTGTGTAACAGTAAATTGATAATCAGCCATCATTCCCACTCCACATAATAAGTTTCGCTTGGTGCGGAAATTTCATAGAAATCTCCATATTCATCAAGATCACAATATTCATCTTTAAATTCTTGTGATAGTTCTTCTACATTATTTATACATTGCACAGGAATCATATCAGCTTCCTCTACCAGTTCATCTAAACTAATAGTTGCTTCATTTTGATGGCTTAAACTGTTAATAATTAAATCAACAGCACTTTGCCAATCTTCTTTATAGTCTGCATATTTCCATTGTAGGAAAGCTGCTCTATCGAGCAAAAGTTTTTGTTTTTTCATTTTCGTTACCGAATTTTCGTATTTGGAAAGTACTGGTCTTACTTAATTAATTAATGCCAGTAAATTATTCAACCTTTTTTAAATAATTATTGTGTAATCTATCTTGTAATTTGTATATCTCATCTAATAACTCTGGATCTTCACTTTGCTTATTTTCAAACTTCTTTAATTGCCTTTTATATCTGTTATAAGTCCAGTAATACATATCAATTTTAGCTTTTCTCTTATGATCATATAAACTAACAACTTTTTCTTTATTTTCTTTTTCCCATTCTTTAATATCTTGCTCTTTTATAATATCTTTCCACCATTCGTAGGGAGTAGTTGGATTAACTAAACCTTTAAATTCTTGTTTAATTTTATCCATTATGTAATCTCTAGGTTTACCTTCTCTTATCAACTCTTTAATTCTTTCAACTATCTGTTCTTTATGAGGATTATTATTAGACATTAATCAATTCTCCTACTGGTAATTTGTATCTCTCTAACTAAATATTTAACTGATTCTTCGTAATCTATTTCATTACCTTTTTGAGGTAAGAAGAAAGTAGCATCCCTTTCTGCTAACTCACATAATACTGATAAAATATTAAGTAAGATTTGAACTTTGCTTTTAATATCCATTAATCTAACTCCACATTTTCAGAGAATCTTGCACCAATTGATTCAAATTTATTCATAATTTCATCAAATTTTTTTGAATTATCTAAACATTCTTCAGCATCACTAATACATTCCAATAAAAATTTATTACCTAAATATTGACCAACTATTTCACATTGCCTTTCAATATCTTTTGAAATATTAATTCTACCTTTTTTATTTTTTGAACTTTGAACTGATGCTTTCATTAATGCAACAGTTGTTGTAATTCTAATTTCTGATAATTTCATAAATAGTGATGTGAGACTGTAATAAGTATGATATCATAAATATAGTTTATGTACATACATTCATGTCGAGAGTTAAACATTTCATTCACCAACATTCAGACTTGCCCATTCAGGACATTCAAGAATTACTTCATTCAACCCATTCAAGCCAAAAACAAAAAATCCAGGATTTTGATTTTTTATTTCAATTTTTGCTTTTTTACTTTTTAAAAATTAAAAATTAATCTTTACCTTTTAAAAGTGCATGAATTAACTTTGCTTCTTTTTTAGAAATAGACTTATCTCTTTTAATAAGTTTATCTACTGCTTGTTTATTATATTTATTATTCATTTTTTTAAATTTTTAAAGTATCCCTTTTTTTGTGTTCCATGAATTAACAAGGCGAATGGATCAGGTTTAAAGCAGTGACTATCGTCCTTGTCTATCTCATATGGCTTTCCTATATGCTCTATACCTTTTTTTATTGCTTCCGCTTCGCTATTCACTACAATTGCCCATCTTTTAAAATGTCCCTTATGTATTAAATCGTCTCTCAATCCCCCCATACTTGCCGTTACATAAAAATTTTTGGGGATTGATATATTAGTTCCAAATAAATGTAAACTTTTAGAATAACAATAAAATTTCAATTGTGGCATTGATCTGGCAACAGTTAACCACGCCCTAAGATATTCACCACTAAAAAAGTCCCCACTGCTATGTATTCTTACTTTATTAATATTTTTAGTTATATGTTTTACAATACTTTCTTTAATTAATTCATATGTATGAAAATACCCATTTTCTTTTTTTAAATATTTTTTAATTAAATCTAGATTATATTTTCTAGCGTTAAAAACGTTTTTATACTGCGCCTCTTGGCTTGCCGCGTAACATCGAAAAATATTATTTTCGCCATCTTTTACAGTTAACTTGCCTTTATCATTCATAACGGCATAACTATGACATTCAGAGGCCATAGGACAAGTACGTCCTGCGGAAATATCAAATATAAGAGTTTTTTTCAACTTCTTATTTTTTTTTGACATTTTTAAAAATTCATTCATGATGATTAATAAAAAATTGGAAGGTTAAAAGTATTTGAAAAAATACTTTTATTTAAGGATCATTTTTAAATGATCCCTAAATGAAAGTATTAAAAAAATAGATTATTATCTTCTAACTCTGTAATTAATCCATCAAAATCTTCTGATGGTGGTAGCACTGATAATAGAGCATTAACTTGTAATGCTCCATATTCAGATTTTAGATAATTTATATATTCACTTCTACTATTAAATCCATCCTCTAAATATCTATCTAGTGGAATAATTCGCTCTTTATCAATAAAATTCATTTTTAGTAATCCTCTGGGAACATAATACAAGTATTGTTATAATCAGCTTTTGTATATTCTTTTAAATCCATTTGACTTTCTTTTATTCCATATCCGACTGTTTTAATCCATATTTTACGGCCACTTGATAACATATAAGCTGCTAAGATATCCCCCCCATTCTCATTTTTTACAGCTTCGTTATTAAATTGTACGGAATCACTCTCAACAATGCCCCAGTCCTGACAAAAGTATTTATTTTCAAGTATTGAAAATACTTCCATAGCATTATTAAAATCTTTATCCATATAGTGACTTAATGCACTTGAATAATGAATAAAGCCAAAATTTGACTCTTTTAATTTTTTTGTTTGTGTTGTGGTCATAGTAAAAAAATAATATATTTACCTCTAAATGATAGCATTTTTTGTTTAGGTTATAAAGTATTTATTTTGACATTCAATAAAAAAGGCATTCAATTTTTACATTCAAAAATCGCATTCAGTTTATAAGAATAATTTTTTTAATTTTTTTTTTTTTTTTTTTTTTTTTAAAATAAAAAAATTTTTTTAGTCCTGGCTTTTTTTAGTCAAAAAAAAACCCGCTATTTTTAGCGGGTTATTTATTTTTAATCTAAGAAATAATTTTCATAATCTTTTTTAGATGGATTATAAATATTTACTTCTGAACAACTTTCAGCTAGCTCTGGATTAAGAGTATTAAATGCGAAGTTGTAAGGATCAGGATCATAAAACCTTTCGAATTCTTCAGCATCTAAAAAGGTTTTAACTTTTAAGTCATAACCTTTTTTTGTATATTCGAGGTCTACAGCCTCAACCAATTCCGTATAATCACTGTCAATAGTGAAAATAACTTTTTTGTACTTGTGTGTTGTAAAATCAAAAGTTTTTGTTTTCATTTTTTTAATGGGTGGTTAATTGTTTCAAGTTGTAGTTTTAAGATTTTAATTTCTTTTTTTTGTTTCTCAATTAATTCTTTATTATCTTGATTTAAATCATTTAAAAAAATGATTCTATCTCTTAAGCTATGGATTTTATGCCATAGCTCAGAAATTTCTTTATGAAGATAATAATCGGGATTAATTAACATTTTGAAGTGTCCTCATTAAGTGCGGTTTGTATTTCGATACATCTGGAATAGATGTTCTTTTGATATGCTCTATCGTTTTTTAAGTCTTGAGCAAATTGACTTGTGAATATCAGAATTAAGAATCCGATAAAATAAAAAAATAAATTGAATTTCATTTTAGGAAGGTAAAAAGGAAGGAAACAAAAGGACCGATAAAATCAGTCCTGATGTAATTTTAAACGTTAGACCAAACTTCAAAATGTTCTTTTGAACTTTCGTCTACATATGGAATTCTCTCGAATCCATAATGATAATACTTAACACCCGATAATGCATCACGCATTGCGTGTAAGTATGCAGCTGTTTGATCATCGTATAAATATCTACATAGGTTATATCCTATATAGACTCCATTAGGATGAAACATTGATTTCTCATTATCAACTTTTTTTAATCCAACATCTAACCCGTTAGGATAATGTTTTTTTATAAATGATTTGACGCAATCTAATTTGTTATTAGATTTACTCATTTCATCGTGTAAAAGTTGCAATAACTCGGGATAATCCGATTTATCAAAATCATGTTTTGACATAATAAGGAAGGATAAATTGTCTAGATTCTGTTTTTAGATTTCCTTTTGTTGTTTCCTGATCCACAATTTTTTTAAATTGATTTACTGGAAACGGATTTCTAAAAACGATTAGCTCAAAAATTGGATGTAGTACACGCCCATTATTTAAGCTATACCACAATACCATCTAACTGATATTAAAGCAATATCTATTAACTAATATTTCTAAGTCCCTCCAGAATCGCTTCAGAGAGGCGATAATTTCTAAGGTACTAACATAAGCAAGTTATATTAGAGTGCTATCAGAGAGGCACAGAGAGGCCTTAGAGCGTATTGGGGGGCTAGTTGCAAAAAATTTTTTTTCTAGGGCCAGGCGAGCAACTTAAATATATATTCGAAATCTTCGTTACTTTGACTCAACTTTAATTGAAAGCTCTGGAGCTTGGATGTTTACAGTTTCTACGGATTCACCAATTACTTTACCGAGGGAGTCTAGGATTTGTGCTGCTGTTTGTAATTGACCTTTTTTTATTGCTTGATTGAAAAGACGTACTCTCATTGCTTGGAGGCGAGGGAGCATAGATTCTCTATCTTTATCCCAATCTTCTGTATTCCAGTGTTTTACTCTACCCCAATCTTCCCAAGCTGTTGTTATAGAAATGTTTTCAATTTTTGAATGTTCTATTACTAGCTGTCGAGTAGTTTGACCTTGAAGTTGTCGTGAATAAAGTCTTTGTGCTCTTTCTTGAACCTTTTCTGCTGTAGAGCGAGCTACGAATCTAGGTCTACCACGTTTTTTAGTTTGAGCTATTGGGGGTGTAATATCGTTGGGAAAGGTAGAAGAAGCCACGGACTTAATCTGAGAGGGGTTAATAATCGAACTATAACCTAAAAATGCGGAAATAGGCTATAAATAGGGGGTATAAGTAGAAAATTATGTTATTTTTTAGTGTATGGCGGTAAAAAACAGACCAGAAATTAGTTTAAGGTACGCACAAGGGGAGGTATTTAATTGTGATAAAAGATTTCGGGTGTTGGTTGCAGGAAGAAGGTTTGGGAAATCATATTTATCCTGTATTGAACTGCTCAGAGGAGCTATCAATCGACCTGGCGAGGTATATTTCTATTGTGCTCCTACTTATAGGATGGCAAAGGATATTGCGTGGAAGGAATTGAAGAGATTAGTACCGAGAGTATGGATTCAAAGTAAGAATGAAACAGATCTAAGGATTGAATTAATAAATGGATCGACTATTGAGTTGAAAGGAACTGAAAATGCGATGGCATTGAGAGGAAGAAGTCTGGCAGGGGTTGTATTGGATGAAGCAGCGTTTATGGAACGTGATGTATGGGCAGAGGTGATAAGACCTGCTCTAGCCGATAAACAGGGTTGGGCATTGTTTATTAGCACTCCTGATGGTACTGCCAGTTGGTTTTATGATATGTGGTGTTTTTGTGGTGAACAGGAGTGGGATGATTGGAAAAGATGGAGTTTTACCACGATAGAGGGGGGTAATGTTACACCAGAAGAAGTTGAGGCTGCTAGAAGTCAGCTAGATGCAAGGACATTTAGACAGGAATTTGAAGCTAGTTTTGAAAATCTTACTGGTTTGGTTGCTGTTAGCTTCAGTGATGACAATATTGACAAAGAAGTAGAAGATTTACATATGCTTCCTTTGTTGTTGGGTTTAGATTTTAACGTTGATCCTATGGCAGGAATCTGTGCGTATAAGCATGGCAACAATTTGTATGTCTTTGATGAGATCATGCTGACAGGAGGTGCTACCACATGGGATTTTGCTGAAGAAGTTACAAGAAGGTACGGGGTGGATAGAAGAATTATTGCTTGTCCTGATCCTACTGGTAGTGCAAGAAAAACCAGTGGTGTTGGAGTTACAGATCATACGATCCTTAGAAGGTCTGGTTTTACTGTTCTTAGCCCTAAATCACCCTGGAAAATCAGAGATAAGATAACTGCTGTTAATACTGCTTTACTTGATGCTAATGGAGATCAAAGGACTTTTATACATCCAAGATGTAAAGAATTGATAAAAGCACTTAGAACTCTTACATATGCACCGAATACAGGTTTACCAAACAAGAACTTGGGAGTTGACCATGCTTTTGATGCTTTTGGTTACCTTTGTCTACAACAATTCAATTTGGCAAAACCAGAGACATTAGGCCAAACTGCGTTTAGAATATATTAAGAGTTACTTTTCTACTTATGTACCATTCTACGACTAAGAAAAAGAAGAAAAAAAAGAAGGGAGGTAAGAAACGTAGTGAATGTTCCTGTAAATAAAGCGTTATACTCTAGGGTAAAAGCAGAGGCTAAACGTAAATTTAAAGTTTATCCATCTGCTTACGCTAACGCATGGCTTGTACGAGAGTACAAAAAACGTGGTGGCACTTACCGAGTGGAGAAAAAACGTGGCAAAAAGTAGCCCAAATCCTAGAGCAAAGGGTGGTTTGACCCGTTGGTTTAAAGAAAATTGGGTAGATGTTAAAACTGGTAAGCCCTGTGGCCGTCAAAAAGGCGAAAAAAGAGGCTATCCTGCTTGTAGACCTAGTAAACGTGTATCAGATAAGACACCTAAGACAGTTGGAGAGATGACCGCAGCCGAAAAAGCTAGGTTTAAGCGTGAAAAAACAAGTAGTAAGAAGATAACTTATCAACATAGACGTAAAAAGAAGAAAAAATAACTGTGAAAAACGCAGTTTCAAGGTAATATATTGTTATAAGTAAATTTTTCTTAGAATCATGGCATTTTTTCGTGGCGAAGAAGGCTCTGTATCATTTGATAACGGAACTGGATCAGTTGGAGCAATAGCTTCTACAACAGGTTGGACTTTAGACGTAACTAAAGACACTCTTGATGTTACTGCTCATGGCGATACATCAAGAAAGAACATTGGAAGTCTAATTTCTGGTTCTGGTACTGTTGATTTAATTTATACAGCAACATCTGGTGATGATACTGCTGAAATTATTACAGACATTTTAACTACTGAAGATGCTGGCGATGCTGCATTTAACCTTTTCCTAGATACATCAGGAACTAAAAAATTTAGTTTCAACGGAATTATTACAGGAACTTCATATAGCTCAACAGTTGGAGACTTAAGCACAATATCAGTTAGTTTCATAACTAATGGTGCTATTACTTCTGCCGTCTAATGCCAAAAAGATCTTATTCGAGCAAACAACGTAAACTTGCTGCGGTTGCTCCACCACGGGATAAGATCACGGCTGCTGATCTTAAAAAACTACGTTCTAAGAAAAAAAAGAAAAAGAAGTGAAACTTACCACTCGCCAAAAAAACTTATTAGAAAAACACTCTGAACACCATAGTGATAAGCATATGGAGTTTATGAAAAGGCGAATGAGAGCAGGAGATACTTTTACCCAAGCTCATAAAAAAGCACAGGCAAAGGTAGGCAAATGAAAAAACGTAAATCTGTTAGTTTATCTGTAGGTAGAGGGGAAAAATCTAAGAAAGGTGGTCTTACTGCAAAAGGTCGTGCGAAATACAATCGTGCTACTGGAAGTAATCTAAAAGCACCTGTCACAAAAAAATCAGGTCTTACTGAATCAGAAAAAAAAAGAAGAAAAAGTTTTTGTGCTCGAATGGAAGGAATGCCAGGTCCATTAAAAGATAAGAAAGGCCGACCTACTAGAAAAGCGTTAGCATTAAAACGATGGAGGTGTTGAAATGACTTATGCTGTACCTGGTCCAATTAGAACTAATATTGTTTCATCTACTTCTGTAGGCGGTATTGATAGTCCTTTTACTAGAACAAGGGCAGTTTTAGATATGATGAAAGGTTGGGAGATAATGAAAGCTGTTACTGAAGGAACTGAATATCTTAGAGAAAATAGTGAAGCATTTTTACCATTAGAACCAAGAGAAGATTTTGATGCATATCTCGCAAGAGTAAATCGTGCTGTATTTTCTCCTTTTACCCAAAGATTGATAAGAGCAGCTACAGGTCTTGTATTAAGAAAACCAATAACACTTATTGGAGATCCATATTGGACAGAAATGTTCAAAATGGATGTTGATGGTTGTGGTTCTGATTTAGATGAATATGCAAGAAGAATATTAATGTGTTCTCTTACATATGGTCAAAGTCATATTCTTGTTGATTATCCTGCACCTTCTGGTGCATTAAGTTTGGCAGAAGAAAGGCAGCAGAATCGTAGACCTTATTGGATTGAAGTTGATCCAAATAATCTTTATGGTTGGAGATTAGATAGAGAATCAAATTATGGGAATCTTATACAAGCTCGAATTGCAGAAAAGGCTGTATTGCCTGATGGAGATTTTGGTGAAAAAGTTTATGACCAGATAAGAGTTATAGAACCTGGTCGGTACAGAGTGTTTCGTAAAAAAGAGCAAATCGAAGAAATGTATGATGTCTCTGATAACAGTGTGACAGGAAATTTTGAAATGGGATCAGCAGATAAAGATTATAAACAAGTTGAATCTGGTAATTTTTCTCTTGGTGAAATACCTTTAGTTACTGTTTATTCTGGAAAAACTGAAAATTTAGTAAGTAAACCACCTTTACTTGATATTGCATATTTAAATCTTGCCCATTTTCAAAGACAAGCTGATTTGATTCATAGTTTGCACGTTGCATCTCAACCAATGCTTGTAATGGAAGGTTATGATGACCAGACCAAAGACCTTGCTATTTCTGTAAATTATGCAATGGCAACTCAGCCTGGGAATAAAGTTTATTATGTAGAACCAGCTTCTAGTGCTTTTGATGCTCAATCTGCTGAAATAAAAGAATTACAAATGCAAATGGCTACTCTTGGTATTAGTACTTTGAGCCAGCAAAAATTTGTAGCTGAATCTGCTGACGCTCGAAGATTAGATCGTGTTGATACAAACTCTATGCTTGCTATGGTTTCTATGGAATTAGAACAAAAACTTCAAAAATGTTTTAATTTATCTGCTGAATATGTAGGTATTGAACCACCAGAAGTAAAAATTAGTAGAGATTTTGATATTGAAAGATTAATTGGTCAAGATATTACAGCTTTAACATCTCTATTTGATCAACAAGTCATTGATAGAGAGGAATTTAGAGATATTTTAGTTCAAGGTGAAGTATTACCATCAGCGAATGAAGCCAAAACTGAATAGTTTGGTAAGATGATATATAAATACATACATTCTTATGGCTAAATCTTTAGACCATGTTCTGCAATCTGACGGAACTTACAAATGGGAAGAAGTAGAACTAAAACATTCAACTGCACCAGTTGAAACTTGTCCTGCTCCTGCACCAAAAGAAACTAAAAAGAAAGTTTCAAAAAAGAAAACAACTAGCCCATTATCTGACTAATTCATGGCAATCGAAGAAAAAGTAATTCAGCCTGAGTCTGTGACCAACGCTGAACAGCCCGTGGCTGAAACTGCTTCACAACCAACTCAACCACAAGCACCTGATCTTACTTCTATCAAAGCAGAGTATGAATCACAACTAAATGCTTTGAAAAAACAAGTTGCAGAAGAACAAGAAAAATTTAGAGGTGCAAAAAATAAACTTGATGAAGTTTATAAGAAAAAAGAAGAACAGAGAAAACAAGAATTAGAAGATCAAGGACAATGGAAAACTCTTTGGGAAGAGGCGAATAAAACAGCACAAGAAAAAGATCAACAGATCTCAAGTTTGTCGCAACAATTAGAGGATATGAAAACTTCTAATGAACTAGCCTCAACAAAAACAAAAGCATTAGCTGCTATCAGTAATCTTGGTGCTATAAATGCTGAACAAACTTTGGCTTTATTACAAAACAAGTTACAAAAAAATGCTGAAGGTAAAGTTGTTGTTCTTAATGGTGGTGTTGAACAAGATTTAAATACTTATCTTTCAACTCTAAAAAATCCTGGAAGTGGTTGGGAACATCATTTTAAGCCTAGTAGTGCTGCTGGAATGGGTGCAAAACCTAGTCCTATAGCAAATGCATCTGGAGGTCAAGTAAATCCCTGGAAAACGGGCAACCTCACACAACAAATGCTACTATTAGAGCAAGATCCGCAGCTTGCAGCAGTGCTCAAGCAAGAGGCTCAAAAATAGTTAGTTTCTGTGAAACTAATCCCCTTATCTGTGATTAGGGTATCGCAAAAAACTTTTTAAAGGTAATCTGAATGGCTGCTCCGTTTCAGAATTACTCTGGCGGTGTCCTATTAGCGGATATCGTTAAGAGAAATAATTTAAGCACATATGTTTCCGAAGCTATTAAGGAACGTAGTGCATTTTTAAAATCTGGTGCTGTTGTAAGAAACTCACTTCTTGACGCAACAGAAGGTGGAACAAGAATCCAAGTCCCAGAATTTAACCCAATCACACCAACTGAAGAAATTTTAGATGGTACAGCAACATGGGGTACAAGTAACCAAGGTCACTTGACACCACAGAAGATTGGTACAGATACACAGATCGCAACTATCTGTCACAGAGGTTTTGCGTATGCTGTTGATGATGTAGCTGTATTGGCTGCTGGTGAAGATCCAATGGGTCACATCAGAAACCAAATTGCAGATGCTATCAACAAACTAAACTCTGCAAGACTATTCAGCTTGTTAGATGGTTTGTTCGGATCTACTTTCGGTCCACTAGGTGCAAACTCTCTAGATTTATCTAAGGGTGCTGCTTCTGGTGCTGATACTGATAACTTCTTAACAGCTTCTACTGTTGCAAGAGGAAGATCACTTCTTGGAACAAGAGGAGATGAGCTAGATACTCTAGTTGTTCATCCATCTGTTGCTTACTACTTATATCAAGTTGGTATGCTTACATTCTCAACATCTGCTCTCACAACTGGTGGTGCAGTAACTTGGGGTGGTGGCGGTGTCGGTGTTAACGAAACAAGTATCGGTCAGTTTGCTGGAATGAATGTTGTTATTGACTCTCAAGTTAATACAGTTCATCCTGGTACAACAGGTCACCAAAAAGAATTCCGTTGCTACTTAATCAAGTCAGGAACAATTCTTGAAGGCG
>VTLG01013424.1_pt1 | contig 15997 bp, 24 predicted proteins | sample 4694571 | NCBI WGS metagenome assembly VTLG01 (sample SAMN12604809, study PRJNA352737) | marine metagenome | biome: ENVO:00000447; feature: ENVO:00000209|ENVO:00000569|ENVO:01000036; material: ENVO:00002151; isolation source: viral sequences binned using virsorter ...
TGGTACAAAAGCATGGGACTATGATTTAACTGGAGCAAAAAGAGAAGCATGGATCAGAGTAAAACTAAGTAGAGAAGCTGACGAGTGCGGTACTTTTACGTGGAGCGATAATACATTTCAATGTGATGAACACAGTCAGCGTAAATTAATACTCACTATGCAACGGGCTTTGATTGATTCAAGTCTTTCGATAGCTTGGACACTAGCAGATAATACAGTTAAAACTTTTAGCTCTGCTGATTATTTGAACATTGGTACGGCTATGTCTACGCATATGAATGCTTGTCATGTAAAAGCAAAAGACTTACGTACTAAGATAAATGCAGCAACAACGCAGGATGAGTTAGACGCTATTACTTATTAGATTTTTTCTTTGAGTAACCTTTGTTGGGTTTTTTGTTTTCCATTCGGATAGATTTTCCTGGTGGTGCATTAATAAAACATTTTTTACCTTTATGCATGATAGCTCCTAATCATCTCTGTCTGCTAGTTTAAGCATTCGTAATCGTAGACGTTTGCTTCTTTCTGGAGTCTGTCTACTCCATCTACTGTCGTCCATTTCAAGTGCAACCTGCCCCCAAGCTTGATCCTCTACGGCCTCGTTCATGTGTTTAAATTTACCAAGACCAGTTGGCCCCATTTGGAAACACATATTAACAAGAATATGTTGGGCTTCTTGAGGTAGTTCCTCCCAGCTATCGTATATTCTACGGCAGCCATCTATGGCAAGCTGCACATCTTCTTGAAATAACTCGTAGCATCTATGTTCTGTAATACTGTCTTTTGCTGGCGCACTATCATAAGCATCTCTAATAGGCAGACTAACTTCTGGGTCTGTGTTAAGGATTTTATGCCCTATACCAATGGTGGCGTGACCTTCTGTGCAGAGATATGCATGAAGCACCTTGCCTTCATCACTTGCTATTTCGTCGTAAAGAACTTTTATATCTACCGCCATACGTATTTTCCTAATATATAGCCAATAATAATACCCATTGCAAATTCAATCATTTTTTGCCGTTGTTCCAGCTTTGGAAGCCAAAGAACGCTGCGATCAAGCCCGACACACTAATAAAATATACGGACGCAATATCTCCGAGTATAGACGCAGCTTGGTCCAATTTTAAAAAAGATGTAATGACAATGCCACTTGGGTAAAGGAGCATACCGAATAAGGCGAACCAGCACATGTTCTTTTGCGCCTCGGCTTTTTCATTAGCTATTTCAAGAGCTTGTAATCTTTCTGTAGTAGCGAGTTCCGCATCTGTTACCACACCATCACCGTCAGCGTCGTATTTTTCATACTCACTTCCTGGTTCAAGTTCTTTATTCATCTTTATCCTCTGGCTCATCTAGCTCTTTGTAATAGGTTACTATAGATAGAATCTGACGAATATATCTTTTTATTTCTGCCATGTTAACAGATAAGTTTTCATATCCAACAGGGCTAACGCCATAGTAAACATTAGTAGGGGCATTACCTTCTTTTAAATCTGTAAGATACTCATCCATTGTTTCTGGTGTTAGAACTTTCCATTCAACAGGTTTTGTGTTGATTTTGTTAGGAAGAGGTGGGTGATATATTGCAGCAGGTTTTGTGATAGTTACCACTTCTACCGCTTTGGTTTCTGGTGTGTACTGTCCGTTTCCTATTAAGCTGCAGCCACTACAAGTTAGCAGCAGGAGAAGTAATACTTTCAAATTCACCTAACACCTCCTTTGTTCCTTTGTTAATTATATTCTCAATTAATTTAGGTTTGCGTAAGCTCAACATATTTATATCGTGCTTATCAAATTTACTTTTAAGTTTACTAACTTCTTCACGAGCTTGATTGTTTTGTTCTTGGAGCGTGTTGATTTTTTCAAAGGCTCTTTGTTTATCTTCTTCTGCTTGTATTACTTGATTATTGAGTTGTTTGATACTGTTTTCTAGCAACAATTCATTATCAGCTGCTTGTCTTAGTTCTGCAGCCATTGTTTGTTTTTGTGCTTCTGATTTATCGTAGTACAGTTTAAATGCACCAGACATAACTATTAGTCCAACACCAAGTAAAGCACTCATTTGCCACATAGAACCTCCTTTAGTCGTAGAAGACTTGGTTTTTGTTAACTCTTTTAGGGATACAGTAAGCCGTAATATTTTGTTGACGATAGTAAGGACGGTGTTTATTACTCCACCTACCTTGCTCAATTGCGCTACTAAAAACATTGCACCTGTGAATGTTACGAAAGAGCATTTTATCATCTGACACAACCTCTCCTTCGACTAGGACAACAAGAAGGAATGCTAAAACCACGGCTCCCGTTTACCGCCATTGTACTCACGTAAGTGTCCTTCCTTTAACATGGTAGTAAATATGTTTTTCTTTCCGTTATATAACACACCTAATATTCTTCCGTATTTGCCTTTTCCGTGGCTATGTACATGTAAGTCTGCGTCTTTAAGTAAATCTTCTAATCTAGCTTTAGCTGCTTGACCAGCTGTTTTTTCTAAAAGATTTCTAGTGCGTGACTCTGGTGCGTTAACGCCATAGAAACGAATACGTTGATTGGTGAGTGATACGTTGAATCCTAAATCTAAGTCAACGTCTACCGTGTCACCATCAACAACTCGCCTTAATGTAGCTTTGTAAAAATACGGTTGGTTAGCCATTCTTTTTACGTTTCTTTTTTCTAGTGGTAAAAGCTTCGTTTTCAGGAGTATTAGGATCGTCTTTAATAAAACGTCCTTTGGAGTCTCTAGTTCTAACTGTTTCTAATTCTTCTGTGTTGGTGTCGGTGTTGTTACCAAAGAGATTGGCTACCCATTTGAATAAACCCATAGTGTCCTCACTTTCCTAGTTAGGTTAGGACATTATAGTAGAGGAATAGAAAAAAGAAAGGCCCAAGAGGGAGATTAACTTGGGCCTTCTTCAAGGTGGTACATCCATGAAAAAAACTTATGTTTAAATTTGGAGATTCAAACAAGATCATCGTACTGTTTTTTCTATATTGGTGCAAACATTTAAGATGAAATTAGATAAATCAGAGGGTTTTACAGCTTTTTTCAAGAAGTTTTCTTTAGAAATTGGGGTATTCCATTGTTTATCCTGAAGAATTAAGATGTTTTTCCCTTCTGTTCCAACTACTACAGCAGCATTATGACCCATATCAACAAAGTTATTTAACCATTGTAGTTGCAGTTTACTTAGATTTATTTTAATTGGAGTAGTTTTTATTTTAGGTAATGACGGCACGTATTTATATTCAACAAATAAAATACCTTTATCTCCTGCATACATGGAGTCTGGTACGCCATTAGTATAAGAGTCGTGTATTTTCCATTTGTATAAGTCAACGGGAAGTTTGCGGTGGACAGATTTTACAAAGCTATGTTCGTTCATCCGTATCAGGTAATTCTTGCTCTAGGCGTTGAAGATACCAGATGGCTTTTCGTATGTCTTCTTTTGGTTTGCTTTTGTATTGATACCGCCACAGGTATTTCATTACTGCACCTTTAAGATACCCAAGGTATTCATTATGGGACATGCTTGCTTTGATTCCATCAATGCATTCGATGTTACCCTTGGTGTAATGCGGTGGGTGGTTAACGTTATCTTTCATTGTGGCTGTTAAGTTACTCCCCATTCACAAGGAGCAGGGTTTCCTGTTTTGTAACTGCACCAACGGCACGCACTTGCACTAGGTGAAGGCGTAAAGTTTTCTTCTGTGGTCATAGCCACACCACGGTTGTGCCAACTTGCAGCAAAGTTTAATGCTTCATTGCGAGTGTAAAACTTTTTAGTGGTTTGTTGTTTATCAAGATACCAGAGTTCTGTTTGCACAGCTTCTATTTCTGGGTAGCGATAGAACGTACCAATGGCATACAGTAGACACTGTTGCCCGTGTGTTATTTCATTGCCCCATTTCTTCCCTGTCTTGTAGTCAATGACTCTAGCAGAGTTGTCTTCTTCAAAGACCAAGGCATCTAGTTTAATGCGTACCCAGGTGGTACTGCCTACCCATGCAGTAGGCTCCCAATCCATAGTGAAACCCCAATCACCTTCTAGTTCTACTCTTGCATCTGCATAGAGCGCACGAAGATGATTAAAATCTTGAGCGAACTTTTTAAGTTCTTCAGGCATTTCACCTAGTTCGCCTTTTACATAGGCTTCTGCTTGTTCATGTATCTTTGATCCACGGGATGCTGCTGGGTTCGTTGGTTCAGGTATCTTCTGTACACGGCTAAGATAGGCACGGTAGGCGCATTCCTCAAATGTTTTGAGTGCTGAAAAGCTCCATGCTTTGAGTGGTCCTAATTTTTCTGGTCGTTCAAATGGCAACGACTCAACTGGTATTAGTTTCATCTATTTTGATGCACTCTAAATTAAAATGCTCAGCAACTTTTGCTGTAGTAAGTCTTTGTTTATATAACAAACACTCATCTAAACTATCATAACTACCATACAAGAAAACATTTATCATGCCAAAAATATATAGGTTAAACACTTAGTAGCACCTTATCTTCTGATTCAAAGTATTCATCAGCTAAATGTTTGGCAGTTTCTTCTGGTGTTGTCCAGTTTACCACAACCCCACGGATAGGGTTACTGTCTCGTCCACCAAAGGCAGGACGTTTTCGTACTTCAGTATCTATGTGGTTTTTGTTTAGTTGTTTCTTAAACTGTCTTTGATTAATGATTGGATTGTGTTCTGTCATTACGTGGTAAACAGCACGAAAATGCTCAGCAGGTATAATGCTATATGAAGCTGCGTTTAATTTATCTGCTATCCATGCTTTTACATAACGTTGAGCAGTTAATATTCTACCGCCATCCATTACATTGCTTGGCGTAATCTCTAATATGTCGGCAAAGAATCCTAAATCACCTGATTTGATTGAGCTACAGAACTCTTCAAAGACAGTCATGCTGACTACTCGCATTTGTTCTTTAGCTGCGTTGTCGATAGCTACTCTGGTTGCTAAATACTTATCATATTTAAACCCATGTAGTATCCCTGCAAATTTTGGTAGCTCAAGCTCTATCTTGTCCATGTTGTCAATAACATCAGGATGTGCCTTTTCTAAAGCTATTTCTTGTCGTGGTGGTATGTTGTAGCGTCTGTCAGTTATTTCTAAGTTAACGGCATCAGGACGATTAGTTAAGAAGATATAGTTAGTGTAGTTAGGCGGTGCTGTTTGATTACTACGCATAGCACGTATAGTAATTGCTTCGTCTGTGATGTCTGACTTGAGTTGATCAGCTACACGTTTAACACCTGTGCTTGCTGATCCCATGTGAAACTCATCAACGATCAAGAACAAAGCTTGCCGCATATACAGGTTAAAGTTTTCCTCGATGTTTCTAAGAGTACGCATGGGAACATGCTCTGGTCCAAACAATGGCCTAAGTATTTTAGAGTAGAAGACACCTTTACCTGTGCCTTGTACACCACCTAGTACCCAGGCTTTAGTTGTTTTTTGTCTGGTCTGAAATATGTACGCCATCCAGTTGATAAATCTTTCAAACTCTTCTTCACCGTTGCCAAGTATATGACTAATGATTGTGGTAATAAGAGGGCAGTCATCTTGTAGTGTGTGGGCTTTACCGTACTCTAGTTCTTTCTTATGTAAGTCAGCTTCAAGGACATACTTGGTACGCCTGTACATGTTGACCCAGAAGGGTGCTGCGGTCATATTGATCTGGTTTTCTGTGGCCGTTGGATCAAAAAAGATGGTTGCTTCTGGTATAAAATCAGGCGGTGGATGCCCGTGTGACAGCATAAATGATTCGACTGACCCTTTAGATGTAGGTGTTAGAGGGAAGTCATCAGAGAATTGATCGAGAGATGGGTCAAACAGTCCGTTGTAATACTGATCAGTGAAGAAATCACGCATTACTACAGGGTAGCGGCTTATGCCCATTTCCTGTTGCTTGTCTTCATACAGTTCAAAGATAGACAGATAGAAATCTCTGTCAGCTTTTTCAATAGGGAAGATAGGCTCACCTTTAAAGTTATACATATACGTTGGTGAGTTGAGCTTAAAGTAATAGGCGTTACTGTCACCACCGTTTACGTTGCACCGTATGTATGGCAGGTTGCTGTCATCTGATACAGAGATAGACATTTGATCAGGGTTCTGTAACACCTCTTCGATCTGCATACCTACTTTGATGTTTTTGATCTGGCTTTTCTTACGGCTTAGCCCTGACTGTGAGCGCAAGTTATTCTTTGCTTCTACTGTTTTTTGGAATACAGACTCAGGATTAATGTCGTTCATAAATCTAGCAAGATCAATATGGTGCTTCTTTCGTTTGACCAGCACAATACGTTCATCTTTAGAATCAAATGGGTCATCTTCTACTGGGTCAAACGTAGGAGGCGCAATAAATACTGTCTTACTATTTTCTGAAATGCTAACGTCCAGTGGATAAGACAATGATTGGCCGTTGCTACTGAGTGTTAAGTTATCTGTGAACAACTGTGTTTCAAAGTTAGTTGCATTTAACCAGAGCTTTAACGCTTTGGGTGGGATAGGCACAGTAAGAAACATAAAGATGTGTATGCTTACTTTGCTAGTGTCCCGTCCAAATGATGCAGATGCCTGTGCGATGTAACTTGTTTCTTGGAACTCAGGTGGCATTTGAGACAGGATTTTTTCAGCAATAGATTGTACGTCCCCACTGTTTAAATTTTTCTGTCTTATTGCTGTGTTAGGGATAACGAGTTTATCAATATCCAATACCAGGAGTTGTGTATACGCTGTGCGATCTGACTTCTTGGCACGGCTTTCGTTTACTAATGGCTCCCGTAAGTTGCCTTTCAAAAGACAGTACCCTTTGTTTGCATAACTTCTAAGATACTGTTCAAAGGCCATAAGCCCTGTTTCATCAGCTGAAACAGTATGCTCATGTGAGGTGAAGTTTTTCACCATTGGATAATTCTTAACCTCGTTTCCTGAAATGTGCTTAGCTAAAGCGACACCGTTTGTTGATTCAAGGAAAGTTAGTTTCATTGGTAGTTAAATCTCCATTTAATTTTTCTGCTCGATCAATGCAAATAGATTCATCAGCATCAAACGTAAGCTTTACAGTTTTATTAGATACTTTGCTAAGTTTTATCTCAGCAATTTTTTTACCGTTATCATGGATAATGACACTCTGATTTATTTTTCTTGAAATAACTAATCTTGTCATGTCACTTGCTGTACGATAAGTCGTATCCACCTTCGGCATCGAGTGGTATTTCACTGCACCAATCAGGTGCTGCCACCATGCACTCAATTATGTGTTCCATTGTTTTTTCAGGATTCGTATCAGGTCCTACAATTACAACTTCATCGTGGACGGTAAGGGCTATCCGATACTCTGGTAACTCTCGTCTGATCTTATCCATCGCGTCAGTAATGATAATTCTACTGAGTGCTTGCACTGCGTTCTCAGTAAGTCTCCCTCCCCAAGTGGTTTCTTGACCTCGCATAGTGTTGTAGGTCAATTGCCCTTGCTCGATACGCAGGTTAGGATACATAAGTCGCATCCCGTTTGGTAACAATATCCTATCTCGATCAAAGGTCAAACAGTTTCTGTAAGTGTAATAACGCTTTTCTACAAAAATGTTCTCAAACACTCTCCACATATGGGGGATAGTGGCGTAGGTCATGCGGTAAGTGTTTACAATGTTTTGTGCTTCAGCTTCAGGTATCTCTAGCACTGGGCCACCTGATCCAGAGGCTAACACAGATCGGAACTTTACATGCCCCATACCGTAACCAAGACCAAGAACTGCTGTTTTACCTACAAATCTTTCTGTTGGGTTGTCATGTTTGTTAATGTCTTGATTGTATACTTTACTTGCAAAGCTACTATATACATCCACATTATTAGCAAATTGATTAAGTAGGCTCTCTTCTCCTGCTAGGTACGCAGTCATACGTGCCTCGATGTTTGACAAGTCAGCCACGTATACCAGTTGATTTGGTGGGGCGATAAGACAGGTACGTAACACACTGCCACGGGGTAGGTTCTGCATGTTAATCTTTTGCTCACCAGAGAACCTACCCGTATGCGCCCCGTAATACTTGAGTGGCACACTAATTGTCCCGTCATTATGGACTGAATCAATGAATCGTTTGGCACGAGTTTCTGAAATGCGAGACTTGACTGCTGTACGTGCATCCCACAAGTTTTTATGTTCTGGGTACATGTCTTGTAGCTGCTGATAAGCTTTATCGTTTTTACCAAATGCAGGAATCATTTTTCCTGTGTTGGGAGATTTCTTGAGTGGCACGGTGATATCCATTTTTTCCAGTAGTTTTGAGAACTTAACGTTGCTTGCCATCACTTCTCGTGTTGTACCTGAATTTTCGATGAGTTGTTTAGCTGTGGCTACTTCTTCATCGTGATACTGCTGCAATTTCTTTTTGTCTACGTGTAGCACTGGTTCTGTAAACATACGGATCGTAGCATCAATCACTGCTCTTTCTGACATTGGGAACTCAAGATTAAAACGTTTGTATGCTGCATAAGTAAGATCAACGTCTTGTATACAGTAGCCACCAATTGTTTCATCTTGCTCTGGTGATAAATCTTCTACCCCCATACAAGTGATTAGCTCTTCACCTTTACGCATGGTTTCATCGTCAGGCCAGAGTCGTATAGCTAAGTCTTTGAGATTAGCTTTTTCATGAGGCCACCAGCCACGGCTCATTGAAGCTGTATCTACGTATGTGGCAGGTTTTGCATTGTATTTTTGGGTAAGTATGTAACCATCAAACATGGTGTTATGGCACACAAGGACTGTGTTGCTCCAATCTATTGCTTCAATTGCATCTTGTGTTTCGTCTGCGCTGTACCATTCGGTAGGGTCTTGATTAATTTTGATACCTACGCCCCATACTTTGAACCGTGGGTCATTAACATATTCAACAATGGTAAGCTTGGTGAGTGAGAACTCTTTGCTGTAAAAAGTCTCAAAGTCGAGTGTTACTATATCCACATTTGCCTCCTGCAAATTACTGAAATGGGTGGTTGCGTTGATCCTTCAATTAAAGGGGATAAGAAACAAAGGAAAGGATCAACGCTTACAGATCCCACCCGTAATCTGAACAAATCATCCTTTGTTTCTTTAGGATAGTTTAGAAGCTAAAGCCATCAGAATCTAGCATCTCTTTGATATTGTTAACCAGTTTTTCTGGTGTGTACAAAGGATTACCAGTATCCCCACGAGCTAACTCTGTAGCAAATGTGAACCAGTTGTTAGAACCATTACTAGCTTTGGCATTTTTTACTTTCCATATGTATGAAAAGCGATGCCCTGCTTGGCTAATGATCTGTGTGTTCCAAGCGTTTGAAGGTTTGATAGCACTGCTCTTTAAATCCCAAAGTACAGGCGTTGCACTAAGATTCATATCATCGTCTGCAAGATATAACAAATGCTCATGATGTCGCCAGACTGCAACGTTTTTTGCTTCGAGTTCTTTGTTTTCTTTAAGCACAGATTCTATTTGGCTCTCTGCTTCTTGTTGATTATCAAACGTACCAAAGAATCCACCCCCTGCATTAAAACTATTTTCAATAACAAAGGTTTCTTTCATGGTGATGTTTATCGCAAGAAACTCAGTGCCATAAGTTTTCTTGTTAAGAATATCAGCAAAATGACCTGCTTTTGCTCCTTCAATGTACTTCTCTGAACCTTCTATAAGTTCAGGATTAGTAGCTTGTAACAACTTCATTCTGGGAGTAGCCATTTGAGTTGCGTTAAGCCCTTCATTACCTTTAGCTTGTGACTGATCAAAGTCTACTAAGTATGAAGGTTGTTCTGACACGATTGCCATTTCATTCGACATAAGTTTTTTCCTCACAATTGTCTCAAGTTTATTGTTTCTTTGGTGTAAGTACCGATCAAATCTGATGGTGGATTCTCAATGTCCTCACTTTCCAAAGCTTCTCTAAAAGGTGCTGCGTTGATTCGTTTCATCAACATGTCAGTCCTTCCGTTATTCACCGCCCACTGATAGATTTCTTCCCATTTTTCAGGATCAGGTTTCGGTTGAATCTGGGATGAAATAGATACGGTAAAATCACCGTACTTTCCTTTTGTTTGGTCTTCTTCTTTTAACTTCTTTAAGATATGAAAGTTAAGTATTTCAAGATCACTTTTTACCTCTTTAAGTTGGGCATCAAGTTCTTTTTTACGTGCAGTTTTACCACCTGCAATGCGTACTATTTCTGCAACTTTCATATCAGAAAGAGTTTCTGGAGTCCATGCGTCAGGCACGGGAGCTAATGGTGATAGCTTTTCTTCTGGGTCAAAGTTACCTATGTACTCAACACAAAGAGCCGCATCTTTTCTGTCAGTAAACTCGACTTTGACAAGATTGTGGCTTGTTGCGTACTCAGTGTACTTTTCTGGTGGGATATTGGTGTCATTTAAAAAGCTGCACCACATCTCATAATCCAGTTCTACGCTAACCATATTATTTTCCATCTGTTTTTATCTCCGTTGTTGTTTTCAGAATGCTCAGTAGCTCTTCCATACGATTCATTTTGTGGCCCAGCTTGTTGTAAACCTCTGGCTCCCATGTATCGTTGGCAGCTATCTGAATGATCTCAGTTCGTTTGGTTTGACCAGCACGATAAATCCTGCGGTTGAACTGAAGATAATGTTCCGCATTGTAAGTAGGTGAACACCAAATGATTGATGTAGCTTTCGTCATAGTTAGTCCATGACCTGCGCTTTGTGGATGGCAAAATACAACTTGTAGTTCTCCCAGCTGCAACTCATCCACTACCTTCTTACGTTTTTCTTCTGGTGTATCACCATCAATTACTCGATAAGCGATCCCTTCTTTTTCAGCAATAGCAACCATATGGTCACGTTCATGTTTCCAATTAAATGCAACCAGTGAATGCTTACGCTGTTTGACTAGCTCCATAACCAAATCGTAACGTTCTGTATGGATGCCTTCTGATGTGCCATCGTCTTTGTATACAGCACCTGTGCATAACTGCAGGAGTTTCTTTACCTTTACTCCTGCGTTGATAGCATTGATGGTAGCTTTGCCTGTGTACAGCACACTGTCCTTGGCAAAGGTTTCATACTGCTGCTGTATTTTTTTAGGCAAAGTTACTTTACGCATGGTGACTGTCTGCTCTGGCATGTCAATACAATCCTCTAACTTGTGTCGGATCGTAATGTCTTGCAGTTGGACAGCCACCATTTCTTCTGCGTTGTCTTTGTCCAACCACTCTGTCACCACACGATTACCTAGCTGTATTAGCTTAGGTGTACAGACTTGTTGTTGGAATGGATAAAACGAGGGACCTAACCTTTCACCGTCATCAACCAGTTTAGTTGGATGCCATATGTCACGGATAGTATTGCCATTAGGTGTACCACTCATAGCAATACGTCTGTCAAATGATTTGATGACTCGACTTGCTGCTTTGGATCGTTGGCTTGTGCGATTTTTATAAGCAGTAAACTCGTCAATACAAATGGTATCAAACTGGTCAATATACTTTTTGTTTTTGTCCAGCCATTTGATTGCATCGTGGTTAGTGATGACGATGTTGGCAGATTCTTTAAATGCTTTTTCTCTGTTCTTTGAGTAGGCTACAACACAAGTGAGATGTGGTGTGAACTTCTCAATGTCTTCAACCCATGAGGCTTGCAAGATAGACAGTGGCGCAAGCACAAGCATACGGCAGTCTGGGTTTTGCTTTACCAGTTCTGCAAATGCATCCAACACTGCACGAGTTTTACCTGTGCCTGGGTCCGATGTAATCAGAACTCGATCATGGTTAAGTATGAAGTCAGTGGTTTCCCGTTGGTGGGAAAAAGCAGGAACTGCCATAGAACGTACCTCGTTTCATTTGTTTATATGAGAACCGACTTTGTGCCTACAGGCTCGGTCATACCTGTCGGAGTGCGCTACCACATGCGCTAGACTTTGGCACAGCCGCTTAGTATATCAATTGCATTTCTCCGATGCAATGATATCGTCAAATATTTCCTGACGAATATCAGCAGCTGTTGTTCTATCCATCTTCTGAAGAATTTTTATTTCTGACTTCTTCAGTCGATGGGTTCGATGCACGATGGCTTCGGGTGGATCGGTCTGAATCGTGAACGGTATCTCTCCGTACATCATCTTCCAATCCAGTAGTGGGTACTTCGGTTTCTTTGCCATAGAATTTCCTAACAAGATATAAGTAACTAAGGATCTCAATAACTCTTAATATCTTTACCCACATTAGGCTGCCTTCCTAGCTACGTATTCCCACTCTTTGCTTGGAAGCTCAAGTACCTTACCGCCTAGCTTTTGCCAATCGTCTACGTCATCTGCATGAACTGTATGTTGTACAGCCGTTACTGCATTGACCAAAGTAGCTTGGTTGATTTCTTTGCGGTAGCCCTCTTGTTGCAGCGTTCTGATCAAACCATCAAGAACTGATTTAGTTTGTGACTCATTTAGCTTGAGGACTTGACCCAAACGTTCAACTGTTTCAGCTGGTTGGTCATCAACAGTGCGACTATGAGCAAGTTCCATTTGCCTGATGGCTTCATCAAAGCTTTCAGTATTGCTCATGTATGACATCTGATCACGTATCTCAAGTCTTGTTGCATGGTTGTGAGCATCAATGGTGTCTTGTCGCAGGTGCTGTAGCTCTCCTGGTTCCCAACCTCTAGCTTTACCCAAGTGAGGTCTGCGTATACGGCTTAGTGATTGCCCTGTTTGCATACCGTTGAGGCAAGCAAGCGTGAACATCATCTGGCTAATGACTATGCTGCCTTTACCTGTTTCACTGTTTGAGATGTTGAGTCCAAGTGCCATACGATCACCGACTGCTGGCTCTGCAACGGCAAACTCACTTTTGAACTGCATATACATGTTTTTGTCAGTTACAACGCCTCGTGTAATTTTCCATTGTGCATCGCTGTGAGCAATAGAATCCATAACACTTTCAATCATATGTGCATGGTCAAAGACTTTGTACTTGTTTGATAGCCATGCACGAGCTATGTCATTCTGACTATCTGTTTCGTAAGTACGCAGCAGTTTGATTTTGGGTTCTTGCTGCCAGATTGCATTAACAAGTGCTGAATATTCTTCAGGGTAATCTTGACTCAATCGCCTACCGTCTTTGATGGATAGTCCAGCATCAACAGTAATTTGATCCAAGCATACGTCATTGACTATGAACGTCTTAGTTGGCATACCGCTTTTGCTTTCGGCAATAATACGAGGTCCTGGTACTTGTGAAGCGTGTGAGCTAGTACAAGCATTGAATTGCAGGTCCATAGTATTTGCCATCAAGTCTACTTTACGAGACTCATCATCTCGCACTTTCTCAAGCAAAAACTGTAGCTTTCCTTGTTCATCTACTCTTTTGATTTGTTCCACCGTTTAAACCTCCAAATTTTTCTGGTGATAATTACGAACCAGTATCGGTCCATTTGATTTCATCTCGCGTGAGATGTTCGTACCCTTTATGTCGTCTGCGTCATTTTTGACCTCCCATTAATGATTCTTTCAGTCTTTGTTCTAGTACATACGGGTGGCAGTTATCACACACTCTGCCGTCAACTAACGGCTCTCCACTTTTTCCGTATATCCAACCAATTCCATTGGGCTGTATATCCTGATGGCACATTGCACACTTTATATACTCTTTCTCCATACTATCCTCCGATCTATGAATGGGTATATCCGTCAGTTTCAATCCCTAGCCACATACCACACCATTTTACCATTGCACAATCGTCCATACCTAAACCTCGTTCAACGGTGCGTCTGAATTGCAGGTAAGATAAACCTTGGTTATCTTGTAGCCATTTTATGTGTAGCGATTTTTGTTGCGCTTTGTTTAGCTTCATTAGTTCTTCTTTGCCTCCATCTTATATTTTAAGCTCATTATTTCCCCTATGTTTCTCTCCCCTTCGTCCTCTTCGTCTGGTGTTTCAAAAGAATAATGAATGGTGTCTTTGTTTACCTTGATTCGGTCCCAACGAACTGGACACTCATCTAACCAATCAAAAAATGAGTCGGGCATTTTTTCGTGTGCATCTTTCATGTCACACCTCAGTAAGTTACACAGTAGTAAGCAGTTGTTCTAGGGTTAGCTGGTTCAGAATACTGCAGCGTTAGACCAGCTTCGTGATCTTGCCAATCGCCATCACTACGCCAGAAAAACTTTTCAGGGCAACGTTCTGCTGCACGATTAAGCACGGCTACGATTATCTCATCGTAAGGTCGCCTTCCTGTTTTACAACAAGCAAAGTTTTCTTCGTATGGATAGAGAACAAATGTTTCATATCCTGCTTCACCAATGCCCTCAATTTTTAGTTCAGACCGTAGGCGTTTTGTATCTTTGCCATAGGGTGCTGGCATGTACATAGAAGTTCTAATGTCTACTGGTACAGATGATCTGGTGCAGTAAGTGATGGCAGATTTACATATGTCTGCCCATTCATATGCCGTCATTGGCTGTGTGGTTTTCCAGTAATGTGTATAACCCACGGTTTAGTCCTCCAGTTCTTTTAATTTAGGGTTGGCATGATGCTTTAGAAAAAATTCTATCAATCCTCTTAAAGCATCTACTTTAGTTATCTTCACGGTCTGTAAAGCTTCGGGCATACTGTTTTGTAGTACGTCTTTGGCTTCCATAAAACGGTTGAGCGTTTCGTCTTCAACTACGAATGACATTTGATTTCTAGTACCTTCAGGGGAGTTTCTTTTTCTTCCTGTTTTTGCCATCTTTAGTACCCCGCGTTTGCTAGTTCAATGTCTGCTGCTATTTCCTGCATGTGTTCTCGCGCTTTGTCGTATAGCATTTCCAGTTGTTTATTATTAGCGTGACCTGATTTTTCTCCAAGAATATCCGCTTGCTTAGACCAAGGACGCAGCCAAGTCCATATGGGATATTCTTCTTCTGCTTCTTCATCTGTGATAAAGATTCTGTAGTAGTACCAGTTCAGATCATGCAATCCTTCTTCATCTGCTTGGTAGTCCCAGATGATCTCACCGCGCCAAAACTTCCTATGGCTTTGAGCAATAGTTGGAAAGGGATATGCATTGAGTATATTGAGATCCCTTTTGCTGAATGTTACTTCGTCACGAAATGTACCTCTGAATCCTGAACTGAGTACCAATTCGTTGTGAGCGTTCAAGCAGTCTGTTATCTGTGCTTTGATATCAGGATTGCCATACTTGTAAGCTGGTATGCGTGGATCTAAAGATTGATCTTTCTCACGTAACAGTCTGATTAGCTTGATCATTTGTTCGTTGACGTTGTATATCTTCATATCGCTTCCTATTTATGGTTGATTAATAATCATTGACTCGTTTTGTAACCGTGGTTTTTTCAATTAGAGTGACTCGTTCAAAATATCTGGTTTTCTTAGCTCCGCTGACTCGTTTGAGGATTTTGGTTTTCTTTCATTAAATGACTCGTTTTAATTTCCTGGTTTTCTCAACAATTATGACTCGTTTAGGGACTGTGGTTTTCTTCAATTTCGTGACTCGTTTATGTCAAATGGTTTTCTAAAGTCTCCTGACTCGTTTTAGGGCCGTGGTTCTCTTGCTTTTAATGACTCGTTTTAATTTTTTGGTTTTTTTACTACGAATGACTCGTTCTGAATCGTTGGTTTTCTCTCCGCTTTTGACTCGTTTCACTTCTCTGGTTTTCTTTGATGGTATGACTCGTTCGTAAAGTTTGGTTTTCTCCTCTCGAATGACTCGTTCATAGTGCATGGTTTTCTTGATTTTCCTGACTCGTTTAATGATTCTGGTTTTCTCACTACGAATGACTCGTTTTCCTCGCTTGGTTTTCTCGAATCTTCTGACTCATGCAACCTTGTGATCTATACCCAGCTTAGCTTTGCTGTACTCCTCTGCAACAGGAAGCCCTTCTAGTTTGCGCCACGCGGAGTATAGATCCACAAGGAATCGTTTAACTGTGTACCGTATCGCCATGTTGTTGAGATGTGCTTTTGTTTTCTCAACATGGGCTGG
>VTLG01002886.1_pt1 | contig 15994 bp, 4 predicted proteins | sample 4694571 | NCBI WGS metagenome assembly VTLG01 (sample SAMN12604809, study PRJNA352737) | marine metagenome | biome: ENVO:00000447; feature: ENVO:00000209|ENVO:00000569|ENVO:01000036; material: ENVO:00002151; isolation source: viral sequences binned using virsorter ...
TCAACTGTTGTAGTTGTACCATCAACTTGTAAGTCACCTTTAACAATAACTGTACCTTCATTACTTAAACCATCAGGAAATGGGTCAATATATAAAAGATTTCCGTGACCTTGCTTAGTTGATATAATATTAGATGAAATTCCAACACCACCAATTCTTGCATCAAGTGCATGGAATACTCCACCTGTTTGATGCATATCTCCTTCAAAAGTTGATATACCTGTAACTCTTAAATTTCTTGCTGTTAATTCATCTAAAAATATATCATCGGCAACATGAAGGTCTCCTCCTACAAATAAATCACCACTAGTTGTAACAACACCAACAAATGTTGACACACCTGCTACATTAATATTACCACCTATATTGACACTCTTCTCTATACCTACTCCACCTTCGACTGTAAGGGCACCAGTGTCTTTTGTGGCAGAATCAGTAACATCGTTCATTACGATTGCTACACCGTTCTCGTAGACCCAATCAGCACCTGTTACATTAATTCTATCATCACCAGATTCATCATATGTTATTTTTGAATCCTTACTATCACCAAAAGTTAAAAATATATTATCTCCTACAACTATTTCCCCTGCACCATTTGGAACAAAGAATATATCACCATCTGTATTAGTAGATGAAAGTACATTTGCATCTAATCTTAAATTATCTACATTCCATTGATCTACCTTTCTATTCTGGTCAAGAATAGCAACAAAACCATTTGCAGCAGTTGATGCGTTAGCTCCACTTGCAACTGAACCTGCTGTGTTATTTAATAAATCTGTAAAATATCTACCACCTATTACTTGCGGATTTCCTGCATTATCACCAACAAATAATCTATCACCACTGTTACCTTGTGTACCACCTCCACTCAGGGTTACACCAAGTTCACCAAATTGTAAAGACGATGGTGCTGACGTACCAGTTGATCTTTTTATTCTTATAAAACTAGCCATCTCTAGAAGCTACCTCCGTTTATGTCCAAATTCTGTGTTGCACCTGGAGTTAATTCCAATGTTCCAGTCCACTGTTGAGTTGTGCTATTGTATACTAAAACCATACCATTTTGTGGATTGGTGACATTCACATCACTAAGTTCACCAAGAGATCCTGCTGAAGCACCAGACAATGAGGATGTAACCTTAATGGCATTTTTCTGACCAACTCTAACTTTGATATCTGCCATTATTTTGTAACTCCCTCTCTAACTAAAACTGAACCTTCTAACACTCTTGTAACCTCACCAGATGTATCTGTAATCAGAACATCATACATAAATCTACCTGGCTTAAGAGAAGCAGTTTGACTTGTTGTAAGTCCAACTCTTATTCTTCCTCCAGTAGCATTTATAATTTGTGTTGAGAAATCAGTTGCTGAACTGCTACCTGGATGCTTTCGCATCTGTGCTGAAGCAGTGAAACCAGTCAGATCCGTAGCAGAATTAGTGTCTGCACTTTCCAAAGTAAAAATTTGAGAAAATGTAGTTCCAGTATTAACAGTTAGATTACTTACGTAAACTGCCATTTAAAAACAATATCAGGATTCTAGATATATTTATATTTCCAGTAACCCGTCTATTTTGATGCTATTTGTTTAAGTAAAAGTTTTATCTCTTCAATATCTTCTTTTATCTGATCTATCTCTCTTCTTTGATTCAGTTTTGATGCTCTCATTTTTTTATATTGAGCATACCCCTGAGTATCACAGTTAATAATTGCACCAGACTTTTCATCTCGGTATAAATTTTTATGGTTTTCTACTTTTATCATGCTAATGCGATTGTGCGTAAATCTTTAAATGACGGTGCTTTTGCCTCATTTGTTCCACTCATAACTATTTTAATTCTATATCCAATAAATTCCTCCAAATTATCAACTGAGAATTGATACTCAGAAAACTCATTATCTAAATTAGGTAGAACAAATGCATCTGGTAAACCACTATTTTTTGATTCATCAATTACTTGATCTCCAAAACCATCACCTGTGGTATCTTTAAGATTATCAAAACCAGGAAATAGTTTGTATGATAATTCACTTTCAGAAGCATCCTCTCTAATTAGTTGATACAATACTCTGAAATCTGCTGATGCATGTCTAGAAGCAGTTAATAAAACTTTTAGTGAGGTAGCAGCATTTTTTAGACTTACTGGATTACTAATGTAAACTGCTGAATGAGGATCTCCGATTGGTCTCTTTGCTCTTCCATCTTTGACATAATCAAAGATAGGTTTATTTATTCTTGACCTTGAATAAATTATGACTCCATTTTGTGTATCAATGACTGGAGAAATATTTGACTCTATTGATTCAAATGTAATTCCCAATGTAACTGAACGATTCAAAGGTAACTCACTCAATCTATTTACTTCATTTACTCTTGAAGCTAACAATCTCGGAGTGCTTAGATTATTTTCTTCATTAAGTATGATATTTTCAAATCCCTGATCTATAAATGAAACCTCGTTTCCACCTGCACTAGTACCAGAAACAGTTCTAATATTTGTTGTTAATCTTGTATTTTCATTTGGAACAAGGGCACTAAATTGGGGTGCAACCATATCAAACTGATAATTTTGTGATGCAAAAATATTACTACCTCCTAATTTTGCTTCATCATTAAAACTTACTTGAGAATCACCAGATAATAGTGAACCACGATTCAAACTTAGATAGTAAGAATCCATATCTTTTAAACCACTTAAAGAAACAGGTGTTTGCAACATGTCATGAGTTTTATTTATTTCTCTCAAATCAAATCCATTTAATTCATATTTAAATAAACGATCATCTATTTGATGAGTACGAGGCACAGTGCCATCCACTCCTCTTGTTCCTATTCCAAGTTGATTTACTCCAATACTATCATAATAAATTATTTCATTGTTCAATTTAATGTATCCTTGTGTGGTAGATATACCAGAAAATGTAGAAAATTCAGATGTGCTAGCCACTGATATCACCTGATCATCAAGACTTAATGAATTTGTTAATAATACTGCTATTGAATCAGGTTCAACATCGGCAAGAGTTACAAAATTATTATCAGCTTCCATAGCATGATTATAATGACTCACCTCAATTATATTTCCAGTATACTTATCATCATAAGTTGCGGATGAGAGAATTGTAGTTGTCGCTAATGATACTTGAGAACTACCATTATCTACAACTAATGCCTGACCAGTTGTAAATTCCTCTCCCTGTACATTCTTCAGGTAAAGAGTACTCTTTCCTGTTGTAGTTTGTACAGTTATTTGAGCATTTCTTCCCTTTGTTACATTACTTGTGGTTATTCCAAGAACATCACCTACAACATATCCAGCTCCACCAGTATTACTTGTTATATTTGCAGTAACAATTTGACCAGAACTATTAGTCTCGATTCTAGCTGTCATTCCACTTCCATTACCAGTTATATTAAATAAAGGAACTTGAGTAAATATTTGACTTGTTGGGAATCCTTCACCTGCATTTGTAACAGTAAGAACTCCTACAGGACCACCTATATTTTCAATATATCCATGAATTGCAGTAGAAGATGTAGAATCACTAACTTTTACACCATTCAATAACAAACTATCAGTGTCTGATGTAGTAGTAATTCCTACTTTTAATTTTCTTGGCAAAGTTTTGATTGAATTTGGAAGTAATCTTCTAATATTCTGAGAATCAATATCTAAAGGTGAATTATAAAAGAATGCTGTACCAGGTGAGTCAATCGCAAAATCAGCTCTGTAGAGATTGAATTTTAAATCTTCATTCTGACTTGGAGACCAAAGAGATCCATTTTGAGATTTGAACAAACTTCCACCAACGTATTGACGAGTAACTATCACACTTTCTGCATCTGGTAAACTTTGAGTGTTGACAGTTTTTTCACCCATTTTTGCACACCAAACTTCATAGTTCACTGATGTTTCAGCTCGAAGAACTATAGCATAGTCTTTACTAGGTTCAACATAAACTGGTGATGGGAAGGTAACTCTTGTTGGGACTTCAGCATTGTTTGATACTTCTATATCATTTGGATTTAATGTAACTGTGGCATAATCCTGCAATAGCACATCTGTAGGAGTTGCTAAATCAGTTGTTCTTAGTTCAACAATCAACTTTACATTTGGATCTTTTTTCGCAAAGAATAAATCAACAGATGTTATAAATGCACCAGTTTCAAAAATTCTAAATGTTTGAGCTAATGGATCTTTATTTTTCTTTTTCTTTGCTATTCTAGCTTTAGCCATATTTTTAGCTCTTATTTTAGCAGCTTCCTTATTTGCGGCTCTCATAGCTTGTGCAGTTCTTAGACCACTAAATCTTGTATACTTTCCAGTGACATTATTAACAAATCCAAACTTCTTCATTGTTATTTGTCCCTTACCATCTGCTGTATATCCAGATGCACCTGCATTTCCACCACCTATTGTTGCACCAGTTACTCCAGGACCACTTGGAATATTTGTTCCATAAGTGTTTTTAGCAACTCTCTGTAATTGAGCTGCTTGAGACATTGTTAATCCACTTGTAAATCCAGTATTAGTGAATCTGTTAGTTCCAGGTATTTTTTGACCAGACATGAAGTATCCCCCAAACAGGGTTTTACCTTTACCTCCACCTCCTCCACCACCATTGTAGTAGTAAAGAGGCTCAGGTTGTCTTACATTAACAACAGTGCTTTTTGTTGTATTTACAGTACCACCAGTGTTATAACCTTCTTCTGATACACTAATATTCAATTCACCTGGTATCTGTTCTGCATTTATTGAACTTGATGTAAGAGTAAAAACACCTTTACCAGTTTTAAATCTTAGTGGAGGTGGAGGTGAAGTTAGAGGGTCTCTAAAGAAGAATGATCCGAATAAATCACCAAAAGTATCAGCTACTAATCTATGATTTGAAACAGTTGCTTGCGCTTTGCTTGTTTGACCTAATATTGTAAATCCAGTTTTAATATATCCATAAAAACTACCTTTTGCTTCATCTGCCAATGAGTTGATATCTATGTTTAAAACTGTGGAGGATGCTGAATATGCAGTTCCTAAACTAAGTGTTGTATCATAGGGATTTGCATTATAAACTTCTGATGGTGAATTATAATCACCTTTTTTATGATTTGGTTGAGCTAATCTAAAAATACCAAGTTTTTTAGAACCATCAAATACTTCAACATTTTCTCCCTTGGTGAAAATACCATTTGTCATTGTAATTTCAATAAGTTTAGGAACAAAATCTAAATTTGCTGTCTTATCAAAAAATGGATAATGTCTTGTAACTGGTCTTAAAGCTATGGCTTCAAAACTAACGTTTCGAGATCTTATGTGAGTATCTGGAACTGAACTTACTTTTATCTTTTCAACATATGTTCTAGTAACTGAACCTGTAACTGTTTTTGTACCACCATCAATCTCAACGTTTCTTACCCACTGATCCGATTGTGGATCTAATTTGATTTCACCAAAAAAAGTTGTTATATGAAATGGATTTACATTATTAACTCTCGATGCAAGAGGTTGGTTGATAAAACTTACCTCTTCATAATTTAAAGTTATCAAATCTCCAGTCTTTCTGACATTTTCATCAAGTAACTCTAAATTTGCTGAAAAATCAGCTGTATCAGAGTTAATAGTTGGATCTAATGCTAATTCTGGTTTGATTGACCAAAAATATTTTGGAACTTCTAATGTATTTGTATCAGTATCAACAGCACAATCACAATCATCATCACCAATATCAATTAAACTAACACCTTTAAAATCATCTACAAAGAATCCTGTTTTAAATCTTGATAAACCGTCAGCATCCTGAATTTGTAAAGTTTTTGTATCTAATTCAAGTAAACTTAATGATGTTGTTGTTTCTAGATTTGCTATTCTATCTTCTAATTTACCAATATCTTTCATGGTAAATCTAACATTATCTTCAATTGTTATCTTCGCATCATCTGGATGATAAAGATATGGTGGTAATTGAATGGTTGCGATATTCATTCCATTTTCAATATCAGCAGGAGGTTTAGGATCAATATTAGAAATACCTTGTATGACATTTAATCTACCCAGAGTATCTAACACTACTCTGTCAATTCTAGGAAGATAATGATCATATCCAACTATTGAACTTTCATCTGGGGTAACAATAAATGATGGATTTATATTATTTGCAAAGGTTCGGTTTGAAAAAGCAAATGGTGAACCAGATCCAGAAAAATCAGATACTCTAGGTCTAAAATCAATTGTATCTGATGCCCTAACCCCTGAATCTATCATTGGTATATCTGTGCTATATCTCTCTTCAGTGTATGAATCTATTGTATAAAAATCACCAGTGTCATTAGAGGGAACTTGATATTTATCAAATACTATTAACAATTTTCTAGATGGTGCAGTAAAATTACTTTTTCTTATGATGCGTGAATAATCATAGAATTGTTCTCTTTGTCCTTTATCTAAAATAAATTCATTTGTGATATTAATATGATTACCAAAGGATATATCCTGTAAACTTGTCTGAATTGCAGATTCAGAAAATATCATCGTTTCTCCAATTGCAAAATCAGTTGATGTAATATTAACAATTTCTAATTCAGTAGATGAAAGTCTTGAAGTTATCTGTGCTACTGCTCCTGTTGTTTCACCATATATTTTTTCACCCAAGATAGATTCAGTATCTAAACTTAGTCCAGAAGGAAATGTTAATTTATCAAGTGTTGGTGCTAAAGCATTTGTTGATTCAAAAATACCAATTATTTTTACAGCATCTGGCACATTAAGAGATATTTCTCTATCTTCCACACGTAAACCATAATCTTTGCTAACAGTCATCCCTGTTAAAGCAGTGTTGATGCCAATCGCAGTATTTTCAACAGTTTTTTTCTCACTTCTAATGTATTCTTTTTGCTTACTCTTTAATGACTCTTTTTTAAGTGTACTACTTACAACAACGGATGTCTGACTAGTTCTTAATCCATTGATAGTAACTGATTGTCCATCAGTGCTTAAAACAAATTGATCTGAAGTTAAGGGTTCAATTGCACCATCACTATAATGAATTGAATATCTTTCTTCGTCAAAACTCTCATAAAATGCACTTGATATACCACTTGCAGATAAATCAAATGTTAATATACCTGAACCATCTGTAGATTCACCAGTGATATTTTTACCAACAATAAGTGTGGATGAAGAAAGATTTATATCTGATATATTATCATTGTCTAACTTAGCAAATAGACCTCGGTTATCACTCGCATTTATTTTTGGAATACCAAAAGCAAAATTAGTGCTTATCTTAGATGAATTTAATGCTCCATTACATATACCACTTATTGAGGGAACTGCAGAAAGAGTAACACTTAAACCATCCCCAGATACAGATTCAATGCGATTAAATCTTTCAACTGTTTCACCATCAGGAGTGTATCTTAGTATTGTTCCAGTGCTAACTCCTACAAAATTATAAGCACCATTGGTTGTTGCACCTGCTCCTGTTATTGTAATTAAATCTGAATTACTAAAATTAGGAGCAATTACTCTCTGAAGAACAGTATCGGCAACAAAATCAGTAACATACCCAGATACAGAAGATGTGTCTTGATAAACTGATTTTACATCTTGAATACCAAAAGATTTAATAGATTTAATTGATCTAATAAATGAAGTATCCTCATTTATGATTAACTGTTCACCAGCCATGAATCGACCTGTAATTTCACTCAAGTGTATACAACCATATCCACCAGAAACTATTGATACATAACCCGTAGCACCACTACTAACACCTCTAACAAAAGATGTAAGAGGAACTTCGGTGTTTGTTACATTTTGATTAAGTTCTATTTTTGTAAATATTTGAACATCAAATAAACGTAAGTCCCACTGTGTTGTATCATTAGCGTATGAAGCATCTGAAACTGCAAACGAATATACTCTAGCTTGACCTATTTTATCACCTGTTCCAGCTGTATTTGAATTTGTTCTTTTATTATAAAGTTCAATTAAAGGTGTGTCTAAGTTAATATTAGGAGATGGAACACCAAAAACATTATTTACTTTAAAAACTGTTCCCATTTCATAAGGAACTAACGCAGATTCTATTTCCCTAGTGTCTCTTGGTTTATCTACATCAATATTGGTTGTTCCAGTTAAATTTATATCATATCCATGTACGTATGCTGTTCCTGCAGATACTTTTACTATCATTAGGTCATCACTTGGAATATTATTTTCCTCAGTAACCTCGTAAGCTTTATAAATTCCCTCAACTCCTACACCATCATCTAAAGAATTATTAATTTGTACATCAAATTTGTCTACTGCGTAATTACCAGATTCCTCATAAGTTCTTTTAGCAAAATAATCTCTTAAAATAGCATAATCTGAATTTTCAACTTGAATTTTGATTTCACCGTCATCAACTCTTAATAATTCAATAAAATTAGTATCATTGTAATCAGTTAATCCTTTTTTTGATAATTGTGTTTTTATTCTTAATCTATCTGCTCCAGGTGCAGCAAAATTTGAAAATCCTCTTGCATTATCATAAAGTGATCCATCATCTTTTGCTGTAATTAACTGCTCATCAATATTAAGACCAACTCTATATGATGGAAAACTGTCATATGGATCTAATACAATTTTGTCAGTACTAACATCAACAAATTGTCCTCTTATAAAATAAACTCCTTGTTCTATGGATACTGAAGATCCTCTAAAAGATGCCTCATTTTCTATGAGTGATAGAACACTTTCTCCCGCAGTAACCACTGTGTTACCATAAGTAAAAGTTTCCTCAACTATTAAATTTTCCCCATCTTGTAATCCTAATGCAAGATTATCACTTCCAGCATCAAAGTAATTTACAAAAATAGTTAAATCGGTGATATCCGAATTATCTTCAGGATATAAAAAATCATCAATTGATAAAATTACACCAGTTATTGATCCCTTTAATCTAAGACCCTTTAACTCATTTAAATATAATGATACTGGGGTTCCTAAATGGTTCTCTTCAATTTTTATTGAATAATAATTATCATTAAAACTAATCCCACCAGGAATCACCATTGATCCATCTTTGAAAATGTGACTTCCAAAAGATTCAAGTTGATTTTGTAATCCTGACTGAAGTGTGGTTAATTCTCTTGCTTGTACAGGAAATCCAGGTTTGAATAAAACTTTATAAAATTGATCATTTGGATCAAAATCATCATAGTAAGGACTTATATTTAAATTTGTTTTTTGTGTCATTTTTTAAAATTCCAAGATGATTTTAATGTCTTCCTTTTGTCTAGAATTTCTAGTTATAACGGGTCTATTATCTAAGTAGATTACATCACCCGACCCTTTATTTATCTCAGGATTAGCAAGACCGTTTTCAAAGTTAACTCCTAAAGAAATAACTTTATTACCAGATGGATTTGTGCTAATTCCAGTAAAACTTTGATTTACTGATGCAGAAAAACCACTTGTTGGAGCAATAATTTTATTAGCACTTGATTCAAAAGATAAAACCTTTGATTCTGTTGTCACACCTACATAATCAGTTTGATCACCAGAAGTTTGATTGAAAAATAAAGATCTATCTTGGTAATATTTAAGAACATTTGTATCTGTATCGTAAGAAACAATATATCCTTTTGCAGTGCCTCCTGATACTGACTGCTCTATTCTTTCTCCAATTGAGGGAGTACCATCAGGTGAAATAACTTTTATTGCGTTAAGTGATGAAAATTGATTATCAGTAAAAATTGAAGTTGAACCTATGGATGTAGGACTTTTTATAATACTAATTTGAGCAATTTTAGTATCAGTCGGGAAATCTTTAGTAGAATCATCAAATCTTGCATAAACTAATAATTTATCAGTTCCTAATTCTTTATATAAATCAAAACCATGACCCTTAGATGGAGGTATAATTGGAACTAATTTTGCTCTTGTTGTTGGATTACCTAAACTACCAAGATCCACCATACCATAAGTATATCCCTGACCACCTGAAGATACATTAGTTTTTGTAATTTTACCTTCACTATCAGTGTCGATAACAACTTTACCACCAGTACCATCTCCTATAATATTGACCTCAACACCAGATTGATTTTGTGTATATCCAAATCCTTGTTGATCAATATATACCTTTCTTATTTGATTATTATTTATTGTGGAATCTCCATTTTCCCTGACTGATTGAATTTGAGTCGTGGTTGCGACTGGCCAGTCACTTGGAACTGAGATATATTCAGTTGAATCAAACTTAATTATATCACTTGGAGGGACAGTAAACAAATACTTCCAAATATACCCATCTCCACTTTCACCTGCTCTAGTAGGTTCAAGATCAGTAAAAACAGGTTCATCTTGTGATGCATTACCAGTAGTATTAATGCCACTAGAACCATTATCAATACAGATATAGACATCAAAATTTTGATTCATTACATAATAACTTGAATCATATAATCTTGAAGAACCAGTTATTGGAGATGGTTTTTTTAAACTATAATCATGACGATACATTTCATATTTTGTACCTTGTGTCCAATTTCTTCTTGTTATAAGTCTTCTTATATTATCTGATGTTACTTTTTTACCAAAAGACATTGTATCACCAACATGATTAGTGTAATTGATACTATCAATTGGATTGGGTGTTTCTGTATTCCAGTCTGAACTTCTTCCAAAACCCACTACGGGTGTAGTTGCGTTAGCGAGTCCTACTACAACATAATAAGAATTTGTAGAGTTTTCAACTGTTTCTACAAAGTTATTTGCATTTAGAATTCTAAATTGATCAGTTACAATTGCAGCCATATTATCAGCTTTTTTCTATATTTATACTAGCCAAGATCCTTTCTTAAAGCACCACTGTCTCTAAGTCCAAAATCTCTTCTCTGGATTGTAGGATAACTTGAAATACCAGAGTAATGTGTTTTACCTGTAACTCCAATAGAAATTGCGTTAGATCTATTGAAATTAGTTAATCGACCCCATGAGAATCCACCAATAGCAGTTCCCAAACCAACTGAAGTATCTATACCAGTTGTGTTAACTCCAGTCATTATATTACATGTTATAATACCCACTCCTGCATTGAACGCATCTACAAAGTAAATATTGTCAACACAAGTGGTGCCTGTGGCAACAACTGCACCATCACTATAAACAGAAGTCACACCATGACCAACCTGAGTATCAAAGATATAAATTGGATATCCAACTTTTAAATCAGTTAGAGTTGCACTTGGATTTCCAGAACCTGCTCCTAAATCTGCATTTAAAGTAAATTTAAGTGCAAGAGGATTGCCACCAATACCATCAGTTACTCCAACACCAATAATATCACCATCAAATCCTTCAACAGTGGTTATCAAATCAACATCCTCTTTATTTAAAGATGGTGAGGGAGCAATAACTTGCGGTGGTTTTGTTTGTGTATATCCAAAACCAGGATTAGTAATCGTAACTGTATTTAGACGACCACCTGATATTGAAACTGTAGCAGTTGCAGTGGTCAATCCAACAGGTGGTGTTGTTGAAGTTGTTATGGCATAATAATTATTTGTGGCAGGTGCCGATATTGAAACAGTAACTGCAGAACCAACATATCCATTACCAACATTTGTTATATCGAGAGATTGGATTGTACCTGCCGCTGACACAACTGCAGTTAATCCAGCAGCAACAAGATCAGTAGACTCAATAATCAAACCACCAACAGCACCAATATCTAAACTTGAAAAATCTTCTTCATAATTAAAGAATGAAGCATTATCAAGATAAAGTATAGTATCTCCAATTCCAACATCACTTATAATTTTTGCAGTTGGATAAACCATTGATTCAATTGAATCTCTTGTTTTAAATACTAATTCTCCATTAATTTTCTTATCAATTTTTTGTTTAGACCAATTAAGTGGTTTAAAGTTGACCTCATCTATTCCATTACCATTATACAAATTTGTTTCAACTTCATCTGAAGTTGTTATTGCATATATGACTCTTGAGTCTTGAGTGGTTGTTACACCAGAATTTTTTATTAATTGTACTGAATCACCAACTTTTATGGTAGGTGATACGGATGAACCAGCAGAAACTTGAACAGCATCAACACCCTCTGTGCCTTTATAGAAGAATATGTCAATTATATCTGTGGGATCTGGTGCTTGTGCAAACGTAAATGATGTACCACCATCAAATGTATATGCCTCACCAGGATTTTGAACCACACCATTTATAAAAATTAATAATAGTGCATCAAGATTAATAAGGGATGATTCTGGATTATCTTCATCAATCTCAAAACTTAACAAATTAGTATTATATATTATTGGGAATCTTGTTCTTTCACCATCTTGAAGATCTTTAATTGAGTCAATAAAATCGAACTGACCAAAGTTCCAAGATGAATATTGATCGTTAAATGTTTTTAAAACAGTCAAATTAAAGTCTGTCATGGTTGTAACACCAATGGCAGTCACCAACCCTACAGGTTTAAATACATCTCCTACTTTGAAATTATATCCATTATTTTCTAAAACAAAATTAGACACTGTAAATAAAGTTGAACCAATTCCAACAGTGGTATTAGCAGCACCGACATCTATTGTAATTAAAGCACCATCTCCTGTATCTGTGGTATTTCCAATTCCTCTTCTTGAAACACCTGTAACTGATAAATTTGAATATGATGGTGATGATACTTGAATTTGTGGTTTAGTGTATCCAGTTCCATTATTATTAATTGTGAATGAAAGCACTCCACCATCTCCTGCAACTGCTGTTATATCAGCACCTGAACCAGTTCCACTTAAATCTGTTACAGCAACTGATACTGGATTTCTGTAACCTGAACCAAAAGTAAGATCATGTAAGTATTCAAAAGCAGTTCCTGAACCAACATATGCATGAGATTGATTACTTGCACCTATACTTACACTAAATGTTGTTGATGATAGTATTCCTGTCAATCCGAATGACCTATCATTTGGTATTGTTAAGGCAGGATTAAATGTCAAACCATCTAATCTAACAAACTCATTTATATTTCCAAAATCATGATTAGTTGAAGTTGTAACCTGAAGTTCACCAGTAATGTTATTATATGAAGCAGTGCTTATACCATAAGAACTACCAGTAGTGGCAATACCAACGACACCTGCAATTGTGGTTCCACCAACCCCAAGATTAGGAACAACTTTTGCTCCAACTAAAGGTGCAACTCCAAGACCACCAGTTGACCCTAATGATACTATGACACCACCTCTAGGTAGTTGATTTTGATTTACATCAGTATCACTTGTAATCAAACTTCCATTAGATGAGGTAATACCTGTAAATACTACGTTAGTTGATGTTCCACCAACCTCTGTAAAATCATAATTATTGCCAAGATTATTAAAAGTAGTTGGTGTTTGGAAAATACCATTTAATAATAAAATACTACTTCCTGTGTTTATACCTATGGTATCTGACCCCTCAACTTTTAATTGATATGCTTGATCAATTCCATTAAAACTATCAGAAATGTCATCAAATATAAAGTTCTTAGTGTAATCTTTTCTTAAATATACTCTTCCATTAAATGATGATTTAACAGGATCAAGATTTGATGGTGTTCTTCCACTCTGATTTGTTCCTCTTGGAGGTTCAGTAAAATGTATTTTACTGTCTACAATATTATAACTTCCAGAGTATAATCTAGCCACATCACTTGCAGTATGATTTGTAGCAGCAGATCCAATATAACCTCTGTTAACCTCTATAAGATTAACAGTTCCTGTTTCAGATATTGGTCCTACAGATGTTGTTCCCAAACCAACATTTGTAATTTCCATATATTCATCATTTATCTTTATCGTATCACCAGTTGTAATTGTAGATATTCCTGCAACACTGAATAAAGTTTGATTATCTGTAATATTAAATTCTAAAGTTGTTGATATTGGAGTAAATGCTATGGGAGATTGAATGACACCATCGACTGAGATAAGTGCTTTTTCATTCTTTTTAAACATTTCAAATTCATGATAATTTCCAGCACCAGCACTTGTAAATATTAAATTAACTCCTGCTAAAGCATCGGCACGACTCTTTGAAACTTTAAATCTATCTTTATTTTGAGTATTTTTAATTGCAAATAATTCTGTACCTGCTGATAGTATTCCACCTGCGGTTGCAATACCTGTTACTGTTGCACCAGTAAATGTAGAACCTGGTGTATAGATTATTTTTTCACCAGTTTCAAAGAAATGGTCAATAACAGTAAATTCACCAGTTCCTAAATTAAGGGCAGTAGCTGGATTAAATTTCTTTTCAAATATTGGTATTGTATTACTTTGTAAGGTAAAACTTGTTTTATTTGATCTTGAACCATTTATAGCATCATATTGTGCAAGTGATAATGATTCAGTAACAGTTCCATATTGTAGGTCAAGTGGAATATTTAATAAATCTATGTCTGTATAAAAAGCTTTACTTAATACTTGAACCTGAACACTATTTGTTCCACCAGTATAGTCTGGATCTGGATGGAAATTTAAATTTAAATCGTTACCAACTAGTGTTGAAGAGAATGTTCCAATACCAGAGGTGCTACCAATAGATAAGAATGGATATTGTGTAATATGAGAATCTGTTTCATTATGAACTACTAAAACTTGATGTAAAGCACTAGTTGAACCACTTGAAACTCTAACTATACTTTTTAAACTAGATATTTCTTCATGTAAAAATGTTGAAATTGTTGTTGCAGCAGATACATTAGCATAATTTGATTCAAATCTTACTGTTTTTTCTGTACCATCAATTTGACCAGTTGATTTAAACCTGTAAGTGCTTATTCCTGCAGCAGTTGTACCTATACCGATTATTGATGACCTAACAATAATCTCATTTGGTTCATCATTTTCATAACTTAAGATGAACGCACCAGTTGATATTCCAGTTGCAAAATTTCCAATAAAGTTTGAATTGTCACTTTCCTCAGAATCTGAGAAAAATTCTGATATGTAAGTATTAGTTCCATCATGAGTAGCATATAATTCAACGAAATTAGTTTCAGATGTATTAGGATCTTTGACTTCAATTGATGCAAAATAAGCATCAATATTAGAAATATTATCAGATATTATAACAGATGATGATGCAGTAGAAACTATCTTATTAGAACCACTAAGATTTACAAAACCAATGCTTTGAGTTCCTATACCACTAAGATCTGTATTAAAAGTATTTTGGAATATTTTTAAATCATAATCATTATTATCAGCATCATCAGGAGTGAATATTAAACTAACAAATCCAGATGTATCCATCTGAAAATCTAATTCACCTAAATCTGATGGTGTATTATGAATATTAGTTTGCTCTGCGGTGAATACATCATTATCATCTTTAAATAATACAATATCTGACAATTGTATATTTTTATTATTAGGATTTCTAAGTTGAATTAAATACCTTGCAAAATTAGTATTGATAGGTAAATCTAAGAATTTAGAAAGAGAGGTTGAAGTATTAGAGAACAATGAACTTATATCATCAATTTCTAAAACTCTATTTGTTCTGCATTCTATGTATGGAGATAATTTTGTATTTTGTAATTTTATAAATTTAGATTTATTATTAACAACATCAACATCAATCGCAAAATCAAAATTATTAATTGTATCAACACGTTTTTGATCAATTATATCAAGTGCAACTGTATCAAGGAATGTAGTTGTTGTGACACCCGCACTTGTTGCTGACACAATGCCAACATCTGCAAAATTCTTTAATCCACTAGTATGTAAAAGACGATTTACTGGATTTACTAAATCATCATATGTTATTGAACTTTTAACTGTGTAAGATAAATTTTGATAATAATTATTATCAGGTAATACTTGATAATCTTGACTTAATTTTCCAACATCATCTCTCCAACCCTGATTTTCTCTGAGTGAGTAATCAATTGTAAATCTTCCAGTATTTTCTAGTATTTGATTTATAGTT
>VTLG01016857.1_pt1 | contig 15994 bp, 20 predicted proteins | sample 4694571 | NCBI WGS metagenome assembly VTLG01 (sample SAMN12604809, study PRJNA352737) | marine metagenome | biome: ENVO:00000447; feature: ENVO:00000209|ENVO:00000569|ENVO:01000036; material: ENVO:00002151; isolation source: viral sequences binned using virsorter ...
GATGTTACTAACGTTGATTCTGTTGGTGTTGTTACTGCAAGAACTGGTATTAAGGTTCTTGCTGGTGGTATAGATGCTGTTGGTATTACTAGTGTTTCTGCTGGTGCTGCTGGTACAGTTACTATTGGATATGGTAACACTACTCTTATTGTTGATGGTGGAGCAAGAGTACTTGGTATCCTTACCGTTGGAACGAGTAGTTTAACACTAGATGGTACTAATAATAAGGTTAATGTTGGATCTGGTGTAACAGTAGATGCTACTGGTTACAGAATTGGTAATGATACCTTCTTACATGCAACTGGTGCTGCACTTCCATTCTTGAATGTTGCTGGAGTAACTACCAGTACTGGTGGTTTTATGATTGGTATCACATCAGGTGCTACTAACATAACTAACGGACCAATAAAGACATTGAACTTTGTTGGTGCTGGTAATACATTTAATGTAACAGGAACCACAGTTGACATTAGTATTGCTGGTGGTGGCGGTGGCGGTAGTTCAGGTAAGAGTTCATATTTCTCTGCTTCTTCTGGTGGAGTAACAATTAGGACAATTTAATTAATTACTAAACATGCTAAATAGAAAGAGAATGCAACTTATTATAGAGATGTGTGGTACACAGAGAGGAGGCGTAAAGTAAATGGCTAGCGGAAGATTAGGCCGTTGTATTATTGGAGGCCGTACTGGAGCTGAGGTTTATGTCAATTCTAGTGGGAAAGATGTTTCTGTTACTTTATTTTCTCAGGCATTAAGTACTATAACGAACACAGAGTTAACAACTGTTATTGGTGTTGCTGCAACAACATTAGGTAGTACTGTAATAATAGCAAATTCAGGAACAGTAGGTACATATCAAAGTACAACTGCATTTAACTTTTCTTGTGCTTATTGTCGATGTGGTTCTGGAATGGAGTATCCTTCTCCATCAATTGGAGCAACTATGCAAGGAGCATACAGAACATGGAGAAATTGTTGTTCTTTTGCAAGTGATTATAGTGGATCATATCCTGTTAGAGGACCATCATTTATTTCAACAGAAGGAAATGTAACAGATGTTGATCAGACATATCGAACATGTATGTGTAGTAATTGTTGTGTTCCTATTGTATATGGTGGTAATGAAATACAAAACCCTGCAATATGGATAGATGCTCAAGAACCAAGAATGTGCTTTGATGCCACTCATGGACCAATGTATCAATCCAATGTAGTTGGATGGTATCCTCAATCTTGGGATGGTGGTAATCGTTGTAAACGATGCTGTTGGCCTCAGTTGAGTACTTTTATAACTCAAAGACATATTGGAGTTGGTGTAACTGCAGCACAAAGAGCAGCACAGTTCATGGCTAATCCTATGTGTAATTGTGGTGTAAATGATACTTGGTTTATGCCGAATGGAGGAACCAATAATACATTCCCATTTGTAAGATGGGATGGATGTGATTCTCATATGGGATGTTGCTGTATGGGTGGAAGTCATTGTAGCATCCAAGGTTGTAAATTGTGTTATCATGCAGGATATGAGGGTCGTTATCTTTTCACCTTATTTAATTACTATGCTCTATGTAATACTCCTGCATGGACTGGTAGAACATGGAATAATGGTGTAAGATGTTGTATAACTGCAGTTAATTGTGGAGATAGGAATACTTGTTTCGATTGTGGTGCAGGTGGTTGTGGTTGGCCAAGCATTAATCAGCAGGGACCATATAAGATAGATTGTGGAAAGTATGGATCTCCTATGTGGTGGAGCGTCCAATGGTGCGGTGATAGTCCTCATACATGTTGTCAGTGGGGTAGAATATCCCAAGGTAATGGGTATAATGTAAGTATGCATTGTAATACTGGTTGTTGTGGATACGTCTGTTGGGCAGAAAATGCTGATAAACGACTTTGTGAACCAGGATGTCATACAAATGCAAGAAATTTATTCTATACTTTCTGTGGATGGACATGTAAATACCAGTGCAGTTGTGGTTGTTACATGAACAATTCCCCAACAAATACTAAGAGAATGAGTCCTTATGGATATCTCATGGGAATGACCAATTGTTTCTTTATGGCATTCTATGCTCATGGTACTGACACTCAGTGTTATAACTTTGGATTTAATGATATATGTCTTTGGGGTGGTTGTTGTTGTCAGTATGGTCCTTGCATGTATAATAGTTACTATACATTCAAAATTCCAGTTCAAGCATTGTCTCCTGCTAATGATGAATTTGCTGTGAAATATGCAGCATGGAATCCGTTTACATGTCTTGTTTATGTTGCTATTAGATCTTCTTCTGCTAATGATTGTGGTATTTTCCAAATAGAGACGCATGAAGTAAGAAGAAATATGGGAATGTTCTGCGGATGTAGTGGACAACCATGTTTCTGTTGCGGAAACCTCTGTACGCACCATTCCAACCCTCCTGGTGCATCTGATTGGGGTACGGTCTTCTCATCTGATGGTGGTATTGGTGCTAAAGCACTTTGTAGAGTAGCAACATGGCCTGCATGTTGGGCTTTGCCCAAATATAGCAGTGGTGGAATGTGTGTAAGTTGTCTCTATAGATCAGAAAAATGTTTATGGACAATGGGACTTTATAACCATGATACCAAGAAATGGGATGGATACACTTCTAATAATTTGTGGCAATGGACTTTAGCGTCTGATCCTCTTGTTCAAGAAGTAAATACTACTTTAACTAGAACCATAACTGACGATTATCAGTGTGTTATTGATACATGTAATTGCTTCTATGCTAATATGGATTGTAGTGGACTTATAGACTTTAGAGTGAAAACCAATCAGTATGAAAGAACAGGTCTTGTTCTATCTAATGGTGATAGAATTATGGTTAATAATGATGGGACTCCCAAAATTAATGTTCAAGTATGGGGGTATGAAGGTTAATGGCTAGGTTTATAAAAACTGTTAGTGCCACTGGAGAATCGCAAGGTGGTGGAGCTGGTGTAACACTTGACCAAGTATGTGAAGCAGTATGTGCAGTACAAACAGTTTCAAATGTAACGTATACTGCTGACAAACCTGATATTATTCCAGGATATAATGGTTATTGGAAAATGATTTGTAATTGTCCAAATTGGACTGATTGTTATGGGTGTTGTTTAATATGGAATGTAGATACTGCGAGTTATAGAGGATTTAGAATCCAGTATAGAGGTATAAGGTCTTGTGCATGTTGTTACATGTATCTTTGTCCAGGTTTTGGGGATGATACTTGTTTCTGTTGTTGTGACCAGGCATATAGAGGAATGTGTACATGTGGTTGGCCTCAGAGATCCTGCGTCCAATGGAATACATATCAAAAATGTTATATGATTAATAGTGCTTGTATTTATTGTTGTAATAGACCAGTTGATATAGGTTGGGGATTTAATTTCTGTATTTGGATGCCAGAATGGAAGGATCCTGGTCGCACACAATCAGGTAATGTTTTCTACAAGTGGGAATATAAGAAAAACATTGCTGGCGAGGCAAATTCCTATTGCTATCCTGGATATGATGTGCATTGGGGCATGACATATTGTCCAAATTTGGGTTGGGGCCCCAACCAAGCAGGCTATAATAGTTTTTTAACTCGCATGTGCCTCAAGGTTCATGACGTAGCATTTCAACCTACAACTTTTGCTGGAAATTATTGCAGTACTACTGGTGGTGGTGTGTTGGCAGGACAACCATGTTGGTCTATATATGGAATACCTTGTAATAGACCAGAGTTTGGTACAGTTTCAGGAACATTCGCTTAAGGGGGATAGTATAAAATGTCAGCTATTTTTAATTTAGATGGGACCATTACTTTTGGAGTAGAAAATCCTGATCCTCAAGAACAATTACAACATAATCTTGATACTTTTGAACAAGATCGTGAAGATGGATTTATTGAATTAAGAGCTCTTAGAGATCAGGCACTTAAAGAGTGTGATTGGACTCAAACAATTGATTGTGCTTTAGATTCAAGTGCTAAAGCAGAATGGACAGAATATAGAACAAAATTACGTCAACTTCCTCAAAGTGCAAAAGCACCGTATATTCCTAGTTCAGATTGGCCATTAATTCCTGGACAATCATCTCTTTCTACGGATGTTATTGCTTTTGTAGAGGCCAATGCTGATCCATTAGGTATAGCAACTACTTCTTGGGTTGGAATTACTACCATTATGGTTAAGCAAGGACATAGATCTATAACAGGTGATGTTGATATAGCAGCAAATTCTATTGGTATTGGTTATACTGATGGATTGCAAGTTGGTGATCATTTAAAACTGACAGGAACAGATATAGATGTTGGTATAATTTCTGGAATTACTACAATAAGTGTTTCTCTTGCATCAACTACTCCTGTTGCAATTAATGGTGATATTGATTATTATAGAGTAGGGAATATTTATTATGAGCAAGAAAGACCATTAATTAATTTATCAGTAACTTCAGATAAAGCAGGTGCAGGACCATCTGAAACAGTTGTATTTACTTCTACTGTTAGGAATATGATTGGAGAAGATGATAGTTTTTATTGGAAAATTACTGCGGGTGAAGAAGTACTTGCTGATGGATCTTCTTTAACAGGAACTTCTACTATTACTCCAGTTGATAATGTAGGACAATTCACTACAACAGTTTCTCTTGCTTCGACAATTACAGATCCTACAGTATTAGGTTATACTGTTTATAATACGAATGTTTTTAGTACTGGTATAGGGATAACGGTAGGGATAACCTCAACATAGTTGCACAAATAAGTATTTGATTGTATAATAAATACCAGTGTATGAATTACATTCACAGGTATTTGGCTTTTACTTATGGAACGAAAGAAAGTATTTCACCTTGATGGTGGGGCAGGTAGGGTTATATGTGCTCTTCCAGCATTAGAAAAATATGCAAAGAAGAATCCAGATAAAGATTTTAATGTTATTATAGGTGGATGGGATAGTTTAACATATGGTAATCGTCTTCTTCAAGATAAGACGTATGGTATGGATGTTAAGGGCATATTTAATCTTTTAATTAAAGATAATCAATTAATCCATCCAGAACCATATTTGCTTTGGGAATATTATAATCAGAAATGTTCTTTGGTAGAAGGATTTGATAAGATTATTAATGACACTGATGATCATTCAGATTTAGAACCTCCTAAATTATATCTTAGTAAAGCTGAAGAAAAGTCTGCTGCAAATTTAGTTGCACAAGTAGAAGCAAAACAAAATAAAAGTAATACGATTGTAATTCAACCATTTGGAAGGTCAGCAAGAGTTGATAATGGAGATATTATTGATGATAGTACTAGATCATTAGAACAAGATGTTTATCATAAGTTAGTTAAAAAGTTATCACAGAAATATAATATTATATTGATGGCAGATCCTGAGTTTGTACAAGTAGTATCTCAAGAGGATACAATATCAGAAAAACCACAAATTCCTGATATTCGTGCATGGGCAGCTATCATTGAAGCATGTGATTATTTTATTGGATGTGATAGTCTAGGTCAGCATATGGCAAGAGCATTTAATATTCCAGGTACAGTGATTCTTGGATCAACTTATGCTGAAAATATTACATATTCTGATTATTTCCAAATAATAGAAAATGAAAATGTGGAGAAAACTTATTCACCAATTCGTGCAGTTGGATTTGATTCTCATCTTGCGGATAGATTAAATGATGGTCTGATGAATTTTGATGATGATCAGATTAATCAAATTTATAATAAAATTGTAAAACATATTAAGGAGAAAGTATAATGACTTATAATGTAATGGCCATTAATCCAGGTCATAATGGATCTGCAGCTCTTGTAGTTGATGGTAAGTTAGAGTATTATATTGAAGAAGAAAGATTAACTCGGTATAAACATGATGGCAATCCTTTCCGTGCAATGCTTTATTTGATGGAGGATCATCATATTGATGAATTGATTATAGGAGGCACAGGACAAGAAGATCATCAACTTCCTTGGACTGGTGAAAATTCTTATCAATCAATAGTTAGAAAATTTAATCCAAATGTAAAGGTTATATCATGCCCTGATGAACATCATATTGGGCATGTTGCTAGTTCTTTTTATGGTTCTGGATTTGATACTGCAGCTGCAGTAATTGTTGATGGTTGTGGATCTTTACAAAAACTACAAATAGATCCTAATAATGAAAATTCCATTATTGAGGCATATGAGACAGAGAGTATCTATAAATGTGAATTTCCTGGTGAATTTGAACCAGTATTTAAAAGGTATGGTGGAAATTCATTACCTAGAATGATTGAATCGCAACGTGAAATTGATTGTGCAATAACGACAGTTAAAGCATATGAGGCAGTTTCTCAATATCTTGGATTTGGTTTTATTGAGGCAGGAAAAACAATGGGTCTTGCTCCTTATGGTAAAAGGGATGATAAACTTCCTAATTTATTTTTGGGTGATACAAATAGAGGTGATAAGAATGTTTTTATGGCTCAATATCCTTCAGGGGCATTAATAGATACTGAAAGATATCCTTATCTCAAATATAAAATACCCACTGTTAATTCAAGTTATGAGGATTGGGATCAGATGATTACAGCATGGCATAAACGTCCAGAATTGCTTACTAATGCTGCAAAGAATCTTGCATGGAAGGTTCAGAAAGAAACTCAAGAATATGTTGGGGATTTGATTGAAAAAGCAGTTGATATAACTGGTGAGGAGAATATTGTATTATCGGGTGGATATGGATTAAATGTAATAGCAAATTATTATTATAAAGAAAGATTCCCTGAGTTAAATATTTTCGTTGATCCTATATCACATGATGGTGGAACTGCTATTGGTCTTGCAAAGATGTTTGCTCATAAACATATTGAAGAAGAGAAAGAAGAACATCCTAAAGATCCTTTGACTACATTATATCTTGGACCAAAATATGATATCAGATCTGATGATCTTACAGGTATTGTTAATGATATTACGGAGATTAGTGATGCTACTGATGCTGATGTAGCACAGTTAATTAAAGATCGTAATATAGTTTCTATTTTTCAAGGAAGAGCAGAAGCAGGTCCTAGAGCATTAGGTAATCGTTCTATTGTTTATGATCCAACAGATCCTGATGGTAAGGATAGAGTTAATATTGTTAAAGGTAGAGAATTCTTTAGACCTTTTGCTGGTTCAATTATGAAAGAACATGCAAAGGAATGGTTTGATCTTCGTGGTCTGGATGAAACACCATACATGATGTATGCAATGGAAATGCAACCAGAGAAGATAGGTGAATTACCTTCTGTTACTCATGTAGATGGAACTTGTAGAATACAAACTGTATCACAAGAACAGAATGAGAATTATTACAATCTTATAAATGAGTTTTATAAGTTGAGTGGGGTTCCTCTTTTGTTTAATACAAGTTTTAATTTAGGTGGCCAACCTTTGGTTGAAACTATATTTGATGCTATTGATACACTAGAGAAGAGTCAACTAGAATATCTTTACTTACCTGAATTGGGTAAATTAATAAAAATACCTAACAAAGAATAATGGGACGTTTTAAATCTAAACAACCACCAACACAACCTGTTCAATTTCCAGTATCAACTCCCAATTCTAGTGGTGGTTGTCCCCCACAACAAATGGGTATGCCACCTCAACAGCAAATGGGGCAACAAGGACAGTATAATCAACAAGATTGGCCTACTTCTTTTCCAAAATCAACGATTGGAATTGATAGGGATGGTGTAATTCTTGAATGGAAGAATGTAATTAAAAGATACGAAGATGTTAGGTATATTAATGGATCACTTGAAGCGATTCGTAAATTGAAAATGAAAGGACATAAGATGTTTATGTTTGCAGATCAACCTAATATCAGCAAAGGTTTACTGAATGATCAAGATGTTGGTAATATTATGAATTATATGATGCAAACTTTTGGGCAGAGTGGGATTTTTAATATTGAGGGGTTTTTATATAATCAATCAGATTATTCCCAAGATCCTTATGCAAAACCTAATATTGGAATGTTAAATAGATCTAAGAATGAAATGGGTATAGATTGGACTGATGGTTATTATGTTGGTGATACGATAGAAGATATTAAGATGGCAATCAAGTTTGGTGTTACTCCAGTATTAGTAAGGACAGGTAAAGGAAAGCAGACTGAAAAAGATTATTTTAAGGGTATTAATAATAAATATGAAGGAGTAAAGATATTTGATAATCTACTATCATTTGTGGATTCTTTAGATGGGTGAATAAAAACTAACCTAAATATCTAAAAAGTGTCAGAGAATGAGTCAGACTAAAGCCCAATTATTAGATCCAACAGGTGTTTTTACACTGACAGATCAACTGGTTGCGGTTGGGGCAACCTTCAGTGGTAATGTATCTATTGCAGGGACACTAACTAAACAAGATGTAACTAATGTAGATTCAGTTGGATTAATAACGGCAAGAAGTGGAATTAAAGTAACTGGTGGTAATGTTGAATTAACTCAAGGTGCTGGTACAGGATATTATCAAATTACTCAAACAAGTGGCAATACTGTAAAGTTTGGAATAGTTAGTGGTTCTAATATTGAGTTGAGTGGAACCTCTAACAATGATATGTATTTCAAAACGAATAATACAGAGAGGCTTCGCATCACAGGAGCAGGTAAAGTTGGTATTAATAGTACCTCTCCAACATATGCTTTAGAAGTTGATGGTGGAACACAGAATACTGTTATTGTTGCTCGTTCATCAGACGCTAAAGCAGCAGTTTGTTTTATGGATAATACCTCTGGTGGATATGGTCGTGCAACTATAGGTGGAGAGGGAGATTCAGTTTATATTACATCTGGTTCAGGTACAGAAAGAATTCGCATAGGTACTGGTGGAAATGGTGTTACTATAGGAATTAATACCAATCAGAACTTGGTTACTGGTAGTGAAGTTCTTTCTGTTCGTGGTTATTCATCATTCAAGAGTTATAATAAAGACTATGCTGCGATTTATACATATAGTGAAGGTGAGGGTGTTGGTAATAGAGCTGCTCATGTACTGTTTAATTGGGGTGGTGCAAATAGAGGAGGATTTGGAGTAGAAACTGATAATGCTACTCTTATATTGAATAATCAGAATCCGATTTCGTTTAGAACTGGTGCTACAGGACTTAATGGTACAGAAAGACTTCGCATCACAACTGAAGGTATAGAAACTGCTGGTAATCAAATAGGTAATGCTGTTGCAATATCTGGAACTGCTATTGATTGTTCTTTAGGAAATTATTTTACAAAAACAATAACAGGTGCAACAGCATTTACATTTTCTAATGTTCCTGCAAGTGGCAAAGAATATTCTTTGACAATAGAATTAACTCTTAATGGATCTAATGCAGTTACTTGGCCAGCAGCAGTTAAGTGGCCAGGAGATGCTGCACCAGCAATAACAGATGCAAAGACTCAATTATTCATGTTAGTAACCAGAGATGGTGGTACTAAATGGAGAGGCAGTTCACTTGTAGACTATACGACTTAATAATATGCATAATACTACACAAAGAATGATGATGGGTGCTGCTGGTGCAGGTGGCGATAAGACTTATGTTGAAGATCTTTATCAAGGGCAAATGTTTGTGTCCCAGACTAATGGGCAAGTAGTTCCTAGAAGATTTAATAGTGGACAAGCTTTAGGATCAACTGGAGGTGGTAAATCTTTATGTCTTAATGCACCTAGTAAAGATACTACTGCATGTTTTAAGAAATATCCTGGTTTTAGTGGTGCATCAGCAGGTAAAACATTTACAATTAGTTTTTGGTGGTGGCCAGAGCAAACACAAACTGGTAAGAAGATAATAGCTTTTGGTCAAAATAATATCAATAGGACAAGATTTGAGCTTACTATTGGTCATTATTTTGCAGTTAATGCTTGGGATAGTGGTGGTTCAAGATTCTTAGATGTAAATACTTCAAGTTATCAACCTTTAGAAAGGGGTAAATGGCAACATATTATAATTTCTTTTGACCTATCGGATACTGGCAAGAGAAAGGCATATATAAATGACACTCAAGTATCAAACTGGACATGGGGTACTTATAGTAATGCAAATATAGCGTGGGATTCAGAGAGTATAGGTTTATTTTGTGAAAGAGGATCGGGTGGTAATATTTTTGGTACAAAATGTACTGGTTATGTATCTAATTTTTATATGGATTTGACCTATACTGAATTAGGAACCGAATCAAATCGTAGAATATTCAGAACTTCTGATGGAGAACCAACCTCTGCGAGTAGCTTATCATCCCGCAATCCACTTATTTTCATGCCTTTGGATGATGCTACTACTCTGGAGACTAATTTAGGTACAGGTGGTAATATGTCTAAACATGACTCAGGATCTCAAACTTATCCTGTAGTAGATTTTGGTCCATATATAAAACCAGCTGATGATGTTAAAGGTGGATTAGTTGTAGTTAAAAAAAGAGCTCAGGCTGCTAATTGGTGTTGGTTTGATACTGAAAGAGGTGTTAATAAATCAATTACATCAAATTCCTCTTCAACTCAGTCTACTCTAAGTAATAGTTTAATTGATTTTAATAGTACAGGTTTTACTCTTGGATCAAATAGTGATGTAAATAATCAGGCAATGGCAGCATTTGCCTTTACTCAACATGAAAAGTTCCTAGATATTGTTTATTATACAGGAAATGGTACTGGCCAGACGATCAGCCATAATCTTAAATCGACTCCTGGTATGATGATAATAAAAAGGTTAGATGGGTCTATTGCGGAATGGATAGTTTATCATCGTAGTTTAGGTACAAACAAATATCTTCAGTTGAGTACTAATCAACAACAACAAAATGATTCAAGTAATTATATGTGGGATAATACACCACCAACAGATACTCACTTTACTGTAGGTTTACATGATTCCGTTAATTATAATACGAATACTTATATAGCCTATCTCTTTGCTCATAATGATGGTGATGGAATTTTTGGAGAAAGTGGAAAAGAAGATGTAATTAAGTGTGGAATGGTTACTAACCCCTCATCGTATCCTCCAGGAACCCTTGTAGACTTGGGATTCCAACCTCAGTTTATATTGTCAAAAACTGTTGATTATAATAACACTAGTTGGTATTTGAGAGATACAACGATGGGAATGTCCAGCCCCGATGATGAAATGAAATTGGTGGTTAATTCAAATCAGGGTAAGACAGGTGGTGGTAATGGTGTAGACTTGAGGTCGAATGGATTTGTTATTAGTAACTTACCTGCATTTGCAGAGAATCTTAATGGTTCTCGTTCAGCAATTTATATGGCTATCGGTCAAAGATCAGGAAAACTTTCTAGACCACCTGAAACAGATACCGCAGAACAGTATTTTGCTATGGATTATGGTACAGGTAATACAAGTTATGATACTCCTAATTATGACTCATCACCAAATAATGGTGTTGAATATCAATTCCCTGTTGATTTTACGTTTGCTAAAAAATATAATGGATCAGGTAATTGGATGCAGTTTAGCAGACCAATGGGTCTTAGATATCTTGAATTGAACAATGTTAATACTCTTCAAAATCATACCACAGAGATTTTTGCTTATAATGATGGTTGGGATAGATGGACAGATATGAACTCAAATTGGTTGTCCTGGATGTTTAAAAGAAGTGCTGCGATAGATGTTACTTTGTATGAAGGGAATGGCCAACGTCCTCATGTCATACCACATAATTTGGGCTCCGTTCCTAAGATGATGTGGCTCAAGTCTATGGATCAGGGAAATAATTGGACTGTATACCACTATGATATATTCGCTAGGAGTTCAAATAGTTTCATTTTTTTAAATAGTAATACTTCAGAAAATGCAGGAAATATTAATACTTGGAATGGAACTGCACCTACCGCAACAAACTTTACTATTGGTGATTCTGCTGAACTTAATACTAATCAGCAATCCCATCAGGCCATTTTATTTGGTGATGTAAATGGAGTCTCGAAGGTTGGAGCCTACACTGGTACAGGTAATAGTAATGAAGCCATTACGACAGGATTCCAGCCCAGAATTATTCTTATAAAGGCAGCAGTTTTTCCTAGTGGCAGTCGTAATTGGGTTTTATTTGATTCTAAAAGAGGATGGACTAATAAATTATACACAAATCAAAATCAAGGACAGTCTTCTCAAACTTCTCTAGGGATAAATTCTACTGGATTTACATTACCTGATAGTAGTAATGATTATAATGAAAATAATAGTAAGTACATATATTGGGCTCATGCTTAGTATATTGTGATTAATTATAGAATAAAAGAAACTGGTGAAATTATCAGTGATAAGGCATTTCGTTTACGTCATAAAAATACTTCTTTTCCTAGAGTTTTAGATGATGATCTTTTGAATGACTTTGGAATTGATTTGCTTTTTGAAGGAGCAACTCCAGTATGCCCTGCACCTTATTCATATACTTATAGAGATGGGGTGGAGGAAATAGATGGTAAATGGTTTACTAAGTATAGTCTGGGTACATATGATAAGAAAGAGGTTGATGATAGGGTGGCATATAATATAAGAAACCAAAGAGATAATTTGATAAAAGAAAGTGATTGGAGAGCAGTATCAGATCGTGAAATAGAACCAGAGTGGAAAGAATATCGTCAAGCACTTCGTGATATATCTAAACAAGAAGGATTTCCTCATCAGGTAAAATGGCCTGAAGTACCTAATAATTGATTATAAATATCTAAAAACAAAACAATGCCTTTTCATATTAAAAAACCAGCTGCATTAGGGTCGGGTGATGTCTACTATGAAAGTGGATCTACATGGACTAGTACCTATGCAGACAGAAAGGTTTATTCATCTAAGTCAACTGCTGACGCACAAGCCACAAATTATGATGGAAGTAATGGTGGATTTGCTGGATCAACCGTAGTTAGTGAGTGACGATAATTAAACTGTCATAATATTTGGTTTGTGTATGGTTTATCTGATATGATGGCCTCATAAATTATTTTATTTCATGCAATTAACTGGATCTGAAAAATTGGTTTTCATCGCCTCATTCATGGTTCTTATGAATTGGGGCGTTCGTGTATCTAACCTTATTATTTCTAATTTATTATGAAAACTGCTGTTAAAACTGAGTTCGTTTGTGTTAAACCTAGATCTTCTGAGGCTGAATATAGATTTGATACCAGTATGGATAAACTACATTCTTGTAGGGTGGTAAATAGAAGGAACGGAAAATTAGTTCTTGCTTCAATCACTAATCGTTATTCATTTGAGATGTTTGAAGGAGGAGATGACCATTGGGAGATTATTAAATGAAGGAAACTAAACAAGAGAAATGGGAACGTGGAAAGACTCTTATGTTGGAGTCTTTACATAAACCTGATGACAGATTGAGGGGATGTTCTCATAACCAACAATGTTATCACGAATTGATGGAGATAAGGGATCAAGTAATAGAAATGGTAAGACAGATGCCAAATCCACATGAAGAACCATTGGCATTTGGTAAGAAGAACAATCATGTAGAACCTACAATTAGTACACCAAATGGTGATATTAGTGAAACTTTAATGAGTGGAACATTAGGTGAATATTATATGTCAGAAAAGAGAGAGTACTAGGCATAAATTTTTATTACATAAGATTGTCAAACCAGGACATTTATGTTATAAATAATATTAGTCACCGAAAGGTACAATACGGAGAACCAAATGCATTAAAGGTGTATATTATGTGTAAATTTATGGAGAAGATTAATGCACAACTTAATATCATACAATCAACTAGCAGGAGAGGAAACCTTTAATCCCGATAATGATTTAATCGCAGATTACTATCAGTGTTTAATCGAATGTGATGAAAGCCAATCAGTCTGTAAACGTATATGTAAGGAGGTTTTAGTTTAGTTTAAGTACATCTTAGATTTAAATAAAATGACATTACACTCACATCCACCTTAAAGTAAGTAAAGAATATACCCCTTGACAAATCAGTCAGGGGGTTTTATATTGGCTTTACAATTATGACTTTGCAATGGCAATTTATGATGATGTAAAGATCACTATCAACCTCAATGAGTTGGTAGAGATTAGAGCAAAACTTATTTCTCAGTATGATGATTACTCAGATAAGATTAACAAGGGTGAATACTTAGATGGAGGTGACATTGATCGTATTGCAACTGGGTTAAGAGATACTTTAACTTGGGATACACTTTACGGTATGGTTGATGATGCTGTTTTGGATTACTTGGGTATGAAAGAAACTCATTATGGTGAGAGATCTATTGAAACCATTGAGATAACGATGGAGAAGGAAAAGAAAGCAAGAGAGAAGGAGTTTAAGAAGAATTTTGAGATGGTTAAGTTAGAATCATCTGCATGGACAATAGAAGTACCAAAGAGGAAAAGTAAATGATACAGGATGAAGCAATGATTGTAGAAGAGATAGTAACACTAACATCATTACTTGGTGGTACTATTGAAAGGTATGAGGTAACAGATAGTAAAGGTAATGCGTATAAAAAAATTGTTATTGAATATGATGTCCCTGAAAACAATGCTACATAACACAGATGCTATGGAACAAATGAACAATCCTCTCAGCCCTGTTAAAATGGTAAGAGAAAGTTATTCTAGGTATTTGCAAAGACATGTAACTGAGGTGCAAGTACAGTTTAAAGATGAGGAACCAGCATGGATTCCTTATGAAACTTTGTTAGCAATACAATCTGATTAAGTATAAATACTAGTCCAGACGTATAGATTGCAATGGATAATGTCAAACTTATCAGACAAAAAAGCAGCAAAGAAGATCATTAAACAAGCAAAGAAACATCCTGATTGGTACACTAAACAAGATGTATATTATGCTAAGATGATGAAGAAGAAAATAAAGGCAGAAGAAAAACTCAACAAACAGGAGACTTAATTATGGCACTATCTGAACAAACACTAGATCATCTACTTGAGGCAGAAGGTAACATTAGAGCAGCAATTAAATGTGCGGCTGTGAATGAAAATCCTTTAGTTGTGACTCAATTATCTAAATTACTATATGATATGGATCATCTTAAGCAGTTTGAGAAATTGCAAGATGTTATTGAATCTCACATGAATAATAATGAAGAATGATTACGACAGTCTAAAGAGATTCTAAAGTTTATAGATACAATACATATCTTATGTTAGAATACTAACACATTCCACCAAAAACTATGATTAATCTAGACGAACGATACCTTTCTTACTTAGACGGTAGTAAGAAGATGAGAATAGATGGTATAGAAGAAAAGGTTGAGTCTTATGGATGGCACTGTGATGGTAATGACATTATGGGGCATTATGTAACGACAGAGAATTTTAAATTGTTCTATAATATGGAAGGCCTTTTTACTAAGATGGTGGCACTCAGAGAACTGGCACAAACTACTAGGTGAATGAATCACTTTAGTGTATAATGGCCATATCAACAAAAATTAAAATGAAAATTGCACTTGCAGCGTTATTAGCACTCACTCCTGTTTCAGCAGTTGCTAGTCCTGTTTATACTGGTAACGACTCTCAAGCAGGATATTCTAATCAGAGAAGTTGTTTCAAGACAGAATATAGAGAGGAATATATTCCAGGAACAGAGGATAATCCTGGATATGTAAAGTCGTGGAAGGATACTGTTGAAGTTCCTTGTGAAGATTCTAATGTTGGATGGCATAGACCATCAAGACCAATAAGAAAAGATAGACCATACTATCGTAGGCATGTAACTGTCTATGAAGATACTAATGATTGTTCTGATGGTAAGATGGCAGGGTTATTATTAGGTGGCGGTGCTGGTGCAGCATTATCCAGAGGTGATGGCCGTTGGTGGGCAATTCCATTGGGTGCAGTTATTGGTAGTCACATTGGATGTGATATTGATGGAGGTTGATATGCGTAAATCATGGGAAGATAAAGTTTTTCATCAAAAACTTATGAAGAAACTGGGTTATAAACCTAGAAGAAGAAAA
>VTLG01013425.1_pt1 | contig 15988 bp, 24 predicted proteins | sample 4694571 | NCBI WGS metagenome assembly VTLG01 (sample SAMN12604809, study PRJNA352737) | marine metagenome | biome: ENVO:00000447; feature: ENVO:00000209|ENVO:00000569|ENVO:01000036; material: ENVO:00002151; isolation source: viral sequences binned using virsorter ...
TTACGTTGGTGTTTGTCCCATTAACGGTAAGGTTCCCCGACACGGTCAGGTTGTCATCAACCGTTACCGTTCCACCTGCACTATCTATTGTCAGATTCCCTGACGACGTGTCTATCTCGTTGTCACCCGTGACACCGGACTGTACATTCCCTGCGGTCAAACCGCTGACCGATGGATTATCTACCAAGCCTATAGTCACCGTCCCACCAGATTGGACTACTGTAGTCTCATTTGCTACAGCGGAGTAGGTCAGCGTACCCTCAATAGGGATACTGGATGTAGTGCCACCATCTGTTACCGAGAGCATTGTCCCAGTTACATTGTTGGCCAGGATGTGAGACCAGAGAAGCTGGGCATTGATGCCAAGCGTCAGTGTATTCGTAGCCGACTCCATCGTGCCGCCCGCGTCTATCTCTACACCGTCCGTACCGGTAGCTGTTATTGACTGTATTACACCGGACTTGCCGGTTGGGAGACCCAGGGCAAACGCCATGGTCCTCTGGTATGGAGTGCCGCCTAGCGTAATACTGGCCGTCGGTGTACCACTATCCCCATTTTCATCTACCGCTACGGCACTGGCCGTGGCAGTTGCACTGGTGATCTCTCCCGAGGTGCCCTGCGGCCCCACCGTACCGGACGACTGGACCTCAACGACGTTGGTGGTCTTGTTGACCGTTACCTTGTTGTTCAGTTCGCTGACGGTCACGGAGGTCATACGGTCACCTCCTTGCTTAGGAATACTCTCCCCTCTATGATCCTGTCAACCGTGTTGGACCCCGAGGTAAGTTCCAGGTCGTATACAGCTGTGTCAAAGTCCAATGCGGCAGTGTTAGTTGCAATCATCGTCACTATAATGTTGTTGCCCGATGCAGCCAGTGCAATGGACAGGGTATTCTTTGGCGAATCGCCTGACTCTGTAGAAGCAATGAGTGTCCCATCTGCCGCCTCCTTGATTTTCATCCTTGCAGTGTACCCTGAGGACAGATCAACCACGTCCCCCGCGCTGTCCTTGTATGATAGATTAACAGTGAGTGTTGCCCCCTGTTCCACGGTGATGTCGTACTTGCCTGCTGCCATTACTGTTTGCCCTTCAGGATATTAAGAAAGACACTAGCCTCCTGGTGGGTCATCAAATCCTCGTCCCTGGCCGGTTGTATGTTTTCCTTTAACCGTTTGTCAGAAAAAAACGCTGCATGTACCGCGGACTGCGGGTCTGGTCCTGGTCCTGGTGCGTTTGCTGCCTGTGCTGCTTGTGCTGCTTGAGCCATACCTCCCTGTCCACCACCACGATCTCCTCCAAATCCTTGATTTGCCCCGAACATCCCACCTTGTCCACGCAACTGACTAGCATCTCCACCTGACAATTTTGCTTGGCCTACAGGCATCATCCCCTGACCACCCTTCTGCTTCCTTTTTGAAATTTCAGCAAGTGCTGCCTGTAGCATGGTCATGGCTCCTCCACCTGATTGTGACGCCTCTGCCTGGGCCCCCTGTGGTCTGGCCTGCATAGCCTGGCCTTGTGCCATTTGAGCCTGTGCGGCCTGCATCCCCATCTGACTCCCCTGGCCACCCATCATCCCCTGTTGCTGCCCCATTCCCAGTTGGCTACCGCCACCGGCACCCTCAGGGAATGTTATGGACCCCTCAAGGTCAATCTTCCCCTCACGGGAGGCCGGGCCACCGGCCATTCTTGCCTGCTGGGATCTCAACTGTGGGGGCTGTCCATAGCCACCCATCATTTGTGCTATAGGCATTAGTAGTATCCTTGGCTCTGTAAGAGGCCCTTCTTCTTAGACTTCTTCTTGGTCTTCTTTTTCACCTTAGACTCCTTCTCCCATTGCTGGGCCATTTCCGGTTTGTTGGAATGCATCCAACGGCGCTGTTTCTCAGACTTGAAGGGCATCCTTCGCGTCCCGTTGACCATTAGAGAGACACTCATCCTCGCATGGCAGTTCCTTCACACAGGCGCATGGGCTACACATACAATTCTTACACTCACACTCCGGGTTGTCGCAGTCCCATTCTATGACCACATCTTCCTCTGATCGGGGGTAGTTCATATTAGTCTACTTCTCTTTTTCTTTTTCCCTTTATTAAGACTTGTTTCTGTTCTAGGTTTTTTTTGTTCTTCTCTGTCGATCATATCTCTTACATCTTCCGCCTTTTCCACTTTTTTCTTTTTTTCATCAGCTCCAAACCAATCTCCGTATTTTTCTTTAACCCAGGCGGGAGAAAGAGGTCTAGATGGTTTTTTCTTAGTTTTTCCACCCATAGGAACCGTTCTCTTATCCTGTTTTTCCATTTCCTTTAATAGTTTATGTCCTGACCCCGTCAATTTCCCTTTCTTCTTTGCTTTTTTGAATCTTTTTATGTGCTTTGGTAACGATTCATTCCCTCCTAAGGCACTCTTACGAGGTGTATTAATCCACTGGCGTTCACTACGTTCTTCCGGCGACTGATGTTTTTTGCTACGCAATCTCCTATGCGGATACATCTTTCTCTCATCGTCGCTTCTCCTAGACCACAAATCCTCCCCCGTTGCCTCCTGCAAGAATCCCCTATTTTTCTCTGCTATATCGGACTTACGCTGAACACGCTCAAGCTCCAGCCTTTCCTTCTTGGTCATAAGCTCCTATTGATCCTGAACCCAGACTGGTTCCGGCCCTCACTCAGGGCCCCTGATGTCATTCCCTCCATGTACCTGGCGTTGTTGGCGTGTTCCATGAACTTGCCACGGTACAGGTTGGACTTGTCTGCGTTCTGCATCTTTGATTCCTTCAGCCACGCCCTCTCCAATACCCCGTAGACTATAGCCTCATGCCAGTACGAATTGACACCGGGACTTGATGTATCAGCCGACAGCCCGCTTACTACCGGGACACCTCTCACAGTAAGGGACAGGAACACCTTGGATGTTGCGTTCTTATCAACGTACAGGTCCTTGTCCTCCTTGGGAAGAGGGTAGATTCTGAACGTGTCTGATGTCCTGTTGTTGAATATAATGGCCTCAATCGGCCCCGTCTGAGCACGCCAGCGCGGAGTGTTGTCTACCGATGAGAACCCCGTTGAAAAAGCATTCGGGTGGTATCCCATTGAGGATTCCAACATGAAGTAGCGGTAACCACGTGAAGCGGCTGCCGCGTTCAACTCTGATTCTGTAAGTATGGAAAGTTCCCTGCCACCCAGTGTCACGGATGTGATCTCTGCTACGGTGGATGGTTTTGTGAAGGTAGGTCCAATGCGGAATACGTTGACCGCAGAGTCAGTTACGGCGTTCCCGAAGCTGACTTGGTAGGTAATAGAGGTAGAAGTTGGGGCCAGCGTGTTGAATGATCCGTTGTACTCTGTGGGGACTGCACCAGATACCACAACAACATCGTTATTAGCATAACCATGAGCACTACTAAATGTGATCGTGGCGGTATTCCCATCAATAGTCAGAGTACCGGTCTTAGTCGATTCACCGAGGGTTGTGCCACTACCCGGATTAGTCGCGTATCCCTCAGTTTGCGGATACTTTGAAATCCGAGTGAACTCAACAAGAGAATCATCAATGTACTGGTTCAGTTCAGAATCAGTCCAATGCCTATTCTCCTTATCTTGCAGCGCAGTTTCAGCCCGTTCACGAATCTGCTTTCTATTCATTAATCCTGGTTAAGGTCAATGACCTCATGACGCTCTTTAGCATCTTCCAGTAGCTCCACCGGGATTCCCATTTCGTTGCCAGTCTTTGGCCACTTCTTAACCGTAAAGTTAAATCTCCTGCTCGATCTTGCCGAAAGGTTACTCATTAAATCCTTCTGGAAATACTCTGTCGTAACAGCATCATTCAGTACGTTTACATGGAGAAGAGACACTATCCTGTCGGTCCCTCGCGGGATCACAACTGTGTTCTCACCGTGGGTTACCGGTACCGGTCCCATTTCAGTATTGTCACGGCCGTGGTCTATATTGATGACACAATATCCATCAGGGACTGGGTCCCCCTTAGTATACTCCTTTGCCATCTTCATACCGTTAGGCATGATGACCCACTGGCCTTCGCCAGCATCCTGGTACTTACTGTGCTTCTTCCCGTGTTTAGGGATATGTTCGCTTTTCCCTAGTAATCCACCGCCTGTAGGCATACCAATCTCCTTTGTTAGAATACCGGGTGGTTTCCCACCCGGTTAAATAGCACTGAATTGGTGCTGTTAGGCTAAATCAGCCTGTGCCCAAACAATATTGGCATCAAAGACATATTCAACCCACCAATGGAACACCCCGGCTGTTTGAGTTTGTCCAGTTGTTACATAACCAACAACCGGGACAACCTTTTCCCCCGAAGACGACCAGGGGGCCGTCAAAGATGGTGCATAGGTGTATGTAGCGGCACTTGTCATTGTGGGCGGCTTGCCCATCAATTCAACTCCGACCGTGTTAGAGGCATCCGCAGGACCACGTTCAGGGCCTGTATAACCTAGTGCTTCTAGGTTTACTGCCAGCGCATAAGCATCAACATCAGCAGTTGCAGCAATGTGTGTCATGCCCGTATCCGTCTGGGCAGTGCCGGCATCATGGCCAATTGTTAGGGTATTGGTCCCAGTACCACCACATACAATCCCTACATTGACGCCGAAGCCACAAACTCGTGCGCCTTCAGGAATGAAGAGGACACGCTTATAGGTGGCGGCAGCCCACGTCAGACCGTCTGCAAAATTGACGAAGTCAATCTTGGACATCTGTTTGGCACTGGTAATTTTGGTTTTTAAAGAATCCATAAGATAATCTCCTTAACTAGGATTTAGAGTATAGAAGCCCCTGCTACGAGGGGCTATCCTCGCAGCTAAGGGCCACGTAAGTTACAATTACAAGTTGGTTGCGGCGCACTCGATGCGGTACATCCAGAGATCCTGTAGAATAATACAAGAATAGAACGTATCCCACGCCACGGTTCCGCGCTGACCCAATGGGTCGCCAGGTCCGGGCTTAGGCATCACAACCTTGGAGCGGAGACTATCCATTCCACCAAGCGTCGCACAACCGATAGCATCGGCTGCGAGGATGATGACAGGGTAGACATCTACATTACCAGACGAGCCTGATGTACCGCTGGTCGTAACCATGAAGTTACTTCCCGCAGTTGCACCGGCATCGGCAAAGGGAACTGCCTGGGTTGTGGTGATAAAACGTACACCACGGACTGAACCGATTTCACCTTCAATTGCATCCCCTGATTCAGAGTACTTCTCGATGGGGACGAATCCGGCGATTGCCTCAATATCCTGACGAAGGTCAGGGTGGCAGATGCCAATGAACGATTCTCGGATTGGTTCCGTTGCAATCCCGACAGCCGCTTTTAATTTCTTGCGTAGCCTGACTGAATCATTACGGTCCAGAACCCGAATTGCCTTCTGAATAAGACCGTCTGTCCCTGCTGGAGCGGCTGTCAACTGGGCAGAATGAGCCCCGACTAAGCCAATAGTCTGGTCAACAGTTGCCCTGGAAGTCCCACCTGAGTAGGCCGCCTGGGTTCCAGCACGGAAGGTCTTGTAGCTGAGAAAGTCAATTGTCTCACCAGCTTGAGTGGCCTGTCGTTCTGAGATTACATTGAGCACCGGATCATGCGAGGCTGCCAGAAGCACGTCGGTCGTATTCACATACGAGCCATACTGCTTCAGCGTGTGCATGAGCGTGGTGTGCTCAAGTGACGTGAAGTCCGGCGTTACACCTTCAGCGATCGGGCTGTCAACGATTGGGAATCGTTCGTAACGTCGGTGTCTAATTTCAAGACCTTGCTTCTGAGGCTTGGTCTCTTTCTGTGCGAATTTCGCAAATGTTAACAACCGCTTGGCGATCGGTAACATTTTCTTTTGAATAGTGAACGCATCGTTCTTGCTCAGATCACCATAGCTGGTCGCCTGAGAGACCGATCCCGTTCCGCCGTAAGCTGCCATAAGTCAACTCCTATATAAAATAGTAAGGTCGAAGAACCCCTGGCAGATTTAACATCAGAAATCCTGCGCAGGTTCCGGGACTGAATCCCAGAGTTCCTCGTCCGACATATTGTCGGGGTTCCGTTCGATTCTCGGTGCGGAGTTCCCCATCAGGTTTGACGCTGTCTTGCGTCTTGAACTCTGCTTTTTGGCCTTCCCTTCGGACTGAGGTTTTTCATCAGGCCTCCACTTTTTCCCGCTGTCTGTGTTTTCTAGCCACAGGTTCATCGCGGACGCATGGTCCGCCGGGTCAGTGGATTCCGTCATCATCTTAGTGAGAGCGGGTGATGCCAACACGTAGGCTTGGAAGTCCGGGTCCTTATCTATTTCCCGGTAGTCGTCACCGACTGTGCTCCGCATCTGGGCCTCATGGCCAGCCAGGAACTGTTGATAACTGTTATCCTGGTAGGCCTTTTCAAGGGATGCGACCCTCTGTGTATTCTGATTGAATTCAGGGGCTATACCTTGAATTGCCTTAGCTACCTCGGATTGGACCAGTTTCTTTGTGACTCCAGTGATCTCACTGAACTCCTCCATCGTGTTCCGATCCTCGTCGTCAAAGAATGACTCCTTGGTCGGATCCGGTGGCGCGTCTGGCTCCTTGTAGCCTGCCCTTAACCGGTCGAGTTCCTTGTCCTGCTCCAGAGATCGGAGCCTTAGATCATTGAACTCATCTTTAAACCGTGAACTCTCTTCGTTCCGCCTGTGGAACTCTCGCTCTAGGTCCTTGTACCTCTTTTCATAGTCATGGGCAGGTTCGGCCGGTTCCTCTTCTTCCGATTCTTCCGAAGATTCCTCTTCGGCCTCCTCTTCTGTTTCAGCGTCGTCCTCTTCGCCCTCTATGTCTGGGGTACTGTCCCAGATATCCTCATCTTCACCCGTATCAGCAGATTCCTCCTGCTGGGGGCTGTCCGGTTCTTCAGCCATGAACTCCGTCTCTCTCACCGCAACAATGTCCCGTTGCCGGATCGTATATAGGTGTTGACCCCTGGTAACCTACCGTGGAGGTCCAAATTTCTCGACGTTCTCGGGATACTCTAGTATCTCCTTCCACGCCCTCACTCTCCCAATGGAGATGTGGTGTTTTGCAATCGACTCCTGATCAAAGAGAGTACCGTTAACTATACGGTCCACTTCGTCTTTCTGTCTCTTGTCGAACTCTTCCTTTAGGGCTCCCCATCCCGGATGTGAAGTTAACATCACCAGTAGGTCCGCACGGGACTCGGGACGTTTAGCCATAAAGTGTCTCCTTGTTTATCAGTCCTGCAACTGAAGGTCAATCATTTATTGTAAAAGCTGTCCAGGCGGAGGACCCTGGGGCCCTGGTGGGCCTGGTGGCCCCTGGCCGGGTTGGCCTTGCATTTGCTGTTGTGCAGCCGCTTGGGCCTGTTGTTCTTCCATCATAGCCTGTTCTTGTTCAGCCGCTTCTTTCTGCTGATCGGCCATTGCGTCATCCCTTTCTATATCAGACCTGTCCTGTTCCTGTTGCTCACGCAACAGGATACTGTGCCTTTCTAGGTTTGTGGGGTGGAGAACATTCCCCTCCTTCATTAGGGCCAGCCTTTCATCCCGTTCCATTTCACGCTGGTCATCTGATATCTTCTGTTTCTCTTCGGTAACTGACTTTACTCTATCGAATTGTAGCTTCTGCTGTTCTAGTTGAATCTGGCTCTGAGCATTGGCCTGGGCCTGAGCCTGAATCAACTCCAGCTGCTGCTGCTGTTGCTGCTGCATCTGTTGCTGCTGCTGTTGTTGTTGTGACTCTGTCTGCTGCTGCATCTCCTGTGTGACCTGCTCCTCGGTCTTCATCACCTCCTCCGGGTCGAGGTTGAAGGCTCTCAGAAGCGGCCTGCTGAATGCTTCATATTTTATATACTGTTGAAGCTGTGGCATCTGGCCTATGGTCTGGAGGAAGTTAATCAACTGCGTGTTGTGGACCTCCTTGGCCAAGTATATCTCATAACCCGTTGATATTGCCTCATAGTCCCCTTTAATCATCATATCCATCGAGTCTACCATCAGCCAACGGTATATGGCCTGGATGTTCTGAGTAATCATCCTGCTCACAGAGCGGACCACATCAGCCGTCTGCCTGTTGGCGTTGCTGTTCAGAATACTCATCCCGGTAGCCGTCTTAGTCTGGGCCGGGCTCTGGTCACCATACCCTATGGATGTCTGGCCTGAATCCAGGTCCGCCTCACGCTCAAGCTGTTGTATAAGTTGCAACAACCCATTGGTTACATCCGGTATCTGGACCGGCATGAATGCGTCGCGGACGCTGGCTCCTGGTTTCACCCTGAACTGTTTACCTGGATAAACCTGTTCAGTGTCAGTGCCTGGTTCAAACGAATTCGGGTCTATTACTGTCATCGGGGCCGCCGAAAGGCTCTTGCCCTCGATCATCATGGCGTAGCTGAAATTTATTATGGCCTGGACATCACGGATAGCGTAGTAGATGCCGTCACCCCACACACTCTCCGGGTTCTTTTGCCAGTAACAGAAATGAAATGGCAGGGTATCGTCAAACGGGTTCTCCTGTATCCTTATAACCCTGTCGCCGATCACAGTGAGCACGACCGGCATGGCCTCCCTCATATCCTCCGGTTCTATAGGGAGATGGCCTGACAGATCCTTACCGTCTAATCTCCCCCAGAATTCCAGGACTTCAATGTTTTTGACAGTGCTTGCTGATGTCTCCTCAAACTTCTTTGGATGCTGGCTGTTATCGTATCCAAAAACTCTTCCCTCATCTCCTGCAATAATCTCCTCAACCGCTTCCATCTGGAAATCACCTCCAGATGTAAAAGCCCTAAGCTGGATTGGAGATACAAAACTACGTTGAATAACATAGTCCGCATCCTCTGCACTAGTAGCCTCAGGTGACGGGAATACGTTCCAAATAGACGTGTACTTGACGGCCGGGATGAGTTCCTCTTCAAGCTGTTGCTCAATTGCCACCATCTGCTCTGGAGTTCGTACCGAGCTGTAGACAGGGAAATTCTTCTTTTCAAGAGATATTCCTTTTGTACATCCTGTACCATACAGGCACATTTCATGAATAGCGTGTGTAATTTCGTTGTTATAGGATGTCTTGTTGAGTATGTCACGTATCCTGTCCTCCATGTTTCTCGCCCTGGTCAGCAGCATATCCTCCAGGATATCCGGGCGGTCCGGTGGGGCCTGTATGTCGGGTGGGTAGAACCGTGGTCTCTTCGACGGGGTAATGGAGAACGGTACCTCGCCGTCCTCAAATAACAGGGTCCCTATCTTGATCTTGGCGCTGTTGACTTTTCTTCTGGTCTGGTTGACAAAGATCCCCCGCTCATTTGCCAGCTCATTAGCCTTATTAATATGAGAGGGGTACTTGGCACGATAAGCATCGTAGGCCTCCTGCCAGTGTAATTCATAGTCACGTCTGTAATCCACTGCATCTTTGAATTTCTCCTGTACAATCTTTGCGAATGTATCAAGCTCCGCCTCGATTACCTTCTTCTCTTCTGTTACCGTTCCCTCCGGGGTTTCATAGGTATTCTTCTCATCCTGGACTACTTCTGCCATGTTTTTACTCTAGTTTAAAGTCTGGTTCAAATTCGACCTCAAAGTCGTCGTCCCCGGAAGAAACTTCAAGGCGTTTTAGTACCTCCTCAGAAACCAAGTCAAGGGCAGAAGCAAAGGACCTGGCCATAAGCAGCCCCGACTCCTGACCAAAATGTCCGATCAGACACTCCACGAAACTGTCAACAATAACCTCTATGTCCCGCTTGAAAGGTTCATTCTTATCAAAATCAAGTTCAATAACGTCTCCCATGGCGCCCCTATATGTTTGAAGGTGTAAAGTTTTTTATATGAGGTTTCCCCCTCCAGGTGGCCGTCATCTTCTCCCACTCCGGCGCAGCCGGGAACATCTTGCAGCCAAATGCGGCTATTGCAAGAGCCATAACACAATCATCATGTGACCCGTGTTGTGCGGCCATTTTACCGTTAGGCAAGTTAACAAAGGTCTGCAACTCATCCAGTACCTTGGGGGAGTGTATCTTGATCTCCCTCTCCCGTATAAGTTCCTTCAAGTAGTCTATTATCAAAGGCTTCGACTTAACCGTTGTGTGAAAGCCCAGCTTCTTGGCCGTCCTGGAAGACCTCTCATCCAGTATCTTCTCAGAATAGACGTTCGGGTACAAGTGGACATCGCTCAGGAACTTCAATGTCACCAGCCCGTGATTGTTCCGTTCAACGAACAGCTGGGCGTTGTTGTACCAACGGCCAAGGCTCACCAGTTGCCATGCCAACAGATCCGGGTCTATCTTTGTCCTTAGGGTGGCCACCTCCTCGTACTGGGTGGCGTCCAGGACTACAGCTACGCTCCAGTCAGTGTCCCGGCCTATTTCCAACCCCTCCGAGACATCTACACCAATCCTATATTCCCTGTCCCGGACCGGACGGAACCACGTCTGGAGGTCCCCCTCTTCCATGGCCTCAATTACATACTTCTCCCGGGAGTGACCGTCCTTATAGGCCTGCACCGGTATAATGAAACCTTCGGATGGGCTCTCCCTCTGTCTCTTCTCGGAGGACAGGACCATCTCGTTCATTACCTCCTGGTCGAATACGCTTCGGCCGGTGGTAACAAACGCCTGCCTTGCCGTTGTCGGAAATTCCTGGTGGAATTTCCTTAGGTCGTTTTGGCATTGGGTTTTGATGCACTGCCGCCGCCAGTTAAGGTTTTCCAGCGTGACAGTAAACTTGAGAGGGACATCCACTCCCACATCATACTCACACTCCACCCCGAGTAGGGCGGACTCTTCTTCGCCTCCGAAACGGGGGTCTTTACCGACGTTCTCTTTGAACCGCTCTTTTTCTTCGCCACTATTAAATTCCTTTGAATAATGTTCATAAATATACCAGGGAAAAAACACCGCTTCCCAACCAGATTCGCCGTCATAGGCGTCCCAGAACATATCGTGATACACACCGCCCACCCCGGCCGCTGTACTTTCAATTACCGCCTCGGTATGAAATCCCTGGACTACACAGTTGAGGAGCCCCAGGAGGTAGTCTTCACCCCCAGGCCCCCACGATGCCACCTCGCTACAGTGGAGATAGTCGATCTTACTCCCACGAACCTCCCGGCCGCCGACCGTTGAAAGAGAGTAGGAACTGTTTAGACCTCCTTCTTCTCCACCCCAGTGCAACTCACGCTTCCCGGAGTACTTCATCTTCGGCTTAACCTGGGACGGCAGGTTCTGCTCCATTGTCCGGGTCATGGAAAACATGACATCGGTGGCCGCCTTACTGTGGGTGGTGATCTGAACCATCTTATTGTGGTTCAGGGCGGCATGTCTGAAGTACCTCCCCTGTATATACGTTGAAACCCCGAACCTCCGGGCCTTCAAAACGATCATTCTGATGTGTTCCAGGTCCCGAAGCTGCCTATCCATCATATAATGGAGGATTTTCTGCACCGGGTTCAACGTAAAAGGGACTAATTCACCCGTACCGAACCTCTGAATCCTTAAACAGGTCTCAAAGTAGAAATCAGGCTCATTTTTCAGTCTCCTTATAAACGCTACCAGGGCCTCTTCCGTTGCACCTTCTAAATTCGTCCTCGACATACCTCATTTGAGGGTCATATTGGGGCGACCAGATCGTCTTCCCCTTCTTTTTCGGAATCGCCCCTCTCGCCAGTCTTTCTCTGTGGGCCGCTTCCCTCCTCATCTGCTCCCGATAGTCTCTCCCTCCTTGTTGAAGCAAGGTATCCCTCAATCTGTTCCCTTTGTTTAAGAGATAGTCCACGATTCACCGGTAGAATATGTGGTCCTCTACCGCTATCGTCATTTTCAGCTTTTTTGCCCACCATGGGTTTACATATTTGGCATGGTAATGGGTAGAAGACAGTGTTATATCAGGCACTCCACCCAACATAACATACTTTGCGACATAAACACACTCCCTCCATGTCCTCTTGTTTCGGATAACATCAGGCTTGCCGTCGCAGTACCAGGAAAATTGACAAGCCTTCGGGTTTTTCGGATTATGGGGCCCCTGGAAAACCACCTCACACACCGAATTAGGGAATTTTTTACTATTTACCCTGTTCATAGTGACCTGGGCAACCGCTATCTTCCCTATTCTGGACTGTGTAGCCGCCTCAAAATAGATATTTGAGGCCATACAGTCCAATTCCTCCTTTTTTATCTTTTTTGTGCTCTGTTTTGCACCCTCTACAATGATTATGCTCGACGTATTACCTGCCTCACCTGGAATAACGAGACAGCCGAGCGAAAAAACCAGGACTACCGCCCCGAGAAATGTTCGCATACGACCTCTTCACTGAGAGTTCCACCTCAAAGAACCGAAATGAGGGGATATTCTACCTTCTCAGATCAAAAAGTCAAATTCAGTGCCCCGGCCCGGGAGGTGCAGGACCAGACCGGGGCCAAGAACCGGGTGGAGACGAGTCCCGGCCCTTGTGTGTAAATGCGAGTAACTACTTTATGTATGATATGGGGGAGGCGGCGCGCCGGGCCCGGGGGGTTCTATCACGCCGACCCTGCCACATCAGAATCAAAATCGGATTCTCCCCCCGTCCGGCTATCTTGAGATAACCGGACAGGTCCCGGGGTCACGTCCAGCGCCCGGGACAGCAGGTCCTCAAAGGCTACGTCAACCTTCACGTGACTGGTGCTGGGCCTGTGTGCCATGCCAAGCCAGTCACCAATCTGTTTCAGGGCATTGATCGCAGGGGTCCAGGCCTGATCAGCTAGGGCAAGCCGGTGAACCTCAGCCAGTTCCTTGATCACTCTGCTCTCAGTCCAGCCTGATGCCTCAATTAAATTTTTCTGATGCGACTCGACAACCCTGCGTATTCCTTCATGGGTCAACAACCGCGAGCCTTGAGCCGATGGTGATTTGTAACCAGCAAGACGTGCACATTCAGTCGCGTTTAATTCCCCCTGAGAATATAACAATGCGAACCTGTTTTGTTGTGGCGTTAAAGTTAAACTTTTATCGTCTTTAGTCTTGGGCATGTAACGCTTAACTGTTTGGTTGATTAGTAATCATCGTAGATTTGTTAAGTCTACCTTGAAACTAAATGGTTCTGAATTAGTGTATAAATCCCTCGAAACTAAATCAGCACCTTCCGCTATTGCTGTAACATTTAGTTTTTCAATTACACCACCTGTTTCAAGAAATCTATTCACTGCTAAGTTAAGTTCTTCGCGCTCAATAGGTTTCGGGAATTTAGTTAAGTCTTTCCTCGCTTTAGTTGAGCTGAGAAACATTGAACCAAAACTCTTTTTAGTTTCACTGTTTAATACCTTCATCTTTTGTCTCCTTTGTTTCTTACGGTTTCGATCATACTCACGCAGACATAGTTTGGAATCGCATAATACATTATTCCTCCATATTACAATCTCCTTACTACACACACAACACCCACGGATTCTACCTTCATCGGAAAGTTGGTTTTTATATCTGAAACTAACCTCGTCCTTAGTTAAGTCTAAAGCCTCCGAAACTAAGCCCCATTGTTTTGTTGGTGGAACCCTACCTTTAAAATGCTTCCGTGCTGTGGTCTCAGCGAGGCCTGTCTTCCAGGCGTAGGTCCTGGCAGTAAGGCCCAGATCCATTGCTCTGAGGTAAACCCAATGATGCTTTTTTTCTTCAATCATATCAACGTCGTATCCGCATGTCACTGATATTGTTCATTATGGACGTTTTTGTCAGTAATAGTAGAGGGTGGGGGAAACGGTTCCCACCTCAGGACATAACCTAACACCTAGTTTACAGGAGGTCCATGACACAGGCAGGACGTAAACGACATGTTGGACACGGTGACGCGATCAGGTACGTGCCCCGTGATCGGTACCTGGATGACAGGTATCGACAGCATCGGTGGAACCCTGAGCTGGCCTGCGAGGTCAAGCTGAGGTGGGAACGGGTACAGGTACGCTCAAGTTGAGTGTCTGATTCATGCATCGGTACGTGGGTGCACCCACAAATCAAAAGGCCCAGCAGGCCGATGCATGGGGGGAGACATTCGGTTAACCTTAACGGAAGGGGGTGTATGTCCTACTGTGCAATGGTGCAGGTAGTTAATGACCCGAAGTGGTACGGTAACGGTCTCAGGTTTGCTACTATCCGCGAGGCGGACGGTGCTGGGCGGGACCTGTTTGGCCGCTGGATGGCAGTTGTCGACATGAAGGTTGAGGACTCCAGCGACCCGGTGACTCATATGTTTGAGTCGGGTAGGTCTGTTCCAATAGAGTGAATGATTCAAGACCCTACGCATGTGGGGTCTTGGGGGTATTCATTCGGTGCATTAAATAAGGAGAGGTATGAAAAAGGAACACAGAGAGAAACTAAGGAAGATAATGCAAACAGCTGATCGGATTCAAAAGGGGAAGCATCCGGTTATACCTCCCCCCATAGCTGGGGACCCTTGGCCAACTTCATTGAAATGGGCATGGGGTGGCGTAGACTCGTGGTTATAGACGAGTGAATGATTCAAGCCTCTTAGAGGAGAGTAACCCTAGCGGGTGAAGCGGGTTCAGGAGGCTTGAGGGTATTCATTCGGTACATTGAAAATAAGGAGGTTTATGGATTGGAAAGTAAAAGGGCAAGGGTTGCGTCCTCCATGGACGTGCCCCACCTGTGGGGACCTGACGTCTGACTTCCCGGCTTTGTCCCGGAAGGACAACAGGACAGAGATATGCAGTCCGTGTGGTGTTCAGGAAGGCCTGTCGGAATTCATCCGCGATCGTGCTTCAAATGCTAGGGAACTGGCAATCGTTGACGATGTTATTGATTTGATGAGAGGGTGATCAGTTGGGTCATGTGTCTTATATAAGACTATGACCCTGCTGGGGTACTCTTTCTAAACCTTAAACGAGAAGTGCTTATGAATAAGGCGTATCCGAAGTATGAGAAATCAGACCGAGTCCAAAGGTCTGATCTCTCACAGGTTGGGCAATGGATGGATGGGTCAAGACTCGTCCACGTCAGACCTGACGGGGTGAAGGTTTTTCTTCACCCACATGCGGAACTCGGGAGTGTCGGAGCACGGTTCCTCAGGATTCATAGACTGGCCAAGCAGGGGCGCGCGGATCTCAGTGATCCAGTGTCGATGCAGGTCTCTCTGAAAACTCAGAAATCAGAGAACGCTATTCGCCACCTCAAAAGTATTGCGAGAATCATTGAGGCGCATTGCGCTGCGGTTGAGAGTGAATCCATTGGTGACAAGCCAATGGCACAAGTGCAACCCGAACCGGTGGATTCACCGGTGCAACGGTTCACCGCATTCCTTCAGGAAGAGGGATGGGGGGTTGCATGAGTGGTGGAATCTTAAACCGGGGCTCAAAGATACACTCCGACAAAACCAAATATAGAAGGCGAGCATTTTCTAAACCAGTCGATGAAGACTGGACGGTCAGCTATCGATATCTACCTTCACGTTTCCAGGTCCCCTACGGTTTGGATCCATACGATCTTATTGGGGACCTGAAAGCGGAAGGGAGTTGGGATGAATAGACCGAACCTTGCTTTCTCGTTCTTCTTTTTTATCTTCCTGGCGTTAACTATAATGAACGCTGGATACAAATATTTCTGAAACCTTTTCCCAGTCCATTCACGCGAGTGGGCTGGATTAAAGGTTTTGCTGGAGCAATCGCTGATGTTCTATTCAGACCGATTTAATGCTTTTCCAGCAAGGGTGCCCTTCGGCCTGTCTAGATCCGATCCTAAGCGTCTCTCACTGGCCCAGAGTCGCGATCGGAAGGTGATGGGCACCCCCCGATTTTTCCTGGTAAGATCCAAGTACCCCCATCGCAAAGCAGGCTACCGGGAGGGGCAGAACTTTGCAGGGAGGTGTTCGCCAGGGCACCGTCTCACCTGAGAAGTTCGATCAGGGTGCTTGGATGTCTTATGTCTTATACAAGAGTGCACTGGGCGTATCGAATGGGTACACCGATAGAGGTCCATTCCATTCGATGCCCAGCCCCGGGTCAGGTCTGGTG